>Ga0310915_10000018_pt1 | contig 158967 bp, 133 predicted proteins | sample GREbulkMGAN111_FD_202508 | JGI IMG/M metagenome (GOLD analysis project Ga0310915, IMG submission 202508) | Lab enrichment of tropical soil microbial communities from Luquillo Experimental Forest, Puerto Rico - GRE.bulkMG.AN111 | ecosystem: Environmental > Terrestrial > Soil > Tropical forest...
TGCCGCAGAAGTCGCAGACAGGGTTGCTGCATTCCCCGAATACACGGCCGTGATGCTGCTATTGCCTATGGGCAAGGCCGCGGTGCTCAGACTGGCCACTCCATCGACCAGATTGGCACTGCCCAGGAAAGTGCTCCCAGCAAAGAAACTTGCGGTCCCTGTGTTGGATGTGCTTCCCGTGGCCGCCGTCAGCGTCACTAGCGAACCCACGGTAGGGTCTGCCGGTGCAGGCGCCTGCAAAGAAATGTCGCCGGTTCCCCTTACGTCGAGGTAAATACCATTCGAAAAATTCAAAGCATTGTTGGCATCACCAAAGTAGCCAGCCTGAAAATTGCTCGAATAATCGCCATTTAGCACGGCTACATTACTAAGGTTGGCAACACCGTTTACATCAATTGTTGCGTTGCCAATTGCCAACCCGCTCCGATAGAACGTAATTTGCCCAGTGGGCGATGCACCCGTGATTTGCGCGGTGAGGTTCATGACGACACCGGCAACCGAACGCGATACAACGGTAGTCCCGATCACAATCGTGGGCCGAGTCTGCCCAATGGTTTCCTTAACAACCGCTGAAGTACTGGTAGCTGCGTTGACATCCCCCGAGTACACGGCCGTGATGGAGTTGCTGCCCTGGGGCAGATCGGTCACGGTGAATGTGGCTCTGCCGCAGAGAACCGGGGGGCGGCTCGGCGTTAGGCTGCTGATCACCTGGGCCGTTCCCAGCAAGGTGGCGCCGTTGAAGAAGCTCACGCTCCCACTGGGCCCAATGCCGCTGGTGCCACCGGTGACCGTGACGCTGAAAGTAACCGCTTGCGAAAGTCCTGCCGTACTGGCGGAACTTGTCAGCGTAGTAGTGGTGGCCGGTGGCAGCGGCGCTGCCGGCGGCAATGTCGCGGTGGCAGTGACGTTGACCGTGGTTGCATTGGACAGCGATGTGGCATTGGCAGCGTCGCCACTGTAGCTGGCGCTGAGGCTGGCGGTGCCAACCGTACGCAGCAAGGCGGTGGACAAGACAGCTACACCATTGGTCACAGTGGCTGTGCCTAGTACGGTGTTGCCACTGTAGAACGTGACCAGACCACTGGGAGATGCGCCGTTGACCGTGGCACTCAGGGTCAGGTCGGTGCCTTGGGTGATACTGGTAGCCGATGCCGTGAGCGATACAGAGCTGGCCGGTGGGGCGATGGTTTGTACCAGCGCCGCGGAGGTCACTGCACTGTTGTTGGCGTCACCCGCATAAGCCACTGTGATGTTGTTGGCACCCACCGGCAGGCTGTTCACACTCAGACTGGCAAGACCGTCACTTAGCGCGGCCGTGCCGAGTACCGTACTGCCGCTGTAAAAGGTGGCGCTGCCAGTGGGTGTGGTCCCTTGTTTGGTGCCAGCTACCAAAGAGGCGATAAGCGTCACGCTCGCATTGGGGTAGGCATAGGGAGCGGAGCTTCTGAGGGTGAGCACAGGAGGGATAGCCGGTGCCGCAGTTACCACAACACTAACGATTTGCGTACTGACGCAGGCGGCATTGGCGGCATCGCCACTGTAGCTAGCGACGATGGGGTTGTCGCCAACCGGCAGACTTCGGCCTGGCCCTGAGTTGCCACATGTCAGGGTGGCAATACCATTGAACACGCTAGTGCTTCCCAGTACGGTATTGCCGCTCAGAAAGGTTACTTTGCCGCTCAAATTGCTGCTACCTATTTTTGCGAATAGATTCACCGAGCTGCCTTGCGTCACACTGCTGGGGCCTGCACTCAATACAGCAAAGGATAGAGGTTGTGTAGCTATCGTCACGCTGGTACTTGCCGAGGTGCTGGCGGCGGAGTTGACATCCCCCGCATAGATTGCCTGTACGTTGGCCATTCCAACGGGCAATGAACTGGTAGTAAACGTGGCAACGCCATCGAGCAGTGTGGCCGTGCCCAGCACCGTGGTACCGTTGGTGAAGGTGACCGTACCCGTTGGCACGGGCGCACCACTGGTGGAGGCAATTGTGGCGCTGAAAGTGACCGCGCTGCCGAGCGTGGCTTGTGTCTGGCTTGAACTGATGGTGGCCACGGTCGTGGCAGGTGGAGCGGCCGCAATGGTACAAGCAACTACCGCCGACGCGCTGCCGGCATTTTCCGCATCTCCCGAGTACACCGCCGACACGTTGTTGCTGCCCACCGGTAGCGTAGACACTTCGAAGGCGGCCTGCCCGTTTTGCACACTGGCACTGCCCAGCAATGCGTCCCCGTTGAAAAAGCTCACGCTGCCGCTTGGATTGTTGCCAGCCACCGTCGCGGTCAGGGTCAGCATCTCGCCATGGACTGCATTCGCAGCAGAGGATGCCAGACCTACGCTCGCGATCGGTAGTACCTTTTCGGTTGTGACCATGGATGCGCTGGCGACGTTGCTGGCATCACCGCTGTAGTGCGCACTCAGCGTGTTTAGACCTGTGGGCAGGTTGTTGACGCTGAGTTGGGCAATTCCGTTGCTGAGTACAGCGCTGCCTAGCACAGTTGATTCGTTATAAAACGTCACCGTGCCGCCAGGGTTATTGCCCAGCACCACAGCTGTTAACGTAACGGCTCCACCCTGTGCAGATGTGGGTTGTGAAAGACCCAAAGTGATCATAGTTCTGGTGATACCAGCACCCAGTCCAGCGCCGTTGGCGATCACGCCGGACCCATCACCCAACAAGGTAGTATTGATTGGCCTTGCCAACCTAGTTATAGCTACTATGCGTGAAGCACTGTCGTAGTCGGTTTGTGTCACGTACCCTTGCGCGTCGACTTGCCAGGCGAGGCGCCCATCGGCGTCATAGAAGTTCCAGCCAACTTGATCTGCTGCACTTGCCAACGGGCGCACGGCCTCCAATGTGGGCGTCAGGGGATGTCCGCCTGCGTCAACCAATTTTGTGACATCGGCTGCAGTGGCATACCGGACGGTTCGACTGATTTGATTGGTAGCGGTGTAGGTGTATTCGGTGACTGCACCCGTTGCGTCAATGTCCGCGACCTTCCGCTCGGCGGCGTCATAGAGCATCCAGTGCCGCACGCCTGTGGGGTCTTGCGTCATCACCAACCGGTTGTCGGCGTCGTAGAAGTAGTTTGACGTTCCCAGATTGGCCGCAGTGGAACTGGATTGGATGACGCTGACCAAGCGACCTGCGGTGTCATAGCAGGAGGTTGTCGACAACCCGTTGACCAGAGTCGCCGTTGTCTTGGCTCCCGTGTCGTCGTAGGCCGTTACGGTGGTGGTGCTCCCCATGCCATCGGCCGATGGAGCGGTACTGGACAGCACCCGCCCCAGGCCGTCATAAGCGAAAACAGAGGTGGCCGCCGTATTGGGCTGAATCGTCTGCAACAGCTCGCCAGCCTGGCTGTAAACGAATTGTGTCGCGCTAGACTGACTCCCTCCAGAACCATCCGCATTGGTCGTGGCATAGGTCGTTGTCGTGCGCACTTGACCGCGGAAATCGTACGTGGTGTCGATCCGCGCTGTCTGCGTCAGGTCTTGCAAGACGGTCCAAGCCTGCAGGTCCGCTTCACTGGGTGCATCTGTAACACCTAGTGCTGTCGTGTCATACGTTGACTGCGCGTACTCGATGGTGGCGATGCGCTGACCCAAGTTGTCATAGCGGTACTCGGTTACGCGTCCCTCGGCACTGATATGGAATCGCAGTCGATTCTTTCCCTCAGCGTCATAAGCGTTGCGCGCTGTCACGGCGGAGTCGGTAACACCACTGGCGGTATAGAACGTCTCTGTTAACAGCTGGTTCTTGGCATTGAAGGTTCGCGCAATCGTATTGCCAAGCGGGTCAATCTGTTGGGTTTGATTGCCATGGCTGTCGTAGCTGAAAGTAATCGACTGCCCGAATCCATCGGTTACCGATGTGACATCTCCCGTTGCGTTGTAGGCATACAGGACCTGGGACAAGCCCGCTGCATTGGCCGCCGAGATACCCGTGCTGACCTTGGTCAGTTGCCCTTGCGCATCGTACTGAAAGCTGGTGGACTGACCCAGCGCGTCGGTCACTACGGTTCGTCCCGTTGCCACGTCGTAGCTGTAGCTGGTGGTGTGATTCAGCCCGTCGGTAATCGTGGCGACACGGTAGCTGCCGTCGGGCATGTTGACATATGTGATGGCCAGCCTGCTGCCATCGGTCTGGCTGACGATGGCGATGCGATCACTGGTGCCGTCGTAGGTGTAGTTGGTGACGTACGTCTTTCCATCCTCCGTGGAGTTGTCCGCTGGACTGAGATCCACGGTGACACTAGACAAGCGGTTGCTGGCGTCATAGCTGTAGTGCACTCGGGTGGTTGTGGCTCCATCCGGGGTGACGACGCGGATTTGGCTCAGGTTGTGGCCAACGTAGTCGTAGTAGGTGGTTTCGCCAGAGGCGTCTGTTACGCTCCTCAGCAAGTTGCCGGTGTAGGCATAGGTGCTGGTATTGCCGTTGATGTCCGTGCGGGAGAGCAAGCGAGCCGACCCGTCGCCTTCATAGCGCTCCTGCACGCCGGTGCTGCCTTCGGTCCACACATACTGGTTCGCCGCGCCGTCATAGGCAATCGTGTTGTAGGCACCTGCGCCGTCGGTGCTGACATAGTTGTTGGATATGGAGTCAAACCGGTAAACGGCCTGTGCGCCATCGCCGGCTGTGCGAACAATGGAGCTGCCAACGGCGTTGCGATCACCTTGGAGTTGCAAGGGCTGGTTGTAGATGCCGATTGACCAGTTGTCGCCGTTGTCGTCATTGAATACGCCCTGGCTGTTGTAGGTTCGTACCGCGGAGACGTCCAGGCCGCGGCTTGCCAGGAAATCATCTTGCTTTTGCAATATGAAATTGCCGGTGGCAATATTGACGTATGCCAATTCACCAGCACGCCCCTGAACGGCAGAGCCAAAAGTACCTTGCTGGCCCAGGGTTGCCAGTGAAGTCAAGTTCAAACCCAGGCTGTTGCCGCTGACGATTGCTACCATGTTGTTCTCAGAGGAGTAGTGATTGCTGTTGCACTGAGGACCATCCCTTGCCGCCGACGCAGCATGTCCATTCAGTGGGCCCTACCAACTAATCCCCAGAATTGGCGAATTGTTTAGCGGAACGCACTAATTTATTTGCTCCGCCAAGCTGAAACACGCTTGCCAGAGGCCATCCCGCAAATCTAAACAGATGAGATAAAGCAGACTCCGTGCAAACGGCCGGTCCGAGGAAGGGCCGGCGGCAAGGAGTTTTGTGATGAGGAAGCGGCAACTGTTTGAGCATGCAGCCGACGTGTTCGATGCCGGTGCAGCACCCGAACCGATGGATCTAGCCCCGGTGCACACCAAAATTAGCCAGTTGGCATTGGAGGACGATTTTTAAGAAGGCGCGCTCACCGAAGGGGGGCTGCTGTGAACCGCCCCGGGTTTCAAGGAGGCTGGTTGGTTTAAGTTGACACCTCTGTCGAGGTGTTGCTGTTGGCGAGTTGCCTCCAGTAGTGTGCCTCAGCTTCTGCCGGAGGGATTCCCCCAATCGGCGTGAGCAATCGGACGTGGTTGAACCAGTGCACCCATTGCAGGGTGGCCAATTCCACGGATTCCCTGGTCTTCCAAGGTCCCCTGCGGTGAATCAACTCAGCCTTGTACAGCCCGTTGATGGTTTCAGCCAGCGCGTTGTCATAGCTGTCGCCCTTGCTGCCCACAGACGGGCGTATGCCCGCTTGGTCCAGCCGCTCGGTGTAGCGGATGCCGACGTACTGACTGCCCCTGTCGGAATGGTGCGTCAAGGCATGGGCCGCCGGCTGACGGTCGTACAAGGCTTGCTCCAGCGCATCGAGCACGAAGTCGGTCTGCATGCTGCGGCTGACTCGCCAGCCCACGATGCGTCGGGCATACACGTCGATGACGAATGCCACGTACAGCCAGCCCTGCCAAGTCGAAACATAGGTGAAGTCCGACACCCATAGCTCGTTGGGCCGGCTGGCGTTGAACTGCCGGTTGACGTGGTCCAGAGGGCGCGGAGCTGATGTATCCGGCATGGTGGTGCGTATCTGCTTGCCCCGGCGTGCCCCTTGCAGGCCCAAGCGGCGCATCAGCCGCTCGACCGTGCAGCGTGCCACCCGGATACCCTCACGGTTCATTTGCAGCCAGACCTTGTCCGCCCCATAGACCTGCCAGTTGGCGTGCCACACGCGCTGAATGTCGGCCATCAACCCCTCGTCACGCTGGGCACGCGTACTGCGCAGTTGCGGGTTGCGTTGGCGCGCGGCATGGCGCCAGTAACACGAAGGGGCCATCTGCAATACCTTGCAAATGGGCTCGACCCCGTAATCATCGCGGTGGCGGTCGATGTAGGCCTTCACGATTTGAGCCGGGGGTCGAGCTCCGCTTGTGCAAAAAAAGCGCTAGCCGTCTTGAGAATGTCGTTGGCACGGCGCAGTTCCTTGACTTCGCGCTCAAGTTCTTTGATGCGTTGGGCATCGGCTGTTGTGGTGCCGGGGCGCTGCCCGCTATCAACTTCGGCCTTCTTGACCCAGTCGTTCAGGGTCTGTGGCACGCAGCCAATCTTGGGCGCCATCGATTCAATGGCCGCCCACAGCGACGGATAGTCGGCTCTGTGCTCCTGCACCATGTGCACGGCACGTTCGCGGACTTCCGGGGAAAACTTGTTTGACTTTGTCATGGCTCCATCTTCTCAGACGTTGGAGCCTCCTCAAAACCCGGGGCGGTTCAGCTGAGCCCAAAGCGTGGCTTGATCGCGAGTACCCCTTAGGCGCGGAGCGCCAGACGATGTTGCAGGGAATCAGCCACAACGCGTGCATACTTCGCAAACTGTCGATCCGCCGCTCCAACCAGGCCTGGGCGCTGACATGACCTACATCCGCATGAAGCAAGGGTTCATCATGCTCGTCAATGCCGCCGGTTGCTGGCCCGCGAGGCCTACATTACGCTTGACACCCTTGTCCGATTCGAGGTTCCTGGAATCATCAACACCGATCAAGGTAGCCAGTTCGCAACAGAGGGCTTCTCCAAGGCCTTCCTATCGCACGGCAGCCGACTCTCATAAACGACAAGGGCGCGACAACCCGTTCGTCAAGCGGCTGCGGAGAACGATTAATTACGAGCGAGTTCGCCTGCGCGCCTATGACGGCGTGGGAGTGGTTCGCGTCGGCCTTAACCAGTTCATTCAGTGGCACAGCATTGAGCGATCCCACAACCACACGGACAATGAAACGCCGGCCCAGGCCTACTGGGCGCTGCTACCGACGACAGATGTGGCAGCCTAGAATGGTTCCCAGGTGCACCCCGAGTTACCCTCCGCATCGATCAGTACGTCGCAAGCGCCAGCCGCCACCTTGGACAACTCTGCACCTCTGCAAACCGCTTGTGCTCTCTTTCTCTCTCGGTGTAAAACTATTCAAACGGGACCACTCCAGAAACGCTCAGCCAGCTCACAGTAGCTACTTGGTGTTAGCCGTTCAGGGGCTTCTGGTTCACCACCTCACCAAGTGAAGTGCCAGCAAGAGTCGTTCTACCGGCCAACAAACGCTGTGCCAACCTCTGCAGTGCCTGCGCGTCTTGTGCGTCTCCAGACAAGATGCTGAGTGCATACCGTCCAGAGACATTGGTTTTGTCGAGTCGGTCGGCAATCTCAATATATTCTCTTGCAGGAGTTGCCTTATTTTGCATTGCCAGTACGACGGCAATACCTCCGTAGCTTTCGGCAAAGTTCCGATCCAATGCCAGGGCGCTTTGAAAGCTCGTTAAGGCCGCGTTCAGGTCTCCAAGTTGAATCTGCGCCCAGGCAAGTCCATGCCAAGTGCCAATGTGACGCGGCATCGCGTGTACCGCCTTTGCAAAACTATGGCGTGCAGCCTCTATCTGCCCAGACAGCATTTGTGCAAAAGCCAAGACGGACCAAGCGCGCCCATCACTTGGCTTTATCCTTAAAGCATCTTGCGCATATCTGTAGCACTCCGCTGCGTTATTGATTGCCAACGACAATGAAGCTCTGGCAACCAGCGCCTCCAGAGGTAGGTCGACTTCAGATTGCTTCCCAATCGCCAAGTCAGACCATCGAACCGCATTCGCAATATCCGACGCATCAAAAGCAATAAGGCTGGCTACGCTCGCTGCTTGTGGGCTTAAACCACCGTGGGATTCAACTCCTCTGGCCCAACGCAAAGCGCGATCTAGCTCACCGGTCCGATGCAACGCACGCAACCACAGTTGTTGTGTTGCAGGCTCAACCAAAGCGGTCGCCCCGTCCTCCAACAAACTGGTTAGATGTTTCACACACCCTGCGAAGTCCCCTTCCTGAAAAAAAACAAATCCCAGGTTGCAGGCAACGGCCAAACGAAACCCAGCAGAGGTATCCTTTCGGTCCTCAAGCAGTTCAAGGCATGCTTTGGCCTGTGCCCATAACTCCTGGGCCATCAACAACTCCGCCTCATGCAGAGCCCACTGAAGGGGCAGCTCCACTAAAACTTGCCCGCGGCGCAAGTACTCGGTGGCGCGCTCCCAATCGGAGCAAGTCAACGCTGCTCGAAAAGCATCGGAGAGTAATGCCCCATTTTCAGGGTCTTCATCCAAATAGACGTCCAAGCGCTCCAGATGCGTCCGTGCGAGATCAAGTTTGCGAGTTGGATCAACTTCATTCGACGTAATGGTATTCATGTCAGTTTGAGGCATTTTCTGAGCCGCCCCGGGGACCAGGGAGGCCACTTGGTGTTTAAGTAGACACCTCTGACGAGGTGCTGCTGAAGGTGATTTTCCCCCAGTAGTTTGCCTCAGCTTCTGCCGGCGCGATGCGCCAAATCCACGGAAGCAGCCAGATTTGGTTGAACCAAAGCACCCATTGCAGGGTGACGGGCGTGTTCCAGTCTGTTCCAGCCGTTCGGCGTACTTTGACAACATCAAAGTCTTTTATAACTGTTTACGCCGTCACAGCCCAACTCCGGTGCACTCATCGCCGCGGACGGTCGCACAAACTCAATAGCTACTCACGCACATTCCACGAGGGCTACCGCCCTATTTCGGCAAAAACAGTAGCCAAAAAACCAACAACGCATTCAGCAGCACCGACACCCCCAGCGCCAGTTTCCACACCGCCGTCGGGTCGCGCGCCATCAGCGGCGTGCCGGCTGGGGCCGTGAGGGGGCGCGACGCCCCGCGCTCCAGGGCCAGCAGGAATTCTTCGGCGGTCTCGAAGCGCTGGCGCTTGTCGCGGGCCACGGCCTTTTGCAGCACGTGGTCCAGCCAAATCGGGATTTCGGGGTTGTGGCGGCTGGGGGCGGTGGGGTCGCGGTAGTAGCGGCCCACCTGGTAAGGCAGGACCTCGCCGTAGGGCAGGCGCCCGGTGAGCAACTGGTACAGGGTCACGCCCAGGGCGAACAGGTCGCTTTGCGCATCGGCGCTTTCGCCTGCGGCCTCGCTGCCCTGCGTGCCGGCGCGCAGGCCGGCCTTGTTGTTGTAGCCCCATTGTTCGGGGTTGATGAAGCTGGGCGTGCCGGCGTGCAGTTCGCGCAGGGCGGCGGGTTCACGCCCGCTCAGGGCCACGCCCAGGTCCAAGAGGCGCAGCACGCCGTCCTCGCCCTGGTGCAGGTTGGCGGGCTTGATGTCGCGGTGGATCACGCCCTGGCGATGCAGGCGGCCCAGGGCCTTGAGGGCCTGGCGCGCACACTCCAGCACCTGCGGCACGGCCAGGCGCTGGTGGCGTTCCAGGGTTTGTTGCAGGGTCTCGCCGGCGTGCCAGTCGTAGAGCAGGTAAAAGGCGCCGCGCGGCTTGCCGCTGGGCAGGCGCTCGTGCAGGGTGACCAGGTGGTCGGCCAGGCGGGAGGACTGCATGCGCTTGGCCAGCCAGGCTTCGTGCGCGAGCATGGCGCGCTCTTGCGGGTCTTGCGCACGGGCAGGGTGCAGGGTCTTGAGCACGTAGCGCTTGCCATCCTTCGCGCCCGGCACACAGACTTGATAGAGCACGTTGATGCCGTTGTCGGCCACCAGGTCGGTCACGGTCAGGCCGTCGATCCCATCGCCCACCTTCAGGCGGGGCGGAATGGGCAGCTCGGCGGCGGCGCGGTTCTCGTCCTGCAAGGTGGCCTCCAGCAGGCCGCGCACGCGCACCACCAGGGCGGTGACGTTGTCGCGGCTGGCGGCCTTGAGGGCCGCGTCCACTAGGGCTTGGCTGGCATCCTGCGCACTGTCGCCCTGGTCCAGGGCCTCGCGCAGCCTGCGGTCGTTCAGCACGCCGTGCACGCCGTCGGTGAGCAGGATGAACACATCGCCCACCAGCAGGTCGCCCTGCACGTAGTCCACCACCACGCGGTCTTCCACGCCCACGGCGCGCACCAACTGGTGGCGGAAGTCCGGGTGGTTGACGACGTGGTCCTGCGTCATGCACTGCAACTGGCCGTCGCGCAGCAGGTAGGCGCGCGAGTCACCCACGTGGGCCAGCGCGTAGGACTGGCCGCGCAGCACCAGGGCGGTGAGCGTGGTCATGCCCATGGCGGGCTGGCGGCGGCGGTTGACGCCGCACAGCCAGGCGTTCTGGCTGGAGATGATGCGGTCCAGCGCGACCGTGGTGTCCCAGGTCTCGGGCGTGCCGTAGTAGTCGCGCAGCAGGCTCACCACCGTGGTCTGGGCTGCCTCCTTGCCCATGCCACCACGGCTCACGCCATCGGCCACGGCGGCGATGGCACCCATGCCCTCCTGCCCCGGCTCGGGCAGCATGGCGCCACAGAAGTCCTCGTTGCTTTCTTTGGTGCCCGCGTTGGAGCAGAAACCGATATCGATGTCGAATGCCATGCACCAAGGGTAAGCAATATCGGTGCCGATGCACAGCCCGGATGCGGGCCAGCCTGCACCATATCAGTGCCCGGCCAGGGTCTGCATGCTGTGTTCGTACTGTTCGGAGAGCTGCTCAAACACGTCCAGCAGGTATTCGCTGGCCCGTGCCAGGCTGCGCAGGCGCTCCTGGCGTTCGGCGCCAGTGGTGCGGGCGGCGTCCTTGGTCAGGGCCAGCATCTGCAACCAGCCGATGCCGGCGGCCTCCAGCGCGCGATGGATGGCGGGCGTGCTCAGCGGCAGACCGTTGAGGGTGGTCAGGGCCTGTTCAAACGCGGTCTTGGCCGCGACCATGCCGGCCTCGCTGCGGGCGGCAGTGCCCTCGCCTTCTAGCATTCCCAACACGGCGTACTTGGCAAAGCGCTGTGACAGCATGCGTTGGCGCCCGGCCATGTTGAGCACGCGCAGGGGCGGTGCCACGCCGGCGCTTTCCAGGTGGGCGGTGAGGCGGTCGGCGCCTTGCAGCAGTTGCTCGGCCAGGGCGTCCACACGCTCCAGGTCCTCTGCCTGCGCGCCGGCCTGCAAGGCGGCGCGCAGAGCGTCCCAGGTCTGGACCACGGCCTGCAACAAGTCACCATAGGTGGCGGGCGAGAGGTTCTTGCTCAGGTGGGCCAGGTTGGCATCCACACGCTGTACCGAGGCCTCGAACGGCGCCTGCCAGTCCTCGGCAGCCAGGCCGGCCTGGCGCAGCAGGTAGAGCGTGACCAGGCGCTGCGAGAGCATGCGCAGCTGGCCAGCGCGGTTCACGTCCTCGGCAAAGCGCGCGGCGTGGATGATGTGCTGCGACACCTGGCCCAGGCGCTGGTTGGTGTGCATGGAAACGGTGCGCAGGATCTGGAAGGCGTCGTCATCCGACACCTGGCGCGTGCGCATGAGGATGCCCTTGGCCCTGTCCACCAGGCGGCGGTCTTCAAAGCGGCTGGTGATGTCCTGCAAGGCCTTGCGCTGCGCTGCGTCGTGGCGAAAGCGCGCCTGTGCCAGATGCACCAGGGCGCGCAGGCGCTCGGCGCCGTAACCGTTGACCACATAGCCGTGGATGCCGCTGGTGATCGCCTGCTCCATGCGGTCGGCATCGCTGTCGCTGGTGAACAGCAGCACGGCGCAGGGCGCGGTGTCTGCCAGCGCGGCGGTCAGTTTGAACAGGGCCTCGCCGGGCAGGGGATCAATCACCACCAGCACATCGGGGGCGTGACGCACCACGGCTGTGAGCAACTGGGCGCGATCCATCACGGTCGCCGCCACGGTGATGCCGGCAGCCTCCAGATCCGCCACCAGAGCCTTGTTGCCCTGTGGGCCGTGCACATGAACCAACGCAGAAGTCATAAACGCAGGGTACCGAAAGAGAGATTCACGCACCGTGCAAGCAAGTAATGCACCAAGACGGCGCTCGTTTTCGGCCGCACCCCGGTGATTCACCCCGAAAAACCTGGCACAGCTCTTGCGTAGACCATTGCGAGCGTAACGGAGCGCTTGTTACCCGGGTCAAAGCACCGCGGGTTCTGCATACAACGACGTATGCATTGATGGGCGTGCCTGGTATCGGCTGGCACAAGGCCGTTTGGCCTGTTCTCTTACTTTTCCCCCAATTTTTTCTGGCATGTGGCTTGCCTTATGCCAGGGCGTATTCGATATCTGGAGTGGCGCTATGAAGAAATCCAAACTGGTAATGGTCGGCAATGGCATGGCGGGTGTGCGCACCCTGGAAGAACTGCTGAAGATTGCCCCCGACCTGTATGACATCACCGTCTTCGGCGCCGAACCCCACCCCAACTACAACCGCATCCTGCTGTCTCCGGTGCTGGCGGGTGAGCAGACGCTGGACGAGATCGTGCTCAACCCCTGGGACTGGTACACCGAGAACCACATCACGCTGCACGCCGGCAAGAAGGTCGTGGAGGTGGACCGCGTCAAGCGCATCGTGCGCGCCGTGGATGCGAATGGCGACGTGACGGAAGCCGAGTACGACCGCCTGCTGCTGTGCACCGGCTCCAACCCCTTCATCCTGCCCGTGCCCGGCAAGGAGCTGCAAGGCGTGATCGCCTACCGCGACATTGCCGACACCGAGGCCATGATCGAGGCCGCCAAGAAGTACAAGCATGCCGTCGTCATCGGCGGCGGCCTGTTGGGCCTGGAGGCTGCCAACGGCCTGATGCGCCGCGGCATGAACGTCACCGTGGTGCACGTCATGCCCACGCTGATGGAGCGCCAGCTCGACACCGTGGCCGGCAAGATGCTGCAGAAGTCGCTGGAAGACCGCGGCATGCAGTTCCTGATCGGCGCACAGACGCAAGGCCTGGTCGGTGGCGACGATGGTCGGGTCAAGGCCATCCAGTTCAAAGACGGAACCGAGGTCCCGGCCGACCTGGTGGTCATGGCCGTGGGCATCCGCCCCAACACCGAGCTGGCCGAGAGCATGCACCTGCACGTGAACCGCGGCATCGTCGTCAACGACACCATGCAGACCACCACCGATGCGCGCATCTACTCGGTCGGCGAATGCGCGGCGCACCGCGGCATTGCCTACGGTCTGGTGGCGCCCCTTTTCGAGCAGGCCAAGGTGGCTGCCAACCATCTGGCGCTGTACGGCATTGGTCGCTACCAGGGGTCGCTGACCTCCACCAAGCTCAAGGTCACCGGTATCGACCTGTTTTCCGCAGGTGACTTCACCGGCGGCGACGGCACCGAGGAACTGGTGATGAGCGACCCCTATGGCGGTGTCTACAAGAAGCTGGTCATCAAGGACGACAAGCTGGTGGGCGCCTGCCTGTACGGCGACACCGTGGACGGCAGCTGGTACTTCAAGCTGCTGCGCGAGGGCCGCAACGTCAGCGACATCCGCGACAAGCTGATGTTTGGCGAATCCAACATCGGCGACGTAGGCCACGAGGGCCACAACAAGGCCGCCGCCATGCCCGACGACGCCGAGGTTTGCGGCTGCAACGGCGTGACCAAGGGCACCATCTGCAAGGCCATCAAGGACAAGGGCCTGTTCACGCTGGACGAGGTGCGCAAGCACACCAAGGCCAGCGCATCCTGCGGCTCTTGCACCGGCCTGGTGGAACAGTTGCTGATGTTCACCGCTGGCGGCGACTACTCCGCCACGCCCAAGCTCAAGCCCATGTGCAGTTGCACCGACCACGGCCACCAGGCCGTGCGCGACGCCATCCGCAACAACAAGCTGATCACCATTGCCAGCGTGTTCAACTTCCTGGAGTGGAAAACGCCCAACGGTTGCGCGTCTTGCCGCCCGGCGGTGAACTACTACCTGATCAGCACCTGGCCCAAGGAGGCCAAGGACGATCCGCAGAGCCGCTTCATCAACGAGCGCAGCCACGCCAACATCCAGAAGGACGGCACCTACAGCGTGATCCCGCGCATGTGGGGCGGCGAGACCACGGCCGACGAGCTGCGCCGCATTGCCGACGCGGTGGACAAGTACAAGATACCCACCGTCAAGGTCACCGGCGGCCAGCGCATCGACCTGCTGGGCGTCAAGAAGGAAGACCTGCAGGCCGTGTGGAAGGACATCGGCATGCCATCCGGCCATGCCTACGCCAAGGCGCTGCGCACTGTGAAGACCTGCGTGGGCAGCGAGTGGTGCCGCATGGGCACGCAGGACAGCACGCAGATGGGCAAGGACCTGGAGCGCGCCATGTGGCGCATGTACGCCCCGCACAAGGTCAAGTTCGCCGTTTCGGGATGCCCGCGCAACTGTGCCGAGGCCGGCATCAAGGACGTGGGCATCATCGGCGTGGACAGCGGCTGGGAGATGTATGTGGCCGGCAACGGCGGCATCAAGACCGAGGTCGCCCACTTCCTGGTCAAGCTCAAGACCGCCGCCGAAGTGATGGAGTACACCGGCGCGTTCTGCGAGCTCTACCGCCAGGAAGGCTGGTACCTGGAGCGCACCGTGCACTACGTGAACCGTGTCGGCCTGGACTACATCAAGAAGCGCATCCTGGAAGACCATGAGGGCCGCAAGGCGCTGTGGGAGCAGTTGCAGTTCGCGCTGGACGGCGAGCCCGACCCCTGGTTCGACTTCCAGGAAGCGGCGGTTGACACCCGTCAATTCATCCCGATCACCGCGATTTCGTGAAATTCTTCATCTAGCCCATTTTTGAAAAAGCCGCAAGAAACCACACTTAGGTTTTTTTCGAAATAGAGGAAGCCATGAAACCGAACCTGCTCAGCCGCCGCACCCTGATCACCGCCGCCGTCGGCCTGCCCCTGTTGTCCGTGCACGCCCAGGTCAACGACCTGGGAGACGCCATCAACAAGGCCGGCCGCCAGCGCATGCTCAGCCAGCGCATGGGCAAGGCCTGGCTGGCGCTGGTGCATGGCATCGAGAAGACCAACGCGCAAATGGTGCTGGACAAGTCGCTGGCCCTGTTCGACCGCCAGTTGGTGGAGCTGAGAGCCTTTGCCGCGTCGCCCGAGATCAAGGACACCTACGGCAAGCTCGACGCATCCTGGACCGCCTACAAGACCGCGCTGGTGGGCGCCGCCCCGAGCCGCGACCATGCCGCCAGCATGCTGCAACTCAACGCCGGCGTGCTGGCCCTGGCCCACCAGGGCACGGTGCAGTACGAGGCGGCGCAGGGCAAGCCTTCGGGCAAGCTGGTCAACACCGCCGGACGCCAGCGCATGCTGAGCCAGCGCATGGCCATGTACTACCTGGCCGCGCGCCTGCCGGTGGACGCGGCAGCAGCCGGCGCCGAGATTGACAAGGCCCGCAGCGAATTCGTCAGTGCCATGGGCCTGCTGCACAAGGCCCCCGAGACCACACCGCGCATCCAGGAAGAACTGCAACTGGCCGATGGCCAATGGGTGTTCTTCGATGCCGCGCTGAAACGCATGACGACCGCCGAGGCCGGCGCCGTCAAGCCCCTGACCGAAGTGTTCACCGCCAGCGAGAACCTGCTGACGGTGATGGACCGGGTAACCGGCATGTATGCGTCGCTGAAGACGTGATGTTTTAACCAATCGGCCTGTAGCCCTCGTAGAACGGGCGTAGGCAGCTACAAAAGGAAGAGCAAAATGAGTGAGTGGACCCCTGTATGCCGTGTTGAAGACATCCCCGTGCTGGGCGCACGCCGGGTGGCCCGCGACCAGGGCCTGGACGTGGCGGTGTTCCGCAACGCCACCGGTGAGGTGTTCGCCCTGCTCGACCGCTGCCCGCACAAGGGCGGCCCGCTCTCCCAGGGCATTGTGTTCGGCACCAGCGTGGCCTGCCCGCTGCACAACTGGACGATTGGCCTGTGCAACGGCCAGGCCGCCGCGCCCGACGAGGGCAGCACGCCCACATTCGCGGTGCAGGTGGTGGACGGCCAGGTCTCGCTGAAGACGGCCGAGCTGGCCAGCCACGCCACCGACCAGACGCGCCCGCACGCCGGCCCCTGCGGCGGACACAAGGCTTCCTGCAGCGCGGCCTGATCGCCGCGGGAGGCCACCATGACCCCCAAGGCAGAAACCAAGTCCACCTGCCCGTACTGTGGTGTGGGCTGCGGCGTCATCATCGAATCCGAGGGCAGCCAGATCACGGGTGTGCGCGGTGACCCGGACCACCCGGCCAACTTCGGGCGCCTGTGCACCAAGGGCTCGACGCTGCACCTGACGGCCAGTGCCCACGTCAACCGGCAGACGCGCCTGCTGCAACCACTGCAGCGCCTGGCGCGCGGCACGGCACCGCAGCCGGTGTCGTGGGACAGCGCGCTGACCACCGCTGCGGATGGCTTTGCCCACATCATCCAAAAGCACGGACCGGACGCCGTGGGCTTTTACGTCAGCGGCCAGTTGCTGACCGAGGACTACTACGTCTTCAACAAGCTGGCCAAAGGCCTGATCGGCACCAACAACATCGACACCAACTCCCGCTTGTGCATGAGCAGCGCGGTGGCCGGTTACAAGCAGACGCTGGGCGCCGACGCGCCGCCGGCCTGCTACGAGGACATCGCCCACACCCAGTGCCTGTTCATCGTCGGCTCCAACACGGCCTATGCCCACCCCATCCTGTTTCGCCGGATCGAGGACGCGAAGAAGGCCAACCCACAATTGAGCGTAGTCGTGGTGGACCCGCGCCAGACCGATACCGCATCGATTGCCGACCTGCACCTGGCCATCCAGCCCGGCACGGACGTGATGCTGTTCAATGGCATGTTGCACATCATGGCCTGGGAGGGCTGGCTGGACAACGCCTTCATCGCCGCGCACACCAACGGCTTCGAGGAACTGAAGGCCACGGTGCGCGACTACACACCGTTTGTCGTGGCCGAGGCCTGCGGCATCAGCAAGGAGTCGCTCTTGCTGGCCGCGCGCCTGTTTGCCGGCATGCGCCAGCTCAATGGCCCAGCACGCACGCCCACGCTCAGCCTGTACTGCCAGGGCCTGAACCAATCCAGCAGTGGCACCGCCAAGAATGCCGCCCTGGTCAACCTGCACCTGGCCACCGGCCAGATCGGCAAGATGGGCGCCGGCCCGTTCTCGCTGACCGGCCAGCCCAATGCCATGGGCGGGCGCGAGGTCGGTGGCCTAGCCAACTTGCTGTCCGCCCACCGCGACCTGGCCAACCCCGCGCACCGCGCCGAGGTGGCCGCGCTGTGGGGTGTGCCCTCCGTGCCCGAGACACCGGGCAAGACGGCGGTGGAGATGTTCCAGGCCGCCGCCGATGGCGAGATCAAGGCGTTGTGGATTGCCTGCACCAACCCCGCGCAAAGCATGCCCGACCAGGCCACCGTGCGCCGCGCGCTGGAGCGTGCCGAACTGGTCGTGCTGCAAGAGGCCTTTGCCACCACCGCCACCGCCCGCTACGCCGACCTGCTGCTGCCCGCCACCACCTGGGGCGAGAAGGTGGGCACGGTCACCAACAGCGAGCGGCGCATCAGCCGGGTGCGCGCCGCCGTGCCGGCGCCGGGCGAGACGCGCCACGACTGGCAGATCGTCGTGGACTTTGCGCAGCGGCTGGAGGCAATGCTCCCCGTTCGCCCTGAGCCTGTCGAAGGGCCCTTCGTCCATGCTCAGGACAGGCTTCGACAAGCTCAGCCCGAACGGAGTTTGTTCCCTTACATCGGTGCCGAATCCATCTGGAACGAACACCGCGAATCCACCCGCGGCCGCGACCTGGACATCACCGGTCTGTCCTATGACCTGCTCGACGCACAAGGCCCGCAGCAATGGCCGATGCGGCAAGGCCAGACACAGGGCCAAGCCCGCCTGTACGCCGACGGCATCTTCCCAACCCTGGACGGCAAAGCCAAGTTTGCCAACACCGTTTACAAGCCGGTCGCCGAACCACGCGAGGCCCGCTACCCGTTCTCGCTGAACACCGGCCGCCTGCGCGACCAGTGGCACGGCATGAGCCGCACCGGCACACTGGGTCGCTTGTTCGGCCACGTGGCCGAGCCCTGCATCGAGATGAACCCGCAGGACATGGAGCGCCGCCAGTTGGCGGATGGCGATCTGGTCCACGTCACCAGCAAGCGCGGCTCCATCGTCGTGCCGGTGCTGGGCAGTTCCACGCTGCAACCGCAGCAGACCTTCATGGCCATGCACTGGGGCGAGGAATTCCTGAGCGGGCGCTCCAGCACCGGTGAGCCGCTGGCCGGCGTGAATGCGCTGACCACCCCGGCGTTCTGCCCCAGTTCCAAGCAGCCCGAGTTCAAGCATGCGGCGATCAAGGTGCTGAAGGCCGAGCTGCCGTGGTCGCTGTTGGGCGTGGCCTGGCTGCCCGCCGACCAGGCACTGGCGGCGCGCGAGCGGCTGAAAGCCTTGATGGCACGCTTTGCCTTTGCCAGTTGCACGCCGTTTGGCCGCGACCGCAGCGGCGTGCTGTTCCGCGCCTGCGACTACGACGCGCCGGACGATGCGGTGCTGGCCGAGATCGAATCCCTGCTGGGCCTGGGTGGCGCCGAGGTGCTGCGCTACGCCGACAAGAAGCGCGGCCAACGCCGTGCCATCCAGTTGCTGGGTGCCGACACCGCGGGCAACCGCCAGCTCAACGCCTTTGTGCTGGCCGGCGACACCACGGCCCAGGGCTGGATCAAGACCCTGCTGCAAGACGAGCTGCCGGCCCAGGCCTATGGCCGCCTGCTGCTGTTGCCCAGTGCCAAGCCACCGGTGGCGGTGCAGGCGCGCGGCAAGCAGATCTGCACCTGCTTCAACGTGACCGAGAGCGCGATTTCCGACAAGCTGGCCCATTGCACCGGCAACGAAGACCAGCGCCTGGGCCAGTTGCAGGCGGCGCTGCAATGCGGCACCAACTGCGGCTCCTGCCTGCCCGAGGTCAAGCGCATGGTGCGCTTCTCCATCCCCGCCCACCAGCGCGACGCCACGCACAGCGTCTGAGGCACATCGCACCCGACTGCGGGACAATACGGCCCTATGGCTATCGCAAAGTACATCAAGGAAATCGGCCGCGGCAAGGATGGCGCGCGGGCACTGAACCGGGAACAGGCCGCGGATCTGTTCGGCCAGGTGCTGGACGGCGCCGTCACCGACCTGGAAGTCGGCGCCTTCTGCTTGGCCATGCGCGTCAAGGGCGAAACCGCGCAGGAGATGGCCGGTTTTCTGGACGCCGCCCACCAGCGCCTGCACCGACTGCCGGGCGGGGCGCGGCCGACCATCGTCATCCCCAGCTACAACGGCGCGCGCAAGCTGCCGGTGCTCACCCCCTTGTTGGCGCTGCTGCTGGCGCGCGAGGGCCTGCCGGTGCTGATCCACGGCACGGCCACCGAGTCCAGCCGCGTCTTTACGTCCGAAGTGCTGCTAGCCCTCGACATACCTGCGCAGACAGCTATTAAAACAATAGCGACTGGCACGGTGGCCTTTGCCCCCACCGCGCTGTTGCACGCCGGTCTGCAGCGCCTGCTGGAGGTGCGCCGCACGGTCGGCGTGCGCAACCCGGCACACAGCCTGGTCAAACTGATGAACCCGGTGCAGGGGCAGAGCCTCCTGGTCACCAGCTACACCCACCCGGAGTACGCCGTCTCCATGGCCGAGACGCTGGCGCTGCTGGGGGGCAACGCGCTGCTGCTGCGCGGCACCGAGGGCGAGGCCGTGGCCGACCCGCGGCGCACGCCCACGATGCAGGGCTACATCGCCGGGCGCGTGGTGGAACGCCAGGAGCACCAGGGCGGCACGCTGACCACACTGCCCGACCTGCCAGCGGCCATCGACGCGGCCAGCACCGCCGCCTACATCCGCCAGGTGCTGGCCGGCGACCAGCCGGTGCCGCAACCGATTGCCCAGCAGGTGGCCCACATCTTGCATTTGGTGGAGGCACTATGAAACACGATCTCTCCAGCACCCCGGCACGCGGCCAGGTCACCCTGGTGGGCGCCGGCCCCGGCGACCCCGAACTGTTGACGCTGAAGGCCCTGAAGGCCATCCAGCACGCCACCGTGCTACTGGTGGATGACTTGGTCAACGAAGACATCGTCGCGTTTGCCGCGCCCACGGCGCGCATCATCTACGTCGGCAAGCGCGGCGGCTGCAAATCCACACCGCAGTCCTTCATCGAAAAGCTGATGGTCACCGCCGCGCAGGAGGGCGAGAACGTCGTCCGACTCAAGGGCGGCGACCCGTTCATCTTCGGCCGTGGCGGCGAAGAGGTCGAAGCACTGGAGGCCGCCGGTGTGCGCTACCACGTCATCAACGGCATTACCGCCGGCATGGCGGCGTTGACCTCGCTGGGCGTGCCGCTGACGCACCGCGAACAGGCCCATGGCGTGGTCTTCGTCACCGGCCACGCCAAGCCCGGCAGCACCGGCACCGACTGGCGCGCGCTGGCCACCACCGCGCGTCAGGCACGCCTGACCATCGTCATCTACATGGGCATGAGCGGCGCCGCACGCATCCAGCGCGAGCTGCTGCACGGCCTGGCGGCCGACACCCCGGTCGCCATCGTCCAGAGCGCCAGCCTGGCCCACCAGCGCCACGCCGTATGCGCGCTGGGTGACTTGCAGGCCACGATCGAGCGCGAGCAACTGGCCAGCCCCAGCGTCATCGTCGTCGGCGACGTGGTCCAGGGCCTCTTGGCCGCCGGGCTGGACGCCAGCAGCTTCGCGCCGCAGACCCGCGTGGCTTGACCGGCTAGCTGGCGCGCAACGCCCGCCACCAGCCGCCGCTCAGCAAAAAACGCGGAAAGGTGATCCACTGCTCGAAGAACAGCCGCGCCGCCGCCTGGGCCGGGCTGGTGAAGGGCTCGCTGGGGACGGTCTCCATGCGGTGGCCACGCCCCTGCGCCGCCAGAGAGACCACCATGGCCACCACGCCGCCCAGCGCCAGGCCCCAACCGGCATGCCATAACCCCCACACCAGTGTCAGATTGCCCACCCAGAACAGCGGTACGGCTACGATGTGCAGCAACAGGTTGGCGCGCAGCGCATGGTAGCGGGGGTAACCGCTGTGCTGCCAACGCAGCAATTCGGGCAAAGTCATGGAAGAATCCCTACCGTCTATGCAAAGAAAGCCGCACTGTAATCGCCTTGGGCCGGCCCTGCTCGCCGTCTGGGCCAATGCCCCGTTGCGCACCTGGGCACTGACCATTGCGCTGGCGCTGGGCGCCCCAGCGGCCGTCTTGGCACAAGCGCAAACCCCGCCATTGCCACGGGGCGCGCCGGTAATGGTCTTCAGCGCCGATGCACCGGCCGACTCCTACGCCTTCAAGTGGTTCAACCTGATCTACACCGAGCTGTTCAAGCGCTTGGGGATGGGCTTTCGGCTGGAGAGCTATGCCCTCAAGCGCCAGGGCCTGCAATCCGAAAGCGGCGCGGTGGATGGCGAGGTCAATCGCGCCTACGGTTATGCAGCTACCCAGTCCACCCTGGTGCGGGTTGAGGAGCCCATCATCGACCTCACGCTGGCCCTGTACACCGCCAACCCCACACTGCGCCTGCAACGCCTGGAAGACATCGCCGAGCAAAAACTACTGGTAGAGTACCGCCGCGGCATCCTGCTGTGCGAGAACGCGCTCAAGCCGCTGACGGGCCCTGATCGCCTGTCCGACGTGGTGACCTATGAGCAGGGCCTGCGCAAGCTGCTGACGCAGCGCACCGACCTGTACTGCGACTTCACGTTGAGTATCGTGGTGGCCACCCACACGCTGGATCTGGAGGGCGCTGGGCGCATTCGCAAGGTGCTCGACATCAGCAAGCTGCCCACCTACCCCTACCTGCACAACAAGCACGCCGAACTGGCACCGCGCATGGCCTCCACGCTGAAGAGAATGAAGGCCGAGGGCCTGGTCGAGGCCTACCGCATCCAGGTGGAACGCGAGCTGGGCTGGGGCCAATAGCGCCGCCACCAGGCGCGTGCGGCTCGCCCTACACTAGCCGCTTTCAACTTCTGTGGAGACCCGCACCATGATCGGTTACGTCACCCTGGGCACTAATGACCTAGCCCGCGCCGCCGCCTTCTACGACACCCTGCTGGCCGAAATCGGGGCCAAGCGCCTAATGGAATTCCCCACCGGCATCGTCTGGGGCGTCTCCATGCAACAGTGCAGCCTGGGCATCATGAAGCCCTACGACGGCAAGGCGGCCACGGTGGGCAACGGCGTGATGGCCGCCATCGTGGTGGACTCCACCGAGAAGGTGGACCGCGTCTACAAGAAGGCCATGGAACTCGGCGCCAAGGACGAAGGCCCCAACGGCCCGCGCGGCGACGGCTTCTACGCCGGCTACTTCCGCGACCTGGACGGCAACAAGCTCAACGTGTTCTGCATGGGCTGAACTTGCAGAGTTTCGACGTTGTCATCATCGGCGCCGGCGCCTCCGGCCTGTTCTGCGCCGGCGTGGCCGGGCAGTTGGGCCTGAAGGTCCTGGTGCTGGACCACGCTGACAAGGTGGCGGAGAAGATCCGCATCTCTGGCGGCGGGCGCTGCAACTTCACCAACCGCGACACCACGCCGGCCAACTTCCTCAGCGACAACCCACGCTTTTGCCGCTCGGCGCTGTCGCGCTACACACCGCGCGACTTCATTGCGCTGCTGGACAAGCACCGCATCGCTTTTCATGAGAAGCACAAGGGCCAGCTCTTTTGCGACCACTCGGCCAAGGACATCATCCAGATGCTGCTGGCCGAGTGCGCTGCCAGCGGCAACGTCACCCGCTGGCAGCCCTGCGCCGTAAAGGCCATAAGCTTTTCGAGCTCCAGCCCTCGTGGCGATTGCGCAGGCAGCTATGAACTTGATAGCAACCATGGAACCATCACCAGCGCGGCGATGGTGATCGCCACCGGCGGCCTGTCCATCCCCAAGATCGGCGCCACCGATTTCGGCTACCGCGTGGCCCAGCAGTTCGGGCTGACTATGGTCACGCCCCGCCCGGCCCTGGTGCCGCTGACCTTTGACGAGGCCGCCTGGGCACCGTTTGCGCAACTGGCCGGTCTGTCGCTGCCGGTGAAGATCGAGACCGGCAGCAAGAAGGACAAGGCCGCCTTTCTGGAAGACCTGTTGTTCACCCACCGCGGCCTCTCCGGCCCCGGTGTGCTGCAAATCTCCAGTTACTGGCAACCCGGCACCCCCATCCGCCTGGACCTGGCGCCCGACACCAATGTGGCCGAGCACCTGGCCCAGGCCAAGGTGCGCTCGCGCAAGCTGATCGCCAATGAGGTTGCCGCCTTGGTCCCCAGCCGCCTGGCCGACACCTGGGTCGCCCAGGGCGAGGCGCGCGGCCACAACTGGAGCCGCCCCATCAACGAGGCCAGCGACAAGGCCCTGACCGCCCTGGCCGAGCACCTGTCCCGCTGGGAACTCACCCCCACCGGCACCGAGGGCTACCGCAAGGCCGAGGTCACCGCCGGCGGCGTCGACACCCGCGCCCTCTCCAGCCAGACCCTGGAAGCCACCCAGCAGCCGGGCCTGTATTTCATCGGCGAAGTGGTGGACGTGACCGGCTGGCTCGGCGGCTACAACTTCCAGTGGGCCTGGGCCAGCGCGTTTGCGTGTGCACATGGGCTGGCGGCGAAGTTGAAGGGATGATGATGGCCATGAACACCTGCCCACATTGTGGTGGACGCACCATTTCTGCCTTTGACAAGTGGCGTTCCACGCAGTCACTTCCCGCCCGCTGTTCAGCATGCAACGCAATGGGCTTGGTGCCCCATGCCATTTCCAGTGGCATCTTCATCGGATCGCTCTTGCTAATAGCCGTGGCGGGCTTTGCCGCCAGCGCCTTGCAAGACGGTTTCATCCTGTTGGCGGGTGTCATCGTAGCCATGGCTTACTACCTCTGGCGTTGGTCGAAGGTCCCGATGGCGATCACTGGCGAGACAGCTGTCAGGGAAGCCCGAAAACGCGATGGTTGGTTGCTGGGCTTCTGGGTGCTCGTGTCAGCGCTTTTCAACTAGGCAGCCGCATCTCGGACCGTCTCAACATCCTGAGACAAACTCGACAGTGCCCTTCACCTACCTCAACGAACGGCTCAGGACTTGCATCGCGTGAACATCATCCGCACCGCCATGAGCATTGAGCCCCAAGCCGAGCGCATTCTGCGCAGCCTGCCCCAGTGGTTTGGGTTGGAGGAGTCGCTACGGGACTACGTGCGGGACACATCATTGCACCCAACATTCATCGCCACCGTGGACGACACGGTGCGCGGTTTCATCACGGTGAAGCAGCACTTCCCAGCCTCGGCCGAAATCCACTGTATCGCCGTTGAAGCGCCTGTGCGCGGGCAGGGCGTGGGCCAGGCGTTGGTGCGGCACGCGCAGGCCTGGGCCGTGGACCGGGGTGTGCGCTTTTTACACGTGAAGACACTGGCTGAATCGCACCCCAGTCCGGCGTATGCACAAACCCGCGCGTTCTACCTTGGCATGGGCTTTGTCCCATTGGAGGTCTTTCCCGACCTGTGGTCACCGCAGAACCCGTGCCTGCAAATGATCAAGCAACTGTCCTAAATCTGCGACGCACCGGGCAAGCGCGCGCCCTGCTCACGAAAACGCGCAGCAAAGGCGGCAGCCGGCAGCGGCTCACTCAGCAGGTAGCCCTGAATCAGGTTGCACTGCAGGCGCGCGAGGAAGCTGTGCTGCTCGGCGGTCTCCACCCCCTCGGCCACCACCTTCAGGCGCAGGCTGTGCGCAAGGGCGATGATGCCCTTGACGATGAGGGCGTCGTCGGTGTTGTCCGTCATGTCGCGGATGAAGGCGCGGTCGATCTTGAGCACGTCCACCGGGAAACGCTTGAGGTAGGCCAGTGACGAGTAGCCGGTACCGAAGTCATCAATAGCCAGGCCCACGCCGGTGGCCTTCAGGGCCTGCAGCACCAGCAGGGTTTCTTCCACCTGCTCCATCAGCATGCTTTCGGTAATCTCCAGCACCAGGCATTGCGGCGGCAAGCCGGTTTCGCGCAGGGCATCGCGCAGGGTGTCCACAAAATTGGGCTGTTGCAACTGCAAGCCGGAGAGGTTGACCGTCACATACAGGTCGTTCCAGCCGGCGTCCTGCCAGGTCTTGAGCTGGTGGCAGGCGGCGCGCAGCACCCAGTCGCCAATGGGGACGATCAGGCCCGTTTCCTCGGCCAGCGGAATGAACTCCAGCGGCGACACCAAGCCGCGCGTAGGGTGTTTCCAGCGCACCAGGGCTTCCATGCCGACGATGGCGCCGTTGGCGGCGTCGGCGATGGGCTGGAAGTAGACGGCGAATTCGTTGCGCTCCAGGGCGTAGCGCAGTGCCCCCTCGAAACGCAGATGGTCGGCAGCGGACACCTCCATCGCCTCCTCGAAGAACTGGAAGTCGCTGCTCTTCTTCTTGGCGCGGTACATGGCGGTGTCGGCGCGGCGCAGCAGAGCGCTGGCATCCACCCCGTCGCTGGGGAAGACGGCGATGCCAATGCTGGCCGAGATCATGATGTCATGGCCGCCGATGTCGAACGGCGCCATCACCGCGTGGCAGATCTTCTGCGCCGTGGCCGAGGCGATGGACGCGTTGGGCAACTCGTCGATGACGATGGCAAACTCGTCACCCCCCAGGCGGGCCACGCAGTCGCTGGCACGCACGCAGGCGCGGATGCGCTCGGCGGCCATCTTCAGCAGCTTGTCGCCCACCTCATGGCCCAGGGTGTCGTTGACGAACTTGAAGCGATCCAGGTCCAGGTAGAGCAGCGCCAGCGCGTGGCCATGGTGGCCGGCGCGCTCGATGCAGCGGTTGAGGTGGTCATTGAACAGCGCGCGGTTGGGCAATCCGGTCAGGGAGTCGTTGTAGGCCAGGTGGCGCACTTCGCGCTGAGCGCGCGTGGCGTCGATCAGGCGGCGCACGCGCTGGTTCACCACGGCCAGGTGCAACGGCTTGGGAATGTAGTCGCTGGCGCCCACCGAGAAGGCGCGTTCGATGGAGGCGCGGTCCTCCAGGGCCGTGATCATCAGCACCGGGATGTCGCGCGTCTGGGCCGAGGCCTGCAGTTGGGCGCAGGCGGCAAAGCCGTCCATCACCGGCATCAGGGCGTCCATGAGGATCACGTCGGGGCGCATGCGCTCCACCTCGGCGGCCACCTGGCTGCCGTTGCTGGCTTCGGTCACGACAAAGCCACTGCGCTGCAGGGCGGCGCGCAAGGCCGAACGGGTGCTGCGGTCGTCATCCACGATCAACACCCGCGCGGCGCCCAGGGACGATGCCGGAAGGGGCAGCTCCGGCGCGCCGGCCAGTTCCTGGCGCAGGGCTTGGCTGACCAGCGCGTATTCGGCGCGCAGACGGGGTATGAGCGCAGCAGCGTTGTCGTTCTGGCCGGCCTCGGCCATGGCTTCCATGCTCTTGGCCAGTGCCACTAGGGCCACAGCGCCAAAGGTTCCGGCCGCGCCCTTGACGGCGTGGGCCGCGCGGCGCAAGGCATGGCTGTCGCCAGCCTCGGCGGCGGCTTCCATCGTCTCCATGTAGGCCGGCATGTCCTCCAGAAAGGGGGTGATGGCCTGCCCGATGGCGCCGCCCAGTGCCTCGTGCAGGCGTGCCAGCGCCGCGCGGTCCACCGGCTCATCGGAGCGGTCCACCGTCGGCTCCTCGTGCAGCGGCTCGGGCGGAAGGCGGGTCAGGCCCGGCAACCAGCGCTGCAGGTGGGCACTGAGGCTGTCGAGCATCAACGGTTTGGAGAGGTGATCGTCCATGCCGGCGGACAGGCACTTGGCCACGTCGGCGGGCTGGGTGTTGGCGGTCATGGCCACGATGGGTACGCGCAGGCCATCCTCGCCCTCCAGGGTGCGAATCATGGCCGTGGCCTCAAAGCCATCCATCTCGGGCATGTTGCAGTCCATCAGGATCAGATCCCAGGACTCGCGCTTGAAGGCCTGCACGGCGGCACGCCCGTTGTCGACCACTTTGATGGTGCAACCCAGCATTTCCAGCATGCCACTCACGATGGTTTGGCTGGTGCGGTTGTCCTCCACCACCAGCAGCCGCGGCAGCCCCATGCGCACGCCACTGGCTGGCAAGGTCCCATGCACGGGAGCCTGAACGACCGGTGTGGCCGCCAGCGGAACAGACGGGGCAACGGCGGCACCGTGGCCGCGGCGCAGTGGCAGCGTGAACCAGAAGGTGCTGCCCTGACCCGGTTCGCTGTCCACACCGATTTCGCCGCCCATCAACGTGCACAGCTGCTTACAGATGGCCAGGCCCAGGCCCGAGCCGCCGCGGCTGCGCGTGGACGAGGGGTCGGCCTGGGTGAACGAGTCGAAGATGCTGGCGCGCGCGGAGGCTGGCACACCGATGCCGGTGTCGCTCACAGCGCAGCGCACCCGTCCATGCTCGCCAAAGGCACCCTCCGTGGTGACGTCGATGCGCACCGAGCCGCGCTCGGTGAACTTGACCGCATTACCCACCAGGTTCAACAGGATTTGGTGCAGGCGCCGTGAATCACCGCGCAGGGTGGCGGGCACCTCCGGCGCCATGGTGTAGCTCAGGCGCAGCGCCTTGCTGCCGAGCTGCGTGGATACCAGGTCCACGGTCTGGGAGCAGATGCGGGCCAGGTCGAAGTCGCTCTCGGTCAGCACCAGCTTGCCGGCGTCGAGCGAGGAGAAGTCGAGGATGTTGTTGATCAGGTCCAGCAGGTACTGCGAAGACTCCCAGGCCAGGTTGACGTAGTTGCGCGCACTCGGCGGCAAGGTGGAAGCGCGCAGCATGTCCAGCGTGCCCACCACGCCGTTGAGGGGCGTGCGCAGTTCGTGGCTCATGGTGGCGGCGAACTCGGCCTTCAAACGCGCCAGTTGCAAGGCTTCCTCGCGCGCCAAGCGCAGGGCCTGCTCGCGTTCGTCGAGCACGCTCATCATGCTGTTGAAGGCGTGCGCCATGTTGGCAATGTCGCGCGGCCCGGTCAGTTCGGCGCGCACGCCGGACTCGCCCTCCTCCGCCCGCCCCATGGCCCGCGCCAGTTGCTGCAGCGGGCGGGTCATGCGCAGCGTGAGCCAGCGCGTGACCAGCAAAAAGACCAGCGCAAAGGCGATGGAGATCGCCATGTTGAGGGCAAACAACCCAACCAGCGCATGCTGCAGCGAAGCCTTGGACAGCACCACCCGCACGTAACCCAGGGTCTGGCCCTGGGTTTCCTGCGCCTCGAATGGCGACTCGTGATTGGCGGTGCGCACCGCAGCCATGAAATGCCATGCCGCGGCGTCTTCGCTTTCCAAAACGGCCGCGTTGGCGCCCAGGCGCTCCAAGGGTGGTCGTTCATCGGTCAACGCCACGCTGGCGCCACCCGCCCCGTGCATGGACAGGGCCCGCCCGTCGGTGCGGCGGATTTCCACCTGCATCACGTCGGGGAAGGCCAACACGCCGGCGACGGCATCGGCCGCGTTGTCGGCCGAGTCGACCAGCAACGCCAGGCGCGCCTGGCGCGCCAGGCTATCGGCCAGCTGCTGACCCTGCTGCTGGCGGTTCTGCCGGATGTCGCGGCTGCTCTGCCAGGAGATGGCCAGAGACGATGCCAGCGCCAGGATCAACACCCCCACGGCCACCATGACCGAGAGTTGGCGGCGGAAGGTGCTGCGGCGCAACAGGGATGCGCGGGAAAGGATGGACGGCATGCGCGGCGCCACCTACCGCTGCGACGGGAACACGAGGTCGATCCCGTGCTGTACCGAGGACACAGACAGCCCCAGATGGCTGGCGGTACGGACATTGACGGCCAACAACGCATCCTTCAACGGCGCCACGCTGGCCGGCGTGCTGCCCCCGGCGGGGTAGTTCAGTGCCGACGCCGCGAGTTGCCGCCCCAGCGCCAGGTTATTGGGGTACAAGGAGAACAGGGCGCCCCGCTTGACGTGGGCCACACTGCTGGAAAACACGGCCAGGTTGCGGTTCCAGGCGCCTTCCAGCACCAGGGGCAAGACCGAGGATTCCTCCACCGTGGTTGTGTCCTGCGGCAGCCACAGCGTGTCACGCTTGGGGTCGGCCACGGCCAGTTGCTCCTGGTAGACGCGCACGGCGGTCTTGAGGTCGGGCGCCTCCAACGCCTGCAACTCCAGCCCGTGCTTGCGCGCAGCCTCGCGCGCCAGGCGGATCAGCCAGGTGTTCTGCCGCGGGTCGTAGACCACGATGACGCGCTTGGCGGAGGGCATGAAGTACTTGAGCCGCTCGAACAGCATGCCCGGATCGGGCGCGAGGCTGATCACGGAATAGTTGCGCGCCTCGTCCTCGGGCGCGGAGACCACGCCGCCCACCACCACACCGTAGTCGCGGGCCAGCCCCGAGGCGGCCTTCATGCCCTGGCGCCCCAGCGCGATCACCACCTTGACGTCCTGGCGCTTGAGGCTGGCCAGAATGTCCTGCTCGGTGGTTCCGCCGCCCACGGCGTAGCTGGCCACCCGTGCACCCACCTGGGCCTCCACCCCTTCAATGATCTTGGCAAAAATGCCGCGGTAAGGTTCGCCCAGATCGGGGTACAGCACCGCGATGGCGCCGGGCTCCGCGCCCAGCACGGCCCGCACGCTGTCGCTGCGGGTCGATCCGCTCGACACCGCCTCGGCCGAGGCCAGTTGCAGGCGGTACACGATCACGTCGCTGGAGCGCTCAATGCGATCCAGCATGCGGGTGAGCTCCTGTGCTTGCGCCGACTCGGCCACCCCCTGCCAACGGGCATCCAGGGGAGGGGGATCGATTTGCGCTGCGGCAGCCTGGGGCAGCAGCCAGGGGGACTGCAGCACCAGCAGGGCCGCCAGGAGCAGGCGGCGCGGTGGGTGATCGTTCACGGTATTCCTCTCACGAGCACGCGAACTCACAGGCGGTAGACCGCCTGCAGGTACACGGAACGGCCTGCCATGGGCAAGTCGTTGGGTAAAGCAGTTCCTGGCGCGATACTGGGCTCGCGCACGTCGCTGTTGAACAGATTGCGCACGCTAGTGCTCAGGTCCCAGCGGCCACCGCCCACGCGGGTGCGCAGGCTCAAATCGACGGTGTTGTAGTCGGCAACGTCAGTGCGCAAGTCGCCAGGGGCACGCTTGCGATCACCCACCCAGTTGACCTGCGAGCTGGCCAGCCAACCACCGGACAACCGCCAGTCCAGCCGCAGGTAGACATGCTGGTGCGGCACGTAGCCGGCGTCCTGCTGCGTGGCTTCGTCGATGGACTGCTGCCAGGAGTAGTTGCCGCTCAGCCGCACATTGCGATCCACATCCCACACCGTCTCCAATTCCGCGCCGCGGCCATTCTGGGCCCCTGTGTTGGCGTAGACGCCACCCACCGTGCGGATGATGTCCTTCATGTCATAGCGGAACAGGCTCAGGTTGGCCAGCAGATCGGGGCGCACCTGCCAGGCAAAGGCCATCTCCACCGTGCCAATGGTCTCGGGGCGCAGGTTGAGATTGCCTAGAGCAACTGGGTTGCTGGCGCCATAGACTTCGAGGAAAGACGGCGCGCGAAACGCCCGGCCCACCAGCAGCTTGGCCGTCAGGTCCAGCGAGGCATCCCACACCAGGGCCAGACGGGGATTGGTGGTGCCACCGAAGTCGGAGTACACGTCGTGGCGCAGCCCGGCGGTCAGCGTCCAGTCCTTGGCAAGGCTCCACTCATCCTGCGCATAAGCGTAGTCGATTGTGCGACGGTGCGGCCGGAGAAACGGGTCGGTTTCGGTGAAATCCACCAAGGCGCCACCCGCCACGGGCACCAGAACGCCCGTGGGCGAGTAGGTGAAGTTGCGCAGTTCGTGGGTCTTGTACAGATCCAGGTCATCGTGACCCAACCCCAGACGCAGGTTGTGCCCCTCCCAGCCCGAATAGGTGGCAAAGGTGGACAAGCGAACCTGGCGCTCCCAGGTTTCGGGGCTGCCGATGAGGCCCTGGGGCGCCGCGCCGGCTCCCAGGTTGGCTCCCGGTGGGAACAACTGCAGACCATGGGGAATGGCCTGCACGTAATGCTGGTAGCTGGCGTTGAAGCCCAGGCCCCAGTTTGGGGTCAATTGCGGCTCCAGCCACGAGAGGTCGGCCGTGATGCGCTCGCTGCGCCCGCGTCCCACCGGGTCCAGGGCCTGAGCGACACCGGCACCAGCGCCGGTGTTGTCGCGCCATTTATAGCCGCCGCGCAAGCGCCAGCGGTCCAGGCTCAGATCCACATTGGCATCGGCTGCGTCATAACCCGTGTTGACGGCGCCGGGCGCCAGGCTGGCGTTGGTGTGCAAGAGCTGGTCCAAGCGGGTTTGGGCATCCGCCGGGACCGTTTCCTTGAAGCCGTCCGTGCCGCCCACCCGCAGGTAAGCGGCCACGTCCACCGGTCCCAGTTTTCCACCATGCTGTACCCAGGTGCTTCTGTTGTTGAAGGAGCCTCCGCGCAGACCGAACTCGGTGCCCTGCACGTCGGCGGCGTTCTTGGTGATGATGTTGATCACGCCGGAATAGGCATCTGCCCCGTACAGCGCGGAACCAGGACCCCGTATGACCTCGATGCGGGCGATGTGCTCCAGCGGGAAGCCACCCCAGATATTGCCCTTGTTGCCCAGGTACAGGGTCGTCACGGGAATGCCGTTTTGCAGGACCAGCGCCTGCGGCGCAAACTGGCTGTAGATGCCGCGGATGGCATAGATGGGCGCATAGCTGTTGGCGCTGCGGCTGACGTGCAGGCCCGGCACGGTCTCCATGACTTCGTCGAGGTCGGTAGCCCCCATGGCGGCAATATCCTCGGCCGTGATCACGGTGGCCACGGCCGGTGCGCGGCGCAGCGCCTGCTGGCTACCGGTGGCAATGCTCACGGTGGCCTTGTCGCCATAGGCCAAGGCCAAGTCGTCCTCGTCGTCCGCGCCATCGGCCTGGGCGGTGATCGGTTGCAGGAACAGGGCCGATACCAGCGCCAGTACGGGGTAAAGGGGTTTTTTCATGGTTCTGTGCGCTGTGGTCTACCAATCGGCTGGACGGCCACGCAGGGCGGCTTAGGCGGGCGAAAGCCCATTATCGCGAGTTTGTTGGCGCTACTAGAGCCCATTCCTGGGCTTTTTGCGCCGCCTCAAACTTTCATTTCCCGCGCAAAACGCTATAATGCAAGGCTTTTCTGGCATTCCCCCGTCGGCCAATACTAGTTACAGACGGGGAAATCGCTGAACGTGGCATGTGGGGCCCGATCTTCCCCCGTGACTGGCGGCAGCACATTTTGGACAACATTACGTAATGACAACCATCCGTGTAAAAGAAAACGAGCCGTTTGACGTCGCCCTGCGTCGCTTCAAGCGCACCATCGAAAAACTGGGCCTGCTGACCGACCTGCGCGCACGCGAGTTCTACGAGAAGCCCACTGCCGAGCGCAAGCGCAAGAAGGCTGCCGCCGTCAAGCGCAACTACAAGCGCATCCGCAGCATGCAGTTGCCCAAGAAGCTGTACTGATCCCATCGGATTCACAGCGCCTTCTTGCAAGGCCTCAAAAAGCTCGCTAGGGGACGCTCCAGCGGGCTTTTTTGTTTTTCGCACAACCCTCTTTTCACCCAGGAACCGACCATGTCCCTCAAAGACCAGATCAACGACGATATGAAAACAGCCATGCGCGCCAAGGACAGCGAGCGCCTGGGCACCATCCGCCTGCTGCTGGCCGCCATGAAACAAAAGGAAGTGGACGAGCGCGTGGTGCTGGACGATGCCGCCGTGGTGGCCATCGTGGACAAGCTGATCAAGCAGCGCAAGGACAGCATCGACGCCTTTGTGAAGGCCGCCCGCCAGGACCTGGCCGACAAGGAAGCGGCCGAGATGACGGTGCTGCAGGCCTACCTGCCCCAGCGCATGTCGGCCGACGAAGTGCTGGTCGAAGTCAAGGCCATCGTCGCCGAACTGGGCGCCAAAGGCCCCGGCGACATGGGCAAGGTCATGGGCGTGGTCAAGACCCGCCTGGCCGGCAAGGCCGAGATGGGCACTGTGTCGGCGGCGGTCAAGGCCGCGCTGGCAGGCTGACCCGGAGCGCTGGCAGCGTTTAGCTGCCGGCGACCTTCATCCGGTTGATCAGGATAGAGCCTACGGTCTTGGCACCGTAGTTGTAGGTGTCGGCGCCCACGGCGTCGATGCCCTTGAGCATGTCCTTCATGTTGCCGGCGATGGTGATCTCATGCACCGGGTAAGCAATGCGGCCGTTCTCCACCCAGAAGCCGCTGGCACCACGTGAATAGTCACCCGTGACATAGTTCACGCCCTGCCCCATCAACTCGGTCACGAGCAGGCCGGTGCCCAGCTTTTGCAGCATGGCGTCCAGGTCGTCCCAGGGGCGGGTCTGGCGCGAGGTGAAGCTCAGGTTGTGCGAGCCGCCGGAGTTGCCGGTGGTCTGCATGCCCAGTTTGCGCGCGGTGTAGCTACTCAGGAAGTAGCCCTGCACCTTGCCACCCTCGATCACCTTGCGCGCCTTGACGCTCACACCCTCATCGTCAAACGGCGAGCTGCCCTTGCCGCGCAGAATGAAAGGGTCTTCAAACAGGTCGATATGGCGCGGCAGCACCTGCTTGCCCAAGGAATCCAGCAAGAAGGTGCTCTTGCGGTACATGGCGCCACCACTCAAAGCCTGCACCAACGAACCGACCAAGCCGGCGGCCAGCGGGGACTCAAACAGCACCGGACACTCCACCGTGCTGATCTTGCGCGACTTGAGCCGGCTGAGCGCACGCTCGGCGGCGTAGCGACCGATGGCGTGCGGTGATGCCAGCGCATCCGGGTGGCGCTGCGAGCTGTACCAGGCATCGCGCTGCATGTCGCGCCCCTTGCCGGCGATGGGCGATACGGACAGCGAGTGGCGTGAGCTGGCATAGCCGCCGCGAAAGCCGTGCGTGTGGGCACTGAAGAAGTGCGACTGCTGAGCCGACACCGCCGCGCCCTCGCTGTTGGTGATTTTCTTGCTGGTGGCCAGGGCCGCGGCCTCGCACTCCAGCGCCAGACGCATGGCCTCTTCGCTGGTGATGGCCCAGGGGAAAAACAGGTCCAGGTCGCGCTCGCGGTCGGCCACGGGCGCAATGTCCTTCACGTCCGGCAGGCTGGCAAAGGGGTCCTCCGCCGTGAAGCGGGCGATGTCGTAGGCGGCGCGCACGGTCTGGGCCACGGCGGCCTCGGAAAAATCGGACGTGCTGGCATTGCCGCGGCGCTGGCCCACGTAGACCGTCACCCCCAGTGTCTTGTCGCGGTTGCGCTCCACGTTCTCCAGTTCGCCGTTGCGCACCGACACGCTCAGGCCGCAGCCCTCGGACACGTCGGCGCCGGCATCGGTGGCCCCCAATTGTTTGGCGTGCGCCAGCGCGGAGTCGACCAGGGATTCAAAGAATGCGCGGCTGTAGGCAAATCCGCTGTCGGCCGGCTTGCCGGCCGGGGCGGCGTGAGAGGAGGAATGGGGGTTCGTCATAGCGGAGGCTATGATACTTGGCAATATGAGCAAACTGAAAAAAGGCTATTTCGTCAAGGGCAAGTTCGTCACCGAGGGTAGCGAACTGGACTTGGAACTCAAGCGAGAACTCAAGGGCACCGACGAAAAGAGCCGCACCGAACTGAAACGCGAAAGCACCGAACTCCAAAAGCTCGGTGAAGACCTGCTGACCCTGCGCGCCGACCTGCTGGAGCGCCTGGGGCTACCCGACAAACTGCTGGAAGCCCTGGCCGAGTACAAGCGCATCACCAATTTCGAAGGCCGCCGGCGCCTGCTGCAGTTCATCGGCAAGCGCATGCGCCAGCTGGAACCCGACACGCACGAGGCCATCCGCAAGGCCGTCGTGGAACAGCACACGCCCTCGGCACTGGAAACCCAAACCCTGCACGCCGCCGAACAATGGCGCGACCGCCTGATCGCCGACGACGATGCGTTGGGCCAATGGGTCAACGCCTGCCCCGGCACCGATGTGCAGCAACTGCGCGCCCTCATCCGACAGGCCCGCAAGGACGCCAAGCCCGAGAAGCCCGGCGAAGCCCAACGCCACGGCCGGGCTTACCGCGACATCTTCCAGCTCGTGCGCGAGCACCTGACCCACCCTGACAGCGGGCGCGACCACAGCGCGGGCGACGCACCGTTCAACCCGGGAGCGGATGCATGAGCGGCGCAAACTTCGATCCCGTGAAAATCGGCATCGTCTCCATCAGCGACCGCGCCTCCAGCGGCATCTACGAGGACAAGGGACTGCCCGCGCTCCAGGACTGGCTCAGCCGCGCCCTGCGCAACCCAATCACCTTCGAGGCCCGCCTGATCCCCGACGACGCGGCCACCATCAGCGCCACCCTGATTGAATTGGTGGACGCCGGTTGCAGCCTGGTGCTGACCACCGGCGGCACCGGCCCTGCCCTGCGCGACGTGACGCCCGAGGCCACGCTGGCCGTTGCGCACAAGGAAATGCCCGGCTTTGGCGAGCAAATGCGCCAGGTCAGCCTGGCATTCGTGCCCACGGCCATCCTCTCGCGCCAGGTGGCGGTGATCCGCGACAAAAGCCTGATCATCAACCTGCCGGGGCAGCCCAAGGCCATCGCCGAAACGCTGGAAGGCCTGAAGGACGCCAACGGCGGGCAAAAGGTCAACGGCATCTTTGCCGCCGTGCCCTACTGCATCGACCTGATCGGTGGCCCCTACCTGGAAACGGATGAGGCAGTGTGCAAGGCGTTCCGACCCAAGAATGCCATACGCAGCCAAACACCTTAAGCCAAACAGACCGCTAGCCCTCGTGGACTGTGCATAGGCCGCTACTGAAAACGTAGCAAACCGGACGTCAGCGGGCGGCCTACTTGCCTACCAGTTGATTCAAGCGTTCCGCCTCAAAGCATTCCTTGCGCGCGGCGTCGCCAGGTACGCAGTCTGCGGTGGCACCGGCTTCCACGCGTTGGGCCGACAGGGTCTCGATGGCCTTCCACAGCAGCGCAATCTGGTGCTCCTGGCCCGAGGCTGAATCGATCAGCCCGCGCAGCGCCTGGCTCACGGGGTCGTCTTCCTGGGTGATGCCGTAGGCGGTGAACTTGGGCTCGGAGTGGGTCACGTCCGCGCTCTCGCCGGTCTTGCTGGGGATGATGCGCGCCGGAATACCGACCGCCGTGGCACCGGCCGGAACCGGCTTGATCACCACCGCATTGGAGCCAATCTTGGCGCCATCACCCACCTCAAAGCCGCCCAGCACCTTGGCGCCGGCGCTGACCACCACGTCCTTGCCCAAGGTGGGGTGGCGCTTGGTGCCCTTGTACAGCGAGGTGCCGCCCAGGGTCACGCCCTGGTAGATGGTGCAGCCGTCGCCAATCTCGGCGGTCTCGCCCACCACCACGCCCATGGCGTGGTCGAAGAACACGCGATCCCCCACCACCGCGCCGGGGTGGATCTCAATGCCCGTGGCCCAACGCGCCAGGTGCGAGATGAAACGCCCCAGCCACTTGAAGCCATGCGTCCAGCACCAGTGCGCCGGACGGTGCAGCATGATCGCGTGCAAACCGGGGTAACAGGTCAGCACCTCCCACGTGCTGCGGGCAGCCGGGTCGCGGTCAAGAATGCACTGGATGTCGGAGCGAAGACGGGAAAACATGGCTCAAGTCTATCCCTTCACCTCGGGGCACTTCTGCAGTATGGCTTTGGCGATGCCGCGCAAGATGTGGATTTCCTCCTGGGTGACCTGGGCACGGTTGAACAGGCCGTTGAGCCGGGGCATGAGCTTCTTGGGTGCCGCTGGGTCCAAGAACTCCAGCGCCACCAGCGCCTGTTCCAGGTGCGTCAGCATGCCGGTCACCTGGGCGGCATCTGCCAGTACGGGTGGCTGGGTGGCACTTTCCACTGCATAGCCGCCCAGGGCCAGGCGCCATTCGTAGGCGATGACCTGCAGCGCAGAACCCAGGTTGAGCGAGCCAAAGCGGGGGTTGCTCGGGATGCTCAGGCAGGCGTGGCAGCGGTAGACGTCCTCGTTGCGCATGCCAAAGCGCTCCGAACCGAACAGGAAGGCCACCCCCTGCTGGGCGCCAAGGTCTTGAGACAAATCGGCCTCTAGCCCTCGTGGATTAAGCGCAGAATGCTGCGATTTTGATAGCACCGCAAAATGCTCGCGCGGCGCCACGGTGGGCGGACCGAAGTCGCGCGGCGTCATGGCGGTGGCACACAGGTGGGTCATGCCGTCCAAGGCGTCGTCCAGCGTGTCCACGATGCGGCACTTCTCCAGCACATCCAGGGCACCACTGGCGCGCTGGATGGTTTCCTCGCGACGCAGCACATTGGCCCAGCGCGGCGCCACCAGCACCAGGTCGTCAAAACCCATGGTTTTCATGGCGCGGGCGGCCGCGCCCACGTTGCCGGCGTGGCTGGTGTGGATGAGGATGAATCGGGTTTGCATGGGAGCCGCTAAAATAGCGGTATTGTCGCCCCTGCATCGCCAGGCGCTCCTCCCAGCTCTTCACCACAATCCATGCTGTCCAATCTGCACCCCATGATCAACGTGGCCGTCAAGGCCGCGCGTTCCGCCGGTTCCATCATCAACCGGGCCGCCCTCGACATCGAGTCGGTTCGCGTCTCGCAAAAGAAGGCCAACGACTTCGTCACCGAAGTGGACCACGCCGCGGAAAAGATCATCATCGAGACCCTGTTGGCCGCCTACCCCGGCCACGGCATCTGGGCCGAGGAAACCGGGCGTGAACACGGCGCCAAGGATTCCGAGTTTGTATGGATCATCGATCCGCTGGACGGCACCACCAACTTCATCCACGGTCTGCCCGTGTACTGCGTGAGCATCGCCCTGGCCGTCAGGGGCAAGGTGGAGCACGCTGTTGTGTATGACCCCACCCGCAACGACCTGTTCACCGCCGTGCGCGGGCGCGGCGCCTTCCTGAACGACCGCCGCATCCGCGTTTCCAAGCGCACCCAGCTCAAGGACTCGCTGATTTCCACCGGTTTCCCGTTCCGCCCCGGTGACAACTTCGCCAACTACCTGACCATGATGGGCGACGTGATGAAGCGCACCGCCGGCCTGCGCCGCCCCGGCGCCGCTGCCCTGGACCTGGCCTATGTGGCCGCTGGCTACACAGAAGGCTTTTTTGAAACCGGCCTGCAACCCTGGGACGTCGCCGCCGGCTCGCTGCTGGTGACTGAGGCCGGCGGCCTGGTCGGCAATTTCACGGGTGAGGCCGACTTCCTGGAACAGGGCGAATGCATGGCCGGCACACCGCGCATCTACGGCCAGCTGGCCACCGTCCTGGGCAAGTACAGCAAGTTCGCCAGCGCCGGCGAAAAGGCCGCGCTGCGCCAGGCACCGTCCATCGGCGTGGAAGCGGCCCCGGCCAGCGACTCCGCCGACACCACGCCCGACGGCGAGTAAGCCGGTTCAGGCCGGCGACAGCTTCAGCTCCTCCACCGGCACCGGGCGGCCGAAGAAATAGCCCTGGAAGGCCTTGCAGCCGCAACGCAATAGAAAGTCGCGCTGCCCCGCCGTCTCCACCCCCTCGGCCACCACGCTCAGGTCCAGGCTGCGCGCCAGGCTGAGGATGGTGCGGGCGATGGCCGCATCGTTGGGGTCCACCAGCACGTCGCGCACAAAGGACTGGTCGATCTTGAGCTGGTCGAGCGGCAGGCGCTTAAGGTAGGACAGCGACGAGTAGCCCGTGCCGAAATCGTCCAACGCGAAGTTGACCCCGATGGAGCGCAACTCGCCCATCTTGACGATGACATCGTCAAAGTCGCTCAGCAGCATGCTCTCGGTCAACTCCAGCTTCAAGCGGTAGGGATTGGCGCCGCTCAGGCGCAGCAATTCGAGCAGCTGCGGTGTGAATTCCGGGTGGCGGAATTGGCGCGCACTGACGTTGACGGCGATGGTGAGCCAGCGCGTGGCCGGGCTGCCGTTCCACGCCACCAATTGCGCGCAGGCGGCGTTCAGCACCCACTGCCCCAGCGGCAGAATCAGGCCGGCCTGTTCGGCCACGGGAATGAATTCACCCGGCGGCACCATGCCACGCTGCGGGTGGCGCCAGCGCAACAGCGCCTCGACGCCGGTGATCTGGCCCGCATCGTCCACCACCGGCTGGTAATGCAACAAAAACTCCTGCTGCTCCAGGGCGCGACGCAGGTCGGTCTCCAGCGCCGCGCGGGCGCTGGCGGCGGCCTGCATGACCGGGTCGAAGAAGCGCAGCGTGTTGCGTCCCGCCGCCTTGGACTGGTACATGGCCAGATCGGCGCGCTGCAGCAACTCGTCCACGCTTTGCTGCTGGTCGAAAAACAGGGCCACGCCGATGCTGGGTGAACTGTGGTGGGACAGCCCGTCCAGGTCGAACGGTTGGTTGAGCGCCACCAAAATCTTCTTGCCAACCGCTTCGGCTTGGGCGGCAGCGTCCATCTCACCGGAGCCAATTTCCTCCAGCATCACAACAAACTCATCACCCCCTAGGCGCGCCACCGTGTCCACGCCGCGCACGCAGTGGCTTAGGCGCTGGCCCACCTGCTTGAGCAACTCGTCGCCCATGTGGTGGCCGCGGGTGTCGTTGAGCACCTTGAAGTTGTCCAGGTCGATGAACAGGAGCGCGCCAAAGCCACCGCGGCGCGCGCTGGCGGCAATGGCCTGACTCAGCCGGTCGATCAGCAGGCGCCGATTCGGCAGCGCGGTCAGCGGGTCGTAGAAGGCCAGGCGCTCGATGTCGGCCTCGGCCTGCTTGCGCGCGCTGATCTCGCGCCCGGTACCACGGTAGCCTTTGAAATGCCCTTCGCCGTCAAAGACGGGCGCACCGCTGATGGACACCCACATCAGCGAACCGTCGGCCCGCGCGCGCTGCATCTGGAAGTCGTGGAACACCTCGTGCGCCTCCACGGCGGCGCGATGCGCGGCCCATTGCGCCGGAGTGACGCCCTGCACGTCAGAGTCCCAGCGGGTCTTGCCGATGTAGCTCTGGTCCGGCAGCGCGCGGGTGGCCTCGTGGTCGCCGTCGAAGCGCACGAAACGGAATTGCGCATCCTGCTCCCAGTACCAGTCGGAACTGAGCTCGGTGAGTGCGCGGAACCGCTCCTCGCTGCGCTGAGTGGCGGCCAGTTGGTCGGCGGCGGCCTGCAGTGCGGCCCGCTCGCCGGAGATGTCCTGCACGATACCGAATTCGGCCTTGATCGCGCCGTGTTCCACCTGGCGCTGCACGCTGGAGCGCAGCCAAACCACGCTGCCATCCGGCCGGCGCCAGCGGTACTCGACGGTGCCACCACCAGCCTCCCGCAGGGCCTGCTTGACGCGGGGCCGGTCTTCCTCCAGCACGCCGCGCAGGTGCTCGCCGATGGGCGCCAGTGGCGCATTGCCCAACTGGCCAATGGCGCAGTAGCCCTGCGAGAGGTGCACCATGGGGTCACCGGGGTAGACCACCCAGTATCCCACCTTGGCCACCGATTCGGTCATCTGGTGCAGGGCGAGCTGGCGGTTGAGCTTTTCATTGGCCTGCGCCAGCGCTTGCTCACCAGCATGCACCGCGGCCTGGGCCATGCGCATGGCGGTCACGTCACGCAGGTAGAACAGGTAGTAGGACTCGCCCTGCGAGGCCACGATCACGGCGCTCATGCACATCAGGCGGTGGGCGCCATCCATGGTGCGCAAGGTGACGTCCGCATCGCGCAACTGCCCGCCCTGGGCCAACGGCAACAGCGCGGTTTCGCGCGCGGCCTCGTCGGGCCACAGGCCAAACTCCACCGCCGTGCGCCCCAGCACCTGTTCACGCGGGAAGCCGGTCAGGCGCAGCCACTCCTGGTTGACGCTGACCATCACGTCGTCGCGCACGCGCGTGAGCGCCATGGCCTCGGGGCCGTGCTCAAAGATCAACTGGTACAGCGGCGCCTCGCCCGCAAGGTCCAGGCCCGCCGCGACGGAAAAGGGTTCGTCGTGCGGTATGTCGGGCACAGCCAGCCTTCGTGGGGTGCTTAACCGGGAACGGCCTCTTGGCGGCCGGCATCGAAGCAGAAGACGCGATCACGCCCCGCGCTCTTGGCGGCGTACAGGGCCTGGTCGGCCCGCCCGACCACCGCGTCCGGCGTATCGTTGGCCTTGGGAACGGCGGCATAGACGCCCGCGCTGGCGGTCACGATGGCGCGGCCCAGGTTGTCGTCATGCTGCAGGCCCAGGTCCCGCAGGCGCTGCAGGATGTCGCGCGCCACTTGTGCTGCGCCGGCATCGTCCGTGTCAGGCAGGATGGCGACCAACTCTTCGCCCCCGTAGCGCGCCACCAGGTCGCGCGGACGGCGGCAGACGGTCTTGAGCACATCGGCCACGGCCCGCAGGCAGCGGTCGCCGGCCGGGTGGCCGTACAGGTCGTTGAACTGCTTGAACTGGTCGATGTCCAGCATCACCAGGCCCAACGAGCTGCCGGTGCGGCTGGCGGCGCGCAGTTCGGCCGCCATGGATTCGTCGAAAAAGCGGCGGTTACCGATACCGGTGAGGCCGTCCACGTGCACCAGGTCGCTCATGCGTTCGGCATGGGCCTTGAGCAGACGCTCACGCGCCACCGTGGGCGACACATCGGCGATCTGGATCAGGATGTAGCGCTGACCGGCAGCAGCGGCATCCGTCGGCCCCATCGGCACGATATGGACGGACTGGCGCAAGAGATTGTCGTTGGCCACCGTGGCCGCTGGGGCATACAAGGGGAAGGGAGACGGATGCAGCGACTGCGACAGCAACGCCGGAAAACCGGTGCGCATAGCCTTGAGCAGCGCCCGCTCGAAGTGCCCGCCCCGCAACACCGGGAACACGTCGCGCACACCGTGCCCCTGGATGCCCTCGATGTCGACGCGCGCGCGCAGCAGGAACCACTTGTTGGCAAAAACGATGCGGGACTGCGCATCCAGCAGCAGCAGGCCGGACGGGGTGTTGGACAACACCCAATCCAGCCAAACAGGCAACTGCGACGCGGGGGGCGCGGCTTCGGGGGTTGCTGGGCTCATTCCATCGACTCGATAAATTCAGTGATCTTCTTCTTGAGCGCCTCGCTGGAGGCCACATCCAACAGAAACACCAGGTAACCTTGGACCTGGCGTGCAGCGATTTTAAAGTTGATTTGCAGGCTGAGGATGGCGTCGTCCATGTCGTCCTCGGTGTAGAGCATGTCGCCCGCGCGACCCTGCTCCACCTGCGGCAGGGAGCCCTCGAACTCAATGTGCAGCATGTCGGCCACGCTGGCCACCACCGAATTGAGCAGGATGTTGCCGATCTCGGCCAGGGATTCCTGCTCCATCTCGCTCAGTTGCGCCAGGGGCACGTCGCTGCCCACCATCAGTTGCACCAGTTGCAGGCTCTTTTCCACGGGAAACATGAGCAGGGCGTCGGTGTTGACCGCACCGGAAAAGGCCTGGCGCACGGCGCAGATGCGGTTGGAGCCCTGGGCCTCCAGCTTCTCGGAAATCTGGCGCTTGGAGAGTTCCTCGACCTTGGGCGCACTCAGTTGCACCTCTTCGCCGGCCAACTCGCTCAGCGCCAGCGCGGCCTGCCCCACGCCGTGGTTGAACACCTCGGCGAGCGCGTCGAGTTCCAGCGGCGTGAGCTTCATGACTTGCCCAAAAAGTAGTCGATGGCCTGCTGCATGGTCGCCTGGGTCACAGGCTTCTGCACGAAGCGGGCCGCCAGGTTCTGCGCCTTGTCGCGGCTGCTGCTCTGGATGTTGGCGGTCAGGATGACGATCTTGATGGTTGGGTCGATGGCGCGGATCTTTTCGGCCGCCTCAAAGCCGTTGATGCCGGGCATGTTCACATCCATGGTGACGAAATCGGGACGCACCGTCGGCACCATGGCCACGGCTTCATCGCCACTGGCGGCCTCCACCACCTCCCAGTCGGGTTGCATGGTGGTCAGGCGGCCACGGATCATCATTCGGGAGACGCTGCTGTCGTCTACGATGAGTAACTTGGGTTTCAAGGGGAGAGCTCCTGCGCGTGTATCGGGATCGGCCGCCCATGGGCAAGGCGCCGCTGGCAAGAGCGTAGCACCGTTTCCTGTCAGCCTTCCAACAAATCCGACTATTTCCAGCGGCGCGCGACCCAGTGGTCCAGCGCCAGCGGCCCCGGCCCACGCGCCACCAAAAACAGCAGAACCGCCGCCCAGGTGCCGTGCGTGGCGTAGGCGTCGGGGTAGACCAGGAACTGGATGGTCAGGGTCATGCCCAACAGCGCCAAGGCCGACAGGCGCGTCGCCAGCCCCAGGACCAGGAGCACCGGAAAGAGGTGCTCCGCCGAGGCTGCCAGCATGGCAGCCAGCTCGGGTGGCAAGAGCGGCAGGCGGTATTCCTCCGCAAACAGCGGTACCACCGAATCCGACAGATGCGGCCAGCCCCAGGTGAATTGGCCGTGCACGATGTCGATGGCAAACCCCTGGACCTTGGTTTGGCCAGACTGCCAGAACACCGCCGCGATGGACAGCCGCCCCAGCAGAGCGATGGCGGCGTCGGGGACGCGCTGGCATAGCGCCACCAACGCGCGCGCCGGGCGCGCCAGTTGCATGCCCACACTGGTATTCGTTGGGTTTACCTGCTTGGTTGCTTCCATGGTGCGTGTCTCCGGTTGGGGTGGGTTCTCCGACTTGGTCGTGCCGAGGGCCGTTTCCTTACAGATAAAGGGGGCACCGGACTAAAATTGGCTCCCCAGGCCCCGCGCCGCCACAGGGAAAACGCCTTGAAACCCCTTCGTACCATCGTTCTGTTGATCCTGGCCCTGGCCGGCTCGCTGGCTGGCGCCGCCGGCATCCAGCCGTTCAACCAACAGAGTTTCGACAAGCTCAGCCGAGCCGGCAAGCCCGTGGTGCTGGAAATTGGCGCCGGCTGGTGCCCCATCTGCAAGGTGCAGCGCCCCATCCTGGAAGGCCTGCTCCAGCAACCGGCCTACCAGGGCGTCACGCTGATGACCATCGACTTCGACACGCAAAAGGCCTTGATGAAGAAGTTCAACGCCCCGGTCCAGGGCACATTGCTGGGCTTCAAGGGCGCGCGTGAGGTGGCGCGCTCCATTGGCGACACGTCGCCCGACGGTATCGAAGGCCTGTTCAAGAAGACCGTGCCGTGATGGACCTGGGCCCCGGCGCCTACGGCCTGGGTTTTCTGGCAGGTCTGCTGTCGACCCTGTCGCCCTGCGTGCTGCCCCTGATTCCCATCCTGCTGGGCTCGGCCGCACACCCGCATCGCCTGGCACCGCTGACCCTGGGCACGGGGTTGGCGGTCTCGTACATGCTGATCGGCACCACCTTGGCCGCCTCCGGTTCCTTTCTGGGGCTGGATGCCTCCGCAGTGCGCCTGGGCGGCGCGGTCCTGTTGGGTGGCTTGGGCCTGGTGCTGATGGCAACGCCCTTGCAGCGGGCCTTCGCCCGAGCCATGGCCGGCGTCAGTCAGGCCGGCAACCGTGCCATGGCCAGACTGCGGCCCGACGGCCCGTGGGGGCCACTGGCGATTGGCCTGGTGCTGGGTCTGGTGTGGAGCCCCTGCGTGGGCCCGACCCTGGGTGCGGCCATCGTGCTGGCCAGCCAGGGCAGCGCCTTGCCTCAGGTGGCGCTGCTGATGGGTCTGTTCGGGCTGGGTGCCGCATTGCCGGTGGTGGCGCTGGCTTACGGCGCCCGCTCGGGCAGCAGCCACCTGCGCGAACGGCTGCTGCGCGCGGGCCAGACCGGCAAGACCATCCTGGGGGCGTTGCTGCTGCTGGTTGCAGCACTGATCCTGAGCGAGCTGGACCAGCCCATCGAGGCCTGGTTGACGGCGCAATCCCCCGCCTGGCTGCTGCAACTGACCACGCGCTACTGAAAGCGCCGCGCCAAAGCGCCCGGACGTGCACGCAGAAAGCCGCGCAACAGGGCCGCATAGTGTGGGTGGGCTGCGGCCTGTACCGATACGCGCTCGGCCAGGGCCTGGCGCCAGACCTGCACCTGCGGCGTGGCTCGGAAGAAGCCGAAATCGCCGCTGGCCTCCAGCACATCGAAGTAGCGAAACACCGGACCGAACACCGCATCCACCATGCCGAACACCGCGCCGGCAAAGTAGGGACCATCATCCACCCGGGTAGCGAGCTGTACCTCAACTTGCTCCATCTTGTGGCGGATGTCATCCGCGCAGGCCTGCAAGCGGGATTCATCAGCTGCGTTGTAGAAGGCGGCAATGGCGTTGAGCACGCTGGAGCCGAACTCCATCCAGCCGCGGTGCCGGGCCCGCTCCAGGGCATCCCGCGGATGCAACGGGGGCGTGGCGGCCACGTCCTCCAGGTATTCGCAGATCACGGCCGACTCGAACACCGGCACGCCGTCAGCCAGCAACACCGGCGTCTTGCCCAGCGGGGATACCTGCAAAAACCAGTCCGGCTTGCGGGCCAGGTCGATGTCGATGCGCTCAAAGTCAATACCCTTTTCACGCAGGACGATGGCGGCGCGTTGCACATACGGGCACAACGCATGGCTGATCAGGGTAAAGCGGGGTTGTTGCATGGTGCGACTCCTCAGAAACGGGGCAGCCAACGCGCGCTGCGGCCCAGGGCATAGGCACCGTCACCTGCCAGCCACAGCGCCACCGAAGCCACGGCCAGGAACACCGGGTACTCCCAGCCGCCGTTCGGGCTGGTGAAGACCCAGCCATTGCCCAGGTGCACCGTGGCCGCCCCCAACAAAATGGGCACCAGCGCCAGCGAAACCTGGCGGGCATACAGGCCCAAGATCAGGGCGGTTCCGCCCAGGATCTCGACCACAAACACCGGGTAGGCCAACACGCCCGGAAAACCCTGGCTCTGGAAGAACTGGGCGGTGCCCGGCAGGGTGAAGACCAGCAGCTTGAGCAGGGCGTGGGCGATCCACATCACGCCCAGGCTCACGCGCAGCAGCGTGACCCCGAGCTGGGGGGCAAGAAGAACGGAAGGGGACAACATGGCTTGACTCCAAAAGGTTGATGAGGAGGCAACTGTATGATTTCCATATCGCAATGAAAATAAGCACAATTGCAAATCATGAATGCAAGAACGCAATACAAAATCGAACCGCCCGACCTGATGGTGGTGCTGGCCCTGGTGCGCGCGGGCACGCTGGCTGGCGCCGGCGAGCGCCTGGGCGTGGACGCATCCACCGTCTTTCGCAACCTGCAACGCCTGGAAAAAGGCCTGGGCCAGCGCCTGTTCGACCGCTCCCGCACCGGCTACCAGCCTGGCGAACTGGCGCAAACACTGGCCGGCCACGCCGAGCAACTGGAGGCGCACATTGAGGCCGCGCGCTCAGCCGCACAGACCGGCCCTGGCCAGGTATCCGGCAGCGTGCGCATCACCAGCACCGACACCATCCTGCACGGCCTGGTGGCGCCCGCACTGCGCGGCCTGCATGCCAACCACCCCCTGCTGAGCTTTGACCTGCACACCGGCAACGAACTCGCCAGCCTGACCCGGCGCGATGCCGACATCGCCGTGCGCGCCACGCGCCGCCCGCCGCAGCACCTGGTGGGCAAGCACGTGGGGCCGATTCGCGTGGCCCTGTTCGCTGCTGCCGCGGACGGCCCCCAGCGCCTGGACGCCGACGTGGCCGCCCGAACGCCCTGGGTCGCGCCGGACGACGCGCTGCCCGAGCACCCGTCCGTGGTCTGGCGCAAGAAGCACTTTCCGCGCATCAACCCCACCTACCGGGTGGGCAGCATCCTCACGGTGGCCGAACTGGTGGCCCAGGGCGCCGGCATCGGCGTACTGCCGCTGTTCCTGGCCCGGGGCCGCTCCGACCTGCGCGCGCTGACCGAGCCCCTGGACGAATGCCAGACCGAACTCTGGCTGCTGACTCACACCGAATCGCGCCACCTGCGCCGCGTGGCGGCCGTGTGGGGCCACTTGTCGCAGCAACTGCACCTGGATTGAGAACACCGCGCCGGGACCGGTACCGTATGCCGGACAATGTGCACTTTTGCGCCCGCCCAGCCCTGCGCGGCCATGGCGCCGCCCACCCTGGTTTGAACCGTTGATGCCACACGAGAAGAACACCCCACCCGCCGCCCCGGATGCCGCGCTGGCCGCCCACACGCCCATGATGCAGCAGTACCTGGCCCTCAAGGCCCAGTACCCCGAGACGCTGCTGTTCTACCGCATGGGCGACTTCTACGAGATGTTCTATGGCGATGCCGAGAAGGCCGCACGCCTCTTGGACATCACGCTCACCACGCGCGGCCAGTCGGCCGGGCAGCCCATCGCCATGGCCGGCGTGCCGTTCCATGCCATGGAGGGCTACCTGGCCAAGCTGATCCGCCAGGGCGAATCTGTGGCCATCTGCGAGCAGGTGGGCGAGGTTACCGGCAAGGGGCCGGTGGAGCGCAAGGTGGTGCGCATCGTCACGCCCGGTACCCTGGTGGATGCCGAGCTGCTGAGCGAGAAGTCCGAATCCGTGCTGATGGCCGTGCACCAGGGCCCGCGCAACCGCTGCGGCCTGGCCTGGCTCGCCGTGACCCAGGGCGTGGTGCACCTGGCCGAGTGCGCGCCCGACGACGTGACCGACTGGGTGGCGCGCGTGGCCCCCAGTGAGCTGGCCTACAGCGCTGGCGCCACCCAGGCCTTTGAAGATCGGCTCAAGCGCCTGCGCATGGCTGGCAGCGGCGTCACTGCCCTCTTCACGACGGCCCGCCCGGAATGGCAGTTCGACGCCGCACTGGGCCAGCGCAAGCTGCAGGAAGCCCTACAGGCCGCCAGCCTGGCCGGGTGGAATGCACAGGACCTGCCCCTGGCCCATGCCGCCAGCGCCGCCCTGTTGGCCTATGCCGAGCACACCCAGGGCCGCAGCCTGACCCACATCAGCAGCGTGCAGGTGCAGCGCGACGACGAGCTGATCGACTTGCCACCCGCCACCCGGCGCAACCTGGAGCTGGTGCAGACCCTGCGCGGCGAGGATGCGCCCACCCTGTTTTCGCTCCTGGACACCTGCATGACCGGCATGGGCAGCCGCATGCTCAAGAGCTGGCTGCTGGCACCCCGGCGCGACCGCGCCCAGGCCCAGTCGCGCCTGGACGCCATCGCTGCGCTGCGCGGCGCCACGGTGCCCGACTCCAGCCTGGCCCTGTGGCAGGGCCTGCGCCTGCAACTCAAGGGCAGTGCCGACGTGGAGCGCATCACCGCCCGCACCGCGCTGCGCCAGGTGCGTCCACGCGAACTCGTGGCCCTGGTCCAGACGCTACAAAAAACAGAGCAGCTCACGCACTATCTGCGAGGGCTGGATGGCTATTTGGCTACTATCGCACTGGACCTGATGGCTCCACCCGAGTGTGCCGCGCTGCTGCTGCGCGCCATCGCCCCAGAACCCGCCGCCCTGGTGCGCGACGGTGGCGTGATCGCCAGTGGCTTCGATGTCGAGCTGGACGAGCTGCGCGCTATCCAGACCCATGCCGACGACTTCCTCCTCAAACTGGAGGCACAGGAGCGCGAGCGCACCGGCATCGCCAACCTGCGCGTGCAGTTCAACCGGGTGCATGGCTTCTACATTGAGGTGAGCCAGGGTCAGCTCGACAAGGTGCCCGACGACTACCGCCGCCGCCAGACGCTGAAGAACGCTGAGCGCTTCATCACTCCCGAGCTGAAGGCCTTCGAGGACAAGGCCCTCAGCGCCCAGGAACGCGCCCTCGCGCGCGAGAAGTGGTTGTTCGAGCAGGTGCTGGACCAGCTGCAGGCCTTTGTGCCCGCCTTGGCGCGCACCGCCCGTGCCCTGGCCGCGCTGGACGCGCTGTGCACGCTGACCGAGCGCGCCCTCACCTTGGACTGGTGCGTACCGCAATTCGTGGTGGAGCCCTGCATCGACATCACGGCCGGACGCCACCCAGTGGTGCAGGCGCGCCTGGCCGAACTCAGCAGTGGCGCCTTCATCGCCAACGACACGCGCCTGGGTGCCAAGCAGCGTCTGCAGATCATCACCGGCCCCAACATGGGCGGTAAGTCCACCTACATGCGCCAGGTGGCGCTGATCGTCTTGCTCGCGTCGATCGGCAGCTGCGTGCCGGCTGCGGCCTGCCGCCTGGGGCCAATCGACGCCATCCACACCCGCATTGGCGCCGCCGACGACCTGGCCAACGCCCAGTCCACTTTCATGCTGGAGATGACCGAGGCGGCCCAGATCCTGCACGCCGCCACACCGCACAGCCTGGTGCTGATGGACGAGATCGGCCGCGGCACCAGCACCTTCGACGGCCTGGCGCTGGCCAGTGCCATCGCCACCCAATTGCACGACAAGACCCAGGCCTTCACGCTGTTCGCCACCCACTACTTCGAGTTGACCGAGTTCCCGGCCACCCACCACCAGGCGCTGAATGTGCACGTGAGCGCCACCGAATCCGGCCGCGACATCGTCTTCCTGCACGAAATCCAGAGCGGCCCTGCCAGCAAGAGCTACGGCATCCAGGTGGCCCGCCTAGCCGGAATGCCATCCGCCGTGCTCAACCAGGCGCGCCATACCTTGGAGGCGCTGGAGGCACATGCCAGCGAGCAGCAGCTGCAGGTGGACCTGTTTGCGCCCGCGCCGGCGGCGGAGGCCGTGGCCGTGAGCGCCCTGGAGACCAAGCTGGCCACCATCAACCCCGATTCCTTAAGCCCGCGCGAGGCGCTGGAAACCCTGTACCAACTCAAGGCACTGGCCGGGACGCTGTGAGCCCTGGGGGCTGCGGCCCCACGCGCGGCGGGTGATGCTAAGCGGAAACTACCCCCGCGGCGTCACGCCGTATGCGCGCTTCGAACTCTTCCAACGGGAGCGGGCGGCTGAACAGGTAGCCCTGGTAGGCGTGGCAACCCAGACGGGCCAGGAAATCCCTTTGCGCCTCGATTTCCACACCCTCGGCAATCACCGCCAGCCCCAGGCTCTGCGCCAGGACCACCACCATCTTGGCAATGGCCGCGTCGTTGGGATCGCCAAGAATGTCTCGGACAAAGCTCTGGTCAATCTTCATTTGATCCAGGGGCAGCCGCTTCAGATAGGAAAGAGACGAGTAGCCGGTGCCGAAATCATCCAGCGAGAATCCAACGCCGTGTGCCTTCAGCGCCGTCATCTTGGCGATGGTGCTTTCTACGTTGGACACCAGCAGGCTCTCCGTTAGCTCCAACTTGAGCCGCTTCGGATTCGCCCCGGTTTTCTTCAGCACGGCCAACACCTGATCGACAAAATCCAGCTGATGCAACTGCTTGGCGCTCACGTTGACCGCCATGGAAAGATGTTCCGTGTCCGGGTGGGCGCTCCATTGCGCCAACTGGCCGCACGCCGTCTCCAGCACCCACAGTCCCAGAGGCAGAATCAAACCGGTTTCCTCTGCCAGAGGAATGAATTCTGCCGGCGACACCAGGCCGCGCTGCGGGTGCCGCCAGCGCACCAGTGCCTCGGCGCCGGTCAGCCGCCCGCTTCCGACAACCTGCGGCTGGAAGTACAGGGCAAATTGGGAGTGCTGGACCGCCTGGCGCAAATCGGCCTCCAATAGCGCACGGTCCGCCACGACAGCCTGCATCTCGGGGTCAAAGAAACGCAGGGTGTTGCGCCCCGCGGTCTTGGACTGGTACATCGCCAGATCGGCTTGCTTGAGCAATTCATCGTTGGACGCATGGTTCCCGCAAAACAGCGTCACGCCAATGCTAGGCGTCCCGCTAAAACGGTGGGTGGACAAGGTGTAGGGCTGATTCAGCGCGGTCAGAATCTTCTCCCCCACCGTTTCGACCTGCGTCGCTGCTTCCTCGGGGAGGGCGCTCAATCCGTCGAGCATGACAACGAACTCGTCCCCGCCCAGCCGCGCCACCGTGTCCTCGGCACGAACACAGTCGGTCAGTCGTTGGGCCACCTGTTGCAGCAGCAAGTCTCCCGTGTCATGCCCCAGCGTATCGTTGAGCGTCTTGAAATTGTCCAGGTCGATGAGCAGCAGCGCCCCATACTGTTGGGTTCTCGCCCCGGCTGAGCGCACCTGGTGCAGCCTGTCCGCCAGCAAGCGCCGGTTGGGCAACAGGGTGAGAGGATCATGAAAGACGAGGCGATGAATCTCCGCATCGGTGCTTTCTCTTGCACTGATGTCGCGAAAGCTCCAGACCCGTCCGGCGATCATCCCATCAACAAATTGCGGCTTGGAGTTGAATTCCAGCAACCGACCGTCCTTGCAGCGCAGCGTGTCAAAACACGACGCCTCGGGTGCGGCGTGGAGCGCCTTCACCTGCTCCTGAAAGAGGGCGGGCTCCACCAATTGCTGTGCGATCAGCGCCAAAAGATCGTCGCAACCGTGTGCATCGAAATACTGCGGCTGAATGTCCCACAGGTCCATGAAGCACTGGTTACAGGTCTCCACTTCGCCCTTCAGTCCGATCGCGACAATGCCGTCGGAAGCGGCTTCGATCACCGCGCGTTGCAGCGATGTGGCCTTGCGCAGACCGCGTACCAGCTCGGGAATGGGCACCAGCACCAGCCCGATGGCCACCGCGCCAACAAACCACCCGGTCATTGGCGCCACCGGAAGATAGGGAGCGGGCAAGAGCTGGGTCGACTGCAATGTGAAATGCAGCAACCAGGCAAGCATAAAAGCGCCGCCAAAGATCGCAGCCGCCCGGACATGCACCACGATGGCCAGGATCATCGCCATCACGACGGCTCCGGCGGTCGTCGGGGGCATGCCGCCAAACATCAAGGCCACCATGATCAGCCACATGACCGCGGCGAAGAACAGGATGGACTTCTCGGGCTGCCCCCGGCTATTCATGCGCCACGCCAACAGCACGGCAACAATCAAGGTCGACACAGCAATGGCGGCTGCGACCTTGCGGTGAAATACCAATGGGACACCGACCACCAACAGGACCACACCAACGAAAAAGAAGATGCCGTAAAACCGGTCCAGCATCCGTCGGTTGGAAGATTGAATATTGCGAGTCAATGGATATACCGGTGAAGCGGGTCAGTTGCCCCAATCGTGAGGTGATCGAGATTACCCGAATTTTGTTGAAGCGATGAGTCGCTGCCGTGAGCGCTGCGTGCCTCCACCAGCGATCCCCCTGGGCTGCCCCGATACACTTCAGGGGTACCTGCCCCACATACATCTGCCGAAAATGACTTACTGCGTCGCCATCAAACTCAACGCCGGACTGGTGTTCCTCTCCGACTCGCGCACCAATGCCGGGCTGGACCAGATCAGCACCTTCCGCAAGATGATCGTCTACGAAAAGCCGGGCGACCGCTTCATGGTGCTGCTGTCGGCCGGCAACCTGAGCATTTCGCAGTCCGTGCGTGAAATCCTGCAAGTGGAAAAGCTCAAGGACCACGAGACCGACGAAGGCACCACCATCTGGAACGCCAAGAGCATGTTCGACGCCGCGCGCGTGCTGGGCTCCGCCATCCGCCGCGTGCAGGAGCGCGATGGCGCCGCGCTCAAGGCCGCTGGCGTGGACTTCAATGTGTCGCTGATCTTTGGCGGCCAGATCCAGGGCGAGGGCATGCGCCTGTTCCAGGTCTATTCGGCCGGCAACTTCATTGAGGCCACGCCCGAGACGCCCTATTTCCAGATCGGCGAGTCCAAGTACGGCAAGCCGGTGCTGGACCGCGTCATCACGCCCAGCACACCGCTGGACGAAGCCGCCAAGTGCGCCCTGGTGTCCATGGATTCCACGCTCAAGTCCAACCTGTCGGTGGGCCTGCCCATGGACCTGGTGGTGTACCAGGCCAACCAATTCCAGACCGACCGCATCGTCTGCATCGACGAGCACAACCCCTATTTCAAGATGCTGCACGACAGCTGGGGCCAAAAGCTGCGCACCGTGTTCGACAGCATCGAAGACCCGGCCTGGGATGGCGCGCAAACCGCCCTGCCTCTGATGGTGGGCTCCACCCGCAGCCTGCCGCTCAAGAAGATCAGCACGCCGGAAGAAAAGCTGATTTGAGCACCCCTGTTTCCCAGGGAGAAACCGGCCGCCACGGCCGCCACCATTGAGGCCGCGTTGCGCAATAGGGCCACCGAAAGCCAGAAATAGGCGGGATTCCCGGCCAATTGGCCTATGCGGGGCTAAAGTCCTGCTAAAAACTGCACGATAAAAGACAAAGCCGGTAGTATTGTTTCCATCCGGCAGACGCAGGGCCGCAGGTCCCCGGCAGTGCGCGTGGTCGGCACAGGAAACCCCCATCCAGTACAACCGTGTTTGCCTTCTTATTCGTCCTCGCCGCCATTGATGTCTTCGTCCAGGTACGTGACCGTCAGTCCACGCCTGAAATTGACGGCTCGACCCCAACGACGACGTCTCCGACCACCACCGGCACGTCAACCGCCCTGACCACGGCGCAGCTCGCGGCCATGGGCACAGCGGACATTGCGGCGTTAACCACTTCGCAGGTCAGCGGCATCACCAGCGACCAGATCGGGGTATTGACTTCTACCCAGCTAGCGGCAATGCCAACGGCTGACGTGGCCGCACTTTCGTCGGCATCCGTCGCCACCTTGACGTCCGACCAGTTGCGCGCCCTGACCACGGACCAGATCGTGGCGCTGACCACCGGCCAGATCAAGGCCATCAGCACCCAGAACATCGGCGCGCTGCTGACCACCCAGGTCGCGGCCATGGAAACGCGCGACGTGGCCGCACTGAGCACGGCGCAGATCCATGCGCTGACCATCGATCAGGTCAACTCACTGACCACCGCCCAGATCCGTGCAGCAACCACCGGCCAGCTCAGCTCACTAACCTCCAATGATGTGACCGCGTTGAGCACCGCGATCATCGCGGCGCTGAGCACCGCGGCCACCAATGCCCTGGGCACCGACGTCATCGCGGCGCTGAGCACCGACCAGATCGTGGCCCTCACCACGGACCAGTTCGGCGCGCTGGCGACGAAACAGGTCGCCGCACTAACCACCGACCAAGTCGCTGCCATCGAAACCGCCGACATCGCCGCACTGAGCACGGCGGGCATCGTGGCGCTGAGCACCGGCGACGTCATGGCCCTGAGCACCGCCCAGATTCGCGCCCTGGCAACCCGTCAGATCGCCGCCATCGAAACCCGCGACGTGGCGGTTCTGTCCTCCGCCCAGATCGCCGCCCTGACCAGCGCCCAACTGGCCGCGTTGGGTAGCGGCCAGATCAGCGCGCTGGGCTCCTCCGCGATCAGCTCCTTGAACACAGCCAGCGTGGGCGCGCTCAGTTCGTCAGCCGTCGCATCTCTGGGCACCGCGGCGATTGCCGCACTCACCACTAGCCAGATCGCAGCCCTGAATACGGCACAAGTGGCGGCACTGACCACCGCCCAGGTTGACGCCATGAGCGCCCCCCAAGTGGCCGCCCTGACCACCGCCGACATTGCCGCGCTCAGCACCGGCGCCATCGTGGCGCTCAGCACCGCCGCCGTTGCAGGCTTGGGCACCGCGCAAATCGCCGCACTGACCACCAAGCAGATTCCGGCCATCGAGACGCGCGACATCGCCACCCTCAGCAGCACCCAGGTGGCGGCCTTGTCCACGGCACAGATGGCGGCCCTGACCACGGCGCAAATGGCCGCGCTCACCGCCAGCGGCGCCCTGTCGGTGACCCAGCTACCACCCAACGGCATCGCCGCGCTGACCACGGCCGCCCTTGCCGCGCTCAGCACCAGCCAGATCGCCGGGCTGAGTTCCGACCAGATCGGCGCCCTGACCTCTGTCCAAGCCGCCGCCCTGAGCACCGCCCAGGTCGCCGCCATCGAAACCGCCGACATCGGCGCACTCAGCACCGCGGCCATCGTGGCCCTGAACACGGCCGACTTCGCCGCACTCAACACCGGCCAGGTGGGGGCCCTGGCCACCAACCAGATCGCCGCCATCGAGACGCGCGACCTCGTGGTGCTGAACACCGACCAGTTGGGCGCGCTGACCTCGACCCAAATGGGCGCCCTGACACCGGCCCAGATGACCGCGCTGACCACCAGCGGCGCATTGAGTTACAGCAATCTCTCGCCCGGCGTGATCGCCGGCCTTTCGACGGCCACCGTCGCGGCCATGACCACGGCCCAGGTGGCCTCGCTGAACACCGACCAGATCGCCGCCCTGTCGACCGCCCAGATTGGCGCACTCAGCACAGCCGGCATCAAGGCGCTGACCACGGACCAGATTGGCGCGTTGACCACCGACCAGGTCAACGCCATGCCCACCAAGGACGTGGCCGTGCTGACCACCGACCAGGTGCTGGCACTGAACACCGCCCAACTCGGCGCACTGGCAACCGCACCGGCCAGCGCGCTCACCAGCGCCGACATCCGTGCCCTGGGAGTGGGCGGCATCATGGCACTCGGCACGACTGCGGTGGGAGCCCTGTCCACCGCCGGCGTTGCAGCCCTGACCACCGACCAGGTGGTGGCGCTGGACTCCAACCAGATCGGCGCCCTCAAGACCGCGCAGCTTGCCGCCCTGGGCAGCGACCAGGTGGCCGCCATTGAACTGGTGGACCTGCCCTCGCTGGGCACCGCCGGGATTGCCGCGCTCACCACCGCCACCATCAAGGCACTGACCACCGACCAGATCGGCGCCCTGGGAACCGACCAGGTGGCCGCCATCGAAACACGCGACGTGGCCGCCATGGGCAGCCAGCAAATCGGTGCGCTGAATCCGTCACAACTCAGCTCTCTGGGAAGCGCCCAGTTGGCGGCGCTCAACACCGCATCCGTGGTGGCGCTGGGCACTGGCGGCATCACCGTCTTGGGAACCGCAGGAACCTCCGCGCTGACCGCGTCCGGCGTGGCCGCCTTGACCACCGACCAGATCGTGGCGCTGAACACGGCACAGGCCGCGGCACTCAAGACCAACCAGATTGCCGCCCTGACCACAGCCCAGGTGGCGTCTCTGGAGACCGCTGACCTGGCGGCACTGGGCACGGCCGCCATCGTGGCCCTGAACACGGCCGACTTCAAGGTCCTGAACACCGACCAGATGCAGGCACTGGGCACCGCCCAGATCGGCGCTATCGAAACCCGCGACCTGGCCGTGCTGACCAGCACCCAGGTCGGTGCGCTGTCGCCCACGCAGATCAATGCACTGACGTCCTCCCAGCTCAACACGCTGATGGTGTCGGGCGCCCTGCCGCTGACCAGCTTCACCACCGCCGCCATTGCAGCGTTGCCCACGGCCACCATCGCCGCGCTGAGCACGGCGCAGATTGCGTCCCTGTCCACCGACCAGACCGTCGCACTGACGACCGGGCAAATCGCCGCCTTGAACACGCAGGGTGTGGGCGCGCTGACCACCGACCAGATCGTGGCCCTGGGCTCCAACCAGTTGGTTGCGCTCAAAACCAACCAGATCGCCGCCCTGAACACCGACCAGGTGGTTGCCATCGAGACCGCCGACATCGGCGCCCTGGGCACGGCCGCCATCGTGGCGCTGAACACCGCCGACTTCCAGGCGCTGACCACCGACCAGATCCAGGCGTTGGGCAGCAGCCAGATCGCCGCCATCGAGACGCGCGACATTGCCGTGCTCAGCACCGACCAGTTCCTGGCCATGGGCACCACGCAGATCGCGGCCCTGTCCACCGCCCAGATGGGGGCGCTCACCACGGGAGACGTGGTGGCCCTGGGAACCGGCGTGGGTTCCCTGAGCACGCAGGCCATCGCGGCGCTCAACACGCAGGCCATTTCCGCGCTGACCACCGACCAGATCATCGGCCTGACCACAGCCCAGGTTCGAGCGCTCAAGACCAGCCAGATCGCAGCACTCAATACCGACCAGGTGGCGGCCATCGAGACGGCCGATATTGCGGCCCTGTCCACGGCCGCCATCGTGGCCCTGTCCACCGACCAGTTCCAAGCACTGAACACCGACCAGGTGCAGGCGCTGGGCAGCACCCAGATGGCGGCGATGGAAACACGCGATCTGGCAGCGCTGACCACCGACCAGATCGTGGCCCTGACCACGGACCAGGCCCACGCCCTCAAATCCAGCCAGATCAGCGCCCTGACCACGGACCAGATCCAGGCCATGGGAACCGACGACATCGCCGCCCTGGCCACGCAGAACATACCCGGCATTACCACGGACCAGATCCAGGTGTTGTCCACGGACCAGGTGGCCGCGCTCACCTCGTGCCAGATCAGCGAACTGACCGTGGCGCAGAAGAACGCCATGTCCACGGACCAGATCGTCAGCCTGAACTACAACAACGGCACGCCTCTGGTGCTGGACCTCAACGGCAATGGCGTGCTGTCGCAAAGCGTGGACAACGGCGTGCGCTTTGACCTGTTCGCCACCGGCACCAAGGTCACCACGGGCTGGACCGACCCCGGCGACGGCTTCCTGGTGCTGGACCGCAACCATGACGGCATCATCAACGACGGCTCGGAGCTGTTTGGTGACAGCACCATACTGCCAAATGGCAAAAAGGCCAGCAACGGCTATGAGGCCCTGGCAGCGATGGATACGAACCACGACGGCGTGATCGACAGTCGCGATCTGAATTTTGCCGACCTGAAGGTCTGGACGGACTCCAACTCCAACGGCATCACCGACCCGGGCGAACTGCACGCCTTGTCCGACTACGGCATCAACGAGTTCTCGCTCAACACCGTGGCCTTGTCCACCAAGGACAACAGCAACACCGTGGGCCTGATATCGACCTACACCACGGGCGTGGCCAACCAGCATCTCATGGCCGACGTGTGGTTCTCGACCAAGCGCGACACCAGCCCCCTGGCTGCCGCGGCGCCGAGCCCACAGACCAACATCCTGACCGTGGAACCCACGCCCATCCAGCAGAGCGTGACCAGCCTGGTGGATGCGATGGCCAACTTCGGCCAGCACCATACCTACCAGAACGAGCCTGTGTTCGGCGTGGACGATGTCGGATCGTCCGGCGCCACGCTGCAAACGGTCGCAACCGGTTACGCCGGCAATACCACGAACCAGTTGGTGCAGGCTCTGCGGCAATTCGATGCCAACGGCAACCTAGTCAGCACGCCTTCCACGGCGGTGGCCAGCCTATCGGCCACCACCCCCAACAGCCGCGGCGCGCTGGACATCGACGGCCAACAACTGGCCGTCGGCAAGGGCTGACCTTACCCTGCCCACTGCACCGCGCCGGTCCAGGCCGTGGCCAGCACCATGATGCCGAAGGCGATGCGGTAGTACGCAAAGCCCACAAAACTGTGGGTGGAGACAAAGCGCAGCAGCCACCGGATGCACAGCCATGCGGCCACGAAACTCACCACGAAACCCACGCCGAACAGCGGCACATCGGCCAGGCTCAAGAGGGCCCGCTCCTTGTACAGGCTGTACACACCGGCGCCCACCAGGGTGGGGATGGCCAGGAAAAACGAAAACTCGGTAGCCGCCTTGCGCGACAGCCCCAACAGCATGCCGCCAATGATGGTGGCCCCGCTGCGGCTGGTGCCGGGAATCATGCCCAGGCATTGCACCGCGCCCACCTTGAGTGCATCGCGCCACGTCATGTCATCCACACTCTCAATGCGGGCCACTGGTTTCAACTTTTTCTCGACCCACAGGATGATGAAGCCCCCGACGATAAAGGCACTTGCCACCACACCGGGGTTGAACAGGTAGTTCTTGATCAGCTTGTAGACCGTCAGGCCAATCACGCCCGCCGGCAGGAAACCGATGCTCACATTGATAGCAAAACGCCGCGCCAACGCGCTGTTGCCCAGCCCCAGCAGCGTCGCCCACAATTTTTGCCAGTAGACGATGACCACCGCCAGGATGGCGCCGGTCTGGATGGCGATGTCAAACACCTTGGCCTTGTCGTCATCGAAGCCCAGCAGGGCTCCGGTCAAAATCAAATGCCCGGTGCTGGAAATGGGCAGGAATTCGGTCAACCCCTCCACGATGCCCATGACCACGGCCTTCACCAGCAATGCAATGTCCAAAACCAACTCCTTAGAAGAAAAACAGGCTCCAGCCCTCGTAGATACTGCGTAGAGTGCTCACTTATTAATAGCGATACGCCTGGATGGGCAGAAGGCGTGACGCACGCCGTGCAGGATGGTAGCCGAAGAAGATGACCCCGCCGGATTGCGGTACCCATTGCCATGGCATACAGTCAACGCCACCTGTCACCAACCACTCCCAACGCCCATGACACACCTGCTTCGCCCCCTTGCCGCATCCCTGGCCCTGCTGGGCCTGATGGTCACCGCCACGGCCCAGACCGACGAACAACGCAGCACGCTGGCCGACCAGCAGGAGGTGGCCGTGACCATCTACAACGAGAACCTGGCCCTGGTGAAGGACCAGCGCCGCCTGCCGCTCAAGCCCGGCGCCAGCAACTTGGCGTTTCGGGACGTCAGCGCCCGCATGCGCCCTGAGACCGCCCTGCTGCGCAGCGTGAGCGCGCCGGGCAGCCTGTCGGTGCTGGAGCAGAACTTCGATTTCGACCTGCTCACCCCGGCCAAGTTGCTGGAGAAATACGTGGGCCGCACCGTGACCATCATCCGCACCAACCCGGCCACCGGCGTGGAAACGTCCGAGCAGGCCCAGGTGCTGTCGGCCGCCAGCGGCGTGGTGCTCAAGATCGGCGAGCGCATCGAGACCGGCATCCCTGGACGCATCGTCTACGGCGACGTGCCGCCCAACCTGCGCGACCGCCCCACCCTGGTGATGGCGCTGGACAACGCAGGCAGCACGCAGCAGGACGTGGAGCTGAGCTACCTGACCGGCGGCCTGGCCTGGAAGGCGGACTATGTGGTGGAGTTGAACGCTGCCGAGGATGCGCTCGACATCTCCGGCTGGGTGACGCTGACCAACACCAGCGGCGCCACCTACCGCAGGGCCAAGCTGCAACTGGTGGCCGGTGATGTGAACCAGGTCCGCCCCCAGATGGAGGGCCGCGTCATGGCCATGGCCGCGCCGGCGCCCGCCATGGCCAAGGCCCGCAGCGACATGGCCGAGGAATCGCTGTTCGAGTACCACCTCTACACCCTGAACCGCCCCACCACCATTGCCGAGAACCAGACCAAGCAGGTGGCCCTGCTCTCGGGCACCGGCGTGCCGGCGCGCAAGGAGCTGCTGCTGCGGGGCAGCGAGTACTACTACCAGAGCAGCTACGGCGACCTGGGCCAGAAGATGAAGGTGGCGGTGTTCGTGGAATTCGACAACAAGGAAAGCGCCCACCTGGGGCTGCCCATGCCCAAGGGCGTGATCCGCGTCTACAAGAAGGATCGCTCCGGCAATGCCCAGTTCATCGGCGAGGACCGTGTGGACCATACGCCCAAGAACGAGAAGGTGCGCCTGAAGCTGGGCGACGCCTTTGACGTGACGGCCGACAAGAAACAGACCGACTTCAAGAAGATCGGCGGCGGCGGCAAGTACAACTACCAGTTCGAGGCCGCCTTCGAGGTGGTGCTGAAGAACGCCAAGAAAGAGGCGGTCACCGTCACCGTGCAGGAACCCATGCCCGGCGACTGGCAGGTGCTCTCCAGCAGCCACCCCTACACCAAGGGCGCCAGCAACACCGCCGTCTGGAAGGTGGCCGTGCCCGCCGAGGGCAGCACCACCCTCACCTACCGCAGCCTGGTGCGGTACTGAACCGGGGCTTCAACCGCATTTCACCTGCATTTCGCGTGCATTTGGCGAACGGCGGCGACATTTGGCGAAGGGCAACCGGCACATCGTCGCAAGGCGGTGGGCTTCTGGGGGACGCGGCGGCACAGTAGCGCCATCCGCAACCCAACCAGGAAATTCACCATGATCATGCAAATTCTGTCCGGCACCCCAAAGTGGGTTTTCGTTCTGTTCGCCGCCCTGCTGTGGCTCGGCGTGCAACAGATGCTGCCGCGCCGCGTGGGCCTGAACCGCGCCACCCTGTTGCCCCTGGCCATGACTGGCCTGTCGCTGTATGGGGTGGCCAGCGCCTTTGGCGGCCTGCCTCTGGCCCTGCTGACCTGGCTGGCCGGCACGGCCATGGCCCTGGCTGCCACGCTGCAACTGCAGTCCAGCAACGGCATCCAGTACGACGCCACCAACCGGCGCTTCCTCCTGCCCGGCAGCATGGTGCCGCTGGCCCTGTTCATGGGCATCTTCCTCACCAAGTACGCCGCGGGCGCCAGCATCGGCATGCAACCCAGCCTGGCCCATGACAGCAGCTTCGCCCTGATCGTGAGCGGCCTGTACGGCGCCTTCAGCGGCATCTTCCTGGCCCGTGCCGCTCGCCTGTGGCGCATCGCCCTGCAACACGCCAACACCCTGCAAACGGCCTGAGCCCGACTAGCGACCACCACGCCGGGCTCCCCTAGAATCGCCAGCACCATGTCGCAGCAACCTACCATGAGCCCGGAAGAAATCGAACGCCTGGCGCGCAAGCGCGCCGGAGCCAAGCTGGGCTGGTATTTCCACGCGGCGGTCTATGTGGTGGTCAACCTGTTCGTGTTTTCCATGTCCGAATACGGCTTTGGCACCCGGCACTGGTCGGTGAAGCCTCTGCTGGGCTGGGGCCTGGGCCTGGCGCTGCACGGCGCCTCGGTCTGGCTGCTGGGTGCGGGCGGTAACCTGCGTGAACGCATGGTGCAGGCCGAGCGCGAACGCCTGCAGCGCGAACAGGACCGGCTGGGCGGATCATGATGCGCATCGACTGGATCGACAAGCTGCGGCACTTCCTGCAGACCATGGCGTTCAGCCTGACCGTGTCCGCCGTCCAGTACGCCTTCCGCCCCGAACGGCCCTACGAAGTGGCCATGGTGTATTCCCTGGCCATCGGCTTTTTCATCTGGGCGAGCATCGATTTCGGCCGCCACCTGTTTCCCTCCACCCTGGAAACCGGCTGGCCCCAGGGCTCCGCCGGCGTGATCCTGCCCATTGCCGGCATCACCCTGGGCTACACGCTGGGCACGCTGACCAGTGACAGTTGGTTCGGCTGGTCCTCCTGGGGCAGCCAGGGGCTGGCGGAACTGCGCCTGTCGCTGCTGATCACGCTGGTAGCCGGCAGCTCCATCACCTACTACTTCTACATCCGCAACAAGGCCGCCTACCTGCAGGCCCGCATGAACGAGGCCCGCCAGCACGCCAACGAAGCCCGCCTCAAGCTGCTGGAAACCCAGCTGGAGCCGCACATGCTGTTCAACACCCTGGCCAACCTGCGGGTGCTGATCGGCATCGACCCGCAGCGCGCCCAGGACATGCTCGACCGCATGGTGGCCTACCTGCGCGCCACGCTGGACGCCTCGCGCGCCAGCAGCCATCCGCTGGAACGCGAATTTGACCGCCTGCGTGACTACCTGGAGCTGATGGCCGTGCGCATGGGGCCGCGCATGCGATACACGCTGGACCTGCCCGCCGATCTGGCCGGCGTGCCCATTCCCACGCTGCTGCTGCAACCGCTGGTGGAAAACAGCATCAAGCACGGGCTGGAGCCCAAGCTGGAGGGCGGCGCCATCACCGTGGGCGCCCGCCTGGACGGTGGCCTGCTGCGCCTGGAGGTGAGCGACACCGGCGTCGGCTTCGACACCACCACCGCGCGCAGCGATGGCTTTGGCCTGGCCCAGGTGCAAGAGCGCCTGGCCACCGCCTATGGCGAGCGCGCCGGCCTGCAGCGCCAATCCATACCCGGCCAGGGCACCAGCGTGCACTTGAGCCTGCCTCTCGCCCCTTGACGCCCCTATGACACAGCCCACCGCCCTCATCGCCGAAGACGAACCGCTGCTGGCCCAGGCCCTGCAGGCCGAGCTGGCGCGCGCCTGGCCCGAGCTGCGCATCGTTGCCAGCGTGGGTGACGGCGCCTCGGCCGTGCAGCAGACCCTGGCCCTGCTGCCCGACGTGCTGTTCTTCGACATCCGCATGCCGGGCCAGAGTGGCCTGGAGGCCGCCGCCGAGCTGGCCGAGCAGTGGCCGCCGGCCAGCGCACCCACGCGGCCCTTCCCCGCCCTGGTGTTCGTCACCGCCTACGACCAGTACGCCGTGCAGGCCTTCGAAGCCCAGGCGGTGGACTACCTGCTCAAACCGCTGCAGGCCGCCCGACTCCAGAAGACAGTGGAAAAACTGGCGCTAGCCCTCGCCAAACCTGCGCAGGCAGCTATCAATTTGGAAGCAACCCTGGATCAGTTGCGCGGCCTCCTGGCCAGCCCCAGCGCCGCGCCACGCCCGCCGCTGCGCGTGATCCAGGCCAGCGTAGGCAACACCATCCGCATGGTGCCCATCGACGAGGTGCTGTGCTTCGAGGCCGCCGACAAGTACGTGCGCGTGCTCACGGCCGAACGGGAATACCTGATCCGCACGCCGCTCAAGGAGCTGCAGGAACAACTCGATACGGCCGTTTTCTGGCAGATCCACCGCGGCACCATCGTGCGCACCCTGGCCATTGACGCCGTGACGCGCGACGAGGCCGGCAAGGCCTTTGTGGCGCTGCGCGGGCTCAAGGAGAAGTTCGTCGTCAGCCGGCTCTACGCGCACTTGTTCAAGGCCATGTAGGCCCTGGCGCGCAGAGTCGCCTCAAAACCGCATGCCGATACTGGTGCGAACCACGTCGTCCGTGGTGAAGTTGGTGTTGGGGTCGAACGCCAGGCGCACGAAGAAACGCGGCCAGTCGTAGGTGAGCGTGAGACCGACCCGGTTGATACTCTCGCCATTGACCAGCCCGCGCTTGAACAGCACATCCAGGGTCAAGCGGTCACCGCCGTCCAGGGGCGTGCGGTACACGGCGTGCAGGTGCTGCTGGTCCGGGTTCTCGCGGTCGTCGCGCGTGTAGCTCAGCGAATAGCTGGCGCCGCCAGGTGCGCGGTAGCCGCCACTGAGGGTCCAGGCATCGTTGGGGTCGAAGTTGAGGTTGTAATAGGGCGCCAAGTTGGTGCGGCCATAGCCGGCGCCGATAAACCAGGTCTGGCCGGTCTCGACATTGAGGCTGCCCCCCACAAAACCACCCGAGGCCCATTGCAGCGAGGGCGACCAGCGCACCGCATCGCCATAGGTCTGGTCCCAGCCGGCCCGCAGTTGGTGGGCATCCAGGCCGCTGGCGTCGAAGTAGCCCAGCCAGGTGGTGCCGATGGCGGAGGTGTGGCGCAGGTTGGCGTCGACGCCATTGCCGCTCTCGCTGAAGCGATACGAGCCCAGCGTCAGCTTGAAGGCGGGGTCGCCCGCCGCGCCGTCGTCGGCCCAGGCCGTGCCGCTGGCGGCCACCAGCAGTGCCAGGACCAGCAGCCGGAATTGGTGTGGGAACGGTAAGGAGTGGCGCATAGAAAGTCTTGTGTCCCGTTGAAAGCTCAAAATTCGCTGTGCCAGCGCAGGGAGTAGGTCGTCACCGGTCCCCGGTCCCGGTTATAGCCGGGATTAACGATCCATTGGAAGCCCGCGCTCACGGCCGACTGCAGTTTGCCCAGGCGCAGGCTCCAGTCCGGCAAAGCGAAGCGGTAGTAGGCCTCCAGCACGCGCTCGCTGTCGTAGTTCAGTTGGCCGTCGCCCAGGAAGAAGCCCTGGCCTCCGGCGGCCAGATAGGTCTGGTGCACGTCGGACAAACCGTTGACCGCATAGGACACCCCCCAACGGTCCTGCGCGCGCGCCCAGGGCGCACCGGAGAATTGCCCGCCAATGGCGAGTTGGCGGTCGATCTCGGCGAAGGCATATGTCTCCAGCTCGCCGTTGTTGCGGCTGGCGCGCACAAACAGGCCGGCGTCCTCGTCCAGCGGTACTTCCAGCGTCAGGCCCCAGCCGGTCTTGGTCTGTTCCTTGCGCACCAGGCCCACGTCAGGCACGCCACCCAGGGCCAGTGCGTCGGCGAAGCTGCCGGCGTTGACCTGGTTGCGAAACACCAGGGCACGGGCCCGCAGCGGACCGGCTCCCACGCGGACGGGGAGGTCGCCCTCGACTTCCAACTGATCGCCATAGTGCCGGTCCAAGGCGTTGTCCAAGGTCAGCCCGTTGCTCTCCAGCGGCTGCATGGCGCGCCCGAAGCGCACAGCCCAGCCCGGCGCCTGGTATTCGGCCATGGCGCCCACCGTGTAGCCGCGCGAATCGGCCGCGTAGTCCCAGGCACCGTGCGTGAGGAACGACCAGTTCATGAACTGCGCGCGCGGGTCCTTGGCATAGGGGTTGGTGTCGAAATAGTCCAGCAGACTGAAATTGCCCACCCGCAGGGTCAGGCCCCGTGCCGTGGTCTGACCGCCCAGTTCGTTGAAGCCCGACTCCACGGTCTGCGCCTCACCCCCGAGGTCAATGCGCTGCTGCAGGAAGAAACGCGCCCGGTAGACACTCAGGCTGGGGCTGCCGCTGCGGGCCAGTTCCCCGTTGCTGATGCCACCGGCACCGACCAGGTTGGAAAACGGCACGCCCAGTGCACCTTCGGGGTTCAGGTGCAGTTGCGCGCCCTGCCACAGGCGCAACCCCAGATCCGCCGTGACCGTGAACGAATACGAAGTTTCCGCCAGCGGACTCAGGGAGTTCGGCCCACTGTAGGCGGCGTTGAACGCCGGCTTGGTTTGCCAGATATAGGTGGTCTGGCCGTGAACGGCGAAGTCGGGCGCGGCTTCCTGGGCCGAGGCAGGCGTGGACAAAGCGCCCAACACCACCACGCCCAGGGCGGTAGCGCGTGCGCTGCAAGTGACGGTATTTATCATGGTGGCGCATTGTGCCAGCGCATGATGACGGCACCGTCAGGAATCCAACGCTTCGTCCTCCAGCCGCTCATGACCGAACCAACTGACATACAAGGCCGGCAGCACCACCAGGGTCAGCAGCGTGGCCGTGAAGAGACCACCGATGACCACGATGGCCAAGGGGCGCTGCGTTTCCGAGCCAATGTCGTGGCTCAGCGCCATGGGCAACAGGCCCAGCGCCGCCAGCGTGGCCGTCATCAGCACCGTACGCAAGCGCTGCATGGAGCCGTGGGTCACCGCGTCAACCACCGCCCAACCCTGGGCCTGCAGCTGCTGGAACACGCTGAGCATCACCACGCCGTTGAGCACCGCCTGACCCGACAGCGCGATGAAGCCGATGGCCGCCGATACCGATAGCGGAATGTCGAACACCCACAGCGCGACGAAGCCACCAATCAGCGCCAAGGGTACGTTGATCAGGATCAGCGCCGCGCGCTTGAACGAGCCAAAGGCATCGAACAGCAGCACGAAGATCAGCAGCAGCGAAATCGGCACCACCACCGCCAGGCGCGCCATGGCGCGCTCCTGGTTCTCGAATTCGCCCGACCAATTGACGCTGTAGTTCTCCGGCAGCTTGATGTTCTGCTCGACACGCGCCTTCATGTCGGCAACGACCGACCCCATGTCGCGATCCTTGATGAACACGCCGATGGCCATCGTGCGGCGTCCCGCTTCGCGCGCAATGTTCATGGCGCCATTCGTTTCGCGAATGGTCGCAACACTGCCCAGTTGCGCATAGCCCCCATCGGGAGTCGGGATCAAGGTCTGCGGCAATTCCGCCATGAGGCGCTTTTCCTCGGGCAAGCGCACCGCAACGGCGAACTTCCGCTCACCCTCCCAAATCTGGGTTGCTGCCTTCCCGGCCAACGCTGCCTCCACGACATCCTGAATGTCCTGCACGTTCAGTCCCAACCGCGCTGCGCGGCGACGGTCGATGTCAATGGCCAGTTGCGGCAGTTCTCCCATGCGATCAATTTCGGCACGCGAAATCCCCCGCACTTGCTGCACTTCCCGCGCGACCGCCTGGGTAATCCTGCGCAGTTCTTCCAGATCATCACCCACGACCTTGATGACGATTTGTCCCTTGATCTGGGATATCGACTCCAGCACGTTGTCCCGGATGGGCTGCGAGAACGCGGGATCAATGCCAGGCATCGCGGAAAGGGCATGGTCCATTTCCTCGATTAACTGCTCGCGCGTCAGACCGGGGCGCCACTCGTCTTTCGGCTTCACGTCCACATAGATTTCGGCCATGCTGATGGTCTTGGGGTCTGTTCCGTCCTCCGGCTGACCAGCCTTGGAGACCGTTGTGCGCACCTCTGGAATCGCCAGCAGCGCCTTACGGCTTTTATTGAGCACTTGTGCAGCGCCCTCGTTGGAGATGCTCGACGGCAAATCGAAATTAACCCAGAAGGTTCCCTCATCCAACTCTGGCAAGAATTCCGAACCCAAGCGCGCGGCTGCCACCAGGGCGAGGGCAAACGCTGCCAGGGCCATGACCACGACCTTGCGCCGGTGCTCCAACGACCAGCGCAGCACGGGCTCGTACACGCGCTTGCAGGCTGCAACCAAGCGATTGTCATGGTGGGGCAGCTTTTTGCGAAGTACCCAATAGGCCAGCAACGGCACCAAAGTCAGTGAAAAAATCAAGGAACCGATGAGGGCCGTGGTCACGGACAAGGCCATCGGTTGAAAGATGCGGCCTTCATGGCGTTGCAGTGCAAAGATCGGCACATGCGCCGCAATGATGATGAGCATGGAAAACAAGGTGGGGCGCCCCACTTCGTTGGCCGCGTCGATGATGACTTCGCGCCGCTCACTGTCTTTCATGGCCTCGCCCTTTTCGGCGAGCCTATGCATGATGTTCTCGATCACAATCACCGCGCCGTCGACGATGATGCCGAAATCCATGGCACCCAGGCTCAGCAAGTTCGCGGGAACCCCCATGATCTTCAGGCCCAGGAAGGTGGCCAGCAGCGCCAAGGGAATGACGACCACCACGGCCAGGCTGGCACGCAGGTTCGACAAGAACAGATAGAGGACCAAGGACACCAGCAGGGCGCCCTCCACCAGGTTGCGAAACACGGTGGTAAGGGTCTTGTCCATCAACCAGGTGCGGTCGTAGTAGGGCACTATCTCGACACCCTTGGGCAGGCCGCGTGCATTGAGTTCGGCAATCTTGGCCTTGACCGCCTTGAGAACCACGCTGGGGTTTTCTCCCTTGCGCATCACCACGATGCCATTGACGATGTCATCGTCCTGGTCCTGCCCCACGATACCGAGGCGGGGCACCGCGCCTATCTTCACCTGGGCAACGTCACGCACCAAGATGGGCGTGCTGCCGCGCGCGGCGATGACGATTTCGCCAATGTCCTCGGGGGATCGCAGCAGGCCCAGTCCGCGAATGGCATATTGCTGCGCACCTTGCGCCACATAGCTGCCGCCAGCATTCGAATTGCCGCGACCCAATGCATCCTGAAGATTTTGGAATGTGAGCTTGTAGGCACGCAGCTTGTCCAGGTCCGGTTGCACCTCGTACTGCTTGATGAAGCCGCCCATGGCAACCACGTCGGCGACGCCCGGCACCTGCCGCAAGGCGCGCTCAACCGTCCAATCCTCCAGCGTTCGCAACTCGGTGGTGCTGACGCCATCGCCCTTCAGGCGATAGCGCATGATCTCGCCCACGGGCGTGGCATTGGGGGCGATGTTGGCCTGAACGCCCACCGGCAGATCAATGCCATTGAGCCGCTCATTGAGTTGTTGGCGCACCGTTTGCACATTGGCGCTGTCGTCGTAGGTCACGACCGTGTAGCTCAAGCCAAATTGCGTGTGGGAAAAAACGCGAATTGCATTCGGCAGTCCCGACAGAGCCGTTTCAATGGGCAATGTCACCTGCTTCTCCACCTCCTCCGGGGCGCGTCCTGGGTAGAGTGCAATCACCGTCACCTGCGTATCCGTGACGTCCGGGAAAGCCTCCACCGACAGGTTCTTGAAGGCGATGACGCTCGCCATGGCAAACAGCAGCGTGCCCAGCACGATGAACAGCGGCTGGTGCAGCGCGTAATGAATCAATCGCTTCATTTTTTCGCCGACTCCGATGCGCGGGCCATTGCCGCAACGGGAGCCTTCGCAGCTTCCTGCAGATTGGCGGCAGGCGCCTCCTCCTGGGCCATGCGCAGGGCCTGCGCCAGCAGCAGCACGTTGTTCGTAACAACCTGCTCTCCCACCTCCAAGCCCTTGGACACCACCGCATCCTTGGAGCCCTGGTAGGTCAGCTTGACATCGCGCGACTCGAACACCCCGGGCTGCACCTGCACAAAGACCCGGTGCGTGGTGCCGACCAGGGTGATGGCCGATGCCGGCACCAGTACGCCCGAGCCACGCATGCGTTCAATGCGTGCCGTGGCCAACATTTCCGCCTTCAACAGGCGATCCCGGTTGTCAATGGTGCCACGCACCTTGATGGTCCGCGTCGCCGGGTCCAGGAAATCGGCGGTCGCGGTCACCTGCCCTTCGAAGGTGCGGTCTGGAAAGGCCGACACGTGCAATTCAAACTTGGCCCCGGGTTGGAGCATGCCGGCCTCGGACTCGCGCACATCGATCTGCGCCCACATCCGGCTCGGGTCCGTCACCACAAACAAGGCCGGTATCCCCGGGCCGGACTGGTCCGGCCGCAGCTCTTGCCCCGGGTTGAGGTTGCGCTCCACCACCACGCCGGCCATGCCCGCGCGCAGCGCCAGTTGCTGGTCCACGCTGGCACCGGCGCCATACAAGCTGGTGCGCGCGGCGGCGCGCGCGGCCTCGGCCTGCGCACGCGCGGCGTCGGACTCGGCCTGCTCCAAATCCTTAGCCGCCACGATGCCGGCATTAAACAACTCGTGCTGGCGCTGCAGGGCCTTTTCGGCCAGGCGCAAATCGGCATGGGCCTTGGCGGTGTCGGCCTGCGCAACACCAAAGTCGGGCGAGGCCACCTGCGCCAGCAATGCGCCCGCGGCAACCTTTTGCCCCACGTCGGCGCGAATGCCCATCACCCGGCCGGCAAACGCCGGGTAGATGCGCTGGGTGCGTTCCTCGTCCCAAACCAGGCGCGCGGGCATTTCCACCGCGACGGGCCGGCCGGCCTCGGCCGCCGTCACGCCCAGCAGCGCCAGTTGCGGGTGACCGGGGGGAAAGCGCATCTGGTTGCCTTGGACGATAGGCTGCGCGACGGCGGCCTCCTTGGTGGCCGAAGCCTGGTTGCAGGCCACCAGGGCCAGCGCGGCCGAGGTCAGGGCTAGGAGACGGAGTGGTTTCAACAAATACATGGCTTCGCTCTTCACAATCAATCCTTCTGTGCCAGGGCTGCGCCCTGCGTGCGCAGGCGCCAGGCTGTGGCGGCCTTGGCGTGGTCCGCACGGGCACCCAAGGCGTCCAGGTCCACGGCGCGCAGCGTGCGCCGCGCATCCAACAAGTCGCTCAGCCCGAGCGCCCCTTTTTCGTAGGCAAATTCGGCCTGCTTGGCCACCTCACGGGCACGGGGCAGGATGTCGTGGTCAAAGCTCAGGCTGCGGCTGGCTGCGCCACGCAACTGGGCCAGCAGGGCTCGCACGTCCAGTTCAGCCGCGCGGCGCGCCTTGTCCAGCGCCGCTTCAGCAGCGGCCAGTTGCGCACGGGCGCGGCCGGTCTCGCCCTGGAATTCGTAGCCATACTGCAGCGGCATCTGCATGCGCAGTTCCAGCAGGCTGGTGGACGTTCCCGGAAAATGGTCCAAGGACACGCCCCAGGTCACGTCGGCTTTCTTCTGGGCACTGGCAACGTCGAGGGCCGCCTGGGCCGCCGACACACGCTCGACTGCGGCGTGCACGTCCGGGCGTGCGCTGACCAGGTCGTGTATCGCGGTTTCACTCCATTCGGTATCGCTCTGTGCCTCGGCAACCTGCGGCCATTGGGCCTCGGTCCGCACCGTGGCGCCGGCCGCGGCGCTGCCCAACAACAGGTTCAGCGACTGCGCAGCGCGCTCGCGGTCCAGCCGCGCGGCGACCACGTCACCCTTGGCGCGCTCGGACTCGATTTCCAGGCGTAAAGCGTCCTGGCGGGCCAGGTCGCCAGCACCCACGCGCCGGGCCGCCACAGCGGCGATCTGAGCCGTGCCATCGGCCATGGCCTGCACGTGCTGTTCACGCTCTTGCGCGGCCGACAGGTCGAAGAAGGCACCAGAGGCCGCCAGCAGTTGCTGCATTTCGCCGTCCTGCGCGTCGGCCTGCGCGGCGTTGGCCGTCAGCTGGGCTGCCTGCGTGCGCAGGCCGCGCTTGTTGCCGCGCTCCCAGGTCCAGTCCAGGCCCACGCCTTTGTCGATGCGTCGGTCCCGCAGCCAGTCGCCATCCCCCACGCCGTTCTGCAGGTCGATGGAACTGGCCTTGAGCGACAGGGTGGGAAACGGTGCGTGGTCGGCCGCTTCCACGTCGGCCCGCGCGGCACTGGCCGCGTGGCGCAGTTGGGACACATCCCAATTGTTGCGTGCCGCATTCAGAACCTGTTCCAGCGTCAGAGCAGGTGTTTGGGCCGTCGCCAAGCCTGGCGTGCCCACGAGCACGGCCAACGCCAACGCAGCCAGTCTGGGCGCGAAGGCGCCGATGTGTCGTATCCTCATGATTGAATCCCTCTGCGCCGTTTATCGCAGGGACTGCCTGACCACCAACTGACTTGCCGCCACTTTTCCATCCGCCATGCGAATCCTGCTCGTAGAAGACGACACCGTGCTGCGCAAGGTACTGGGCGACAGCCTGCGCGATGCGGGCCACCGCGTGGACGAGGCCGCCACACTGGCCGATACCCGTGCGCTGTGGCATGTGCAACCCTTTGACGCGGTGCTGCTGGACCTGAACCTGCCCGACGGCTCGGGCCTGACCGCCCTGCGGGAAGCGCGCCGGAACGGGGATGCCACCCCGGTGCTCGTGCTCAGTGCACGCGACCGGGCCGCAGAACGCATTGCCGGGCTGGATGCCGGCGCCGACGACTACCTGGGCAAGCCCTTTGACCTGGGCGAGGTCGAGGCCCGCCTGCGTGCGCTCATCCGCCGTGCGCACGGCACCCAGGACGAGGTGGGTGTGGGCGCGCTCACACTGGACCGGCGCTTGCGCCGCTTCGCCCTGCACGGACGTGCGCTGGAACTGCCGGCGCGCGAATTCGAGGTGCTGTGGGAGCTGATGACGCCGCCCGGGCGCGTGGTGAGCAAGCGCGAGCTGTCCGACAAGCTCTCCAGCTTCGATGAGTCGCTGGGCGACAACGCGCTGGAAGCCTTCATCTCCCGCCTGCGCCGCAAACTGAGCGAAGAACCCGGCGCCGGGATCGATATCCGCACCCTGCGCGGGTTGGGCTACATGCTTGTGGCCCAGGAGCAGGACGGCCCGTGAACACCCCCAGCCCCCCGAGCGGGCACCTGACTTCGCTGCGCGCCCGCCTGGCGCGGCGCGTGCTGGTCCCACTGGCACTGGTGTGGTTGGCGGGCACCACCATCACCGTCAGCGCGGCCTACTACTTTGCGGCCCAGGCGTTTGACCGTTCGCTGCTGGACGATGCCTACGCACTGGCCGCACAGGTTCAGGCCACACCACAGGGGTTGGAGGTGAAACTCACGTCCGGCGACCTCAGCACCCTGTTGTTTGACCAGAGCGAGTCGATCTACTTTGCCGTGCTGCGCCGCGACGGCACGTTGGTCAGCGGCCACCCGTGGTTGCGTGTGGAACGCCAGTCGCCGGACGCGGAATTCGAGTTTTCGAACTCCAGCTACATGGGCAAGAGCTTGCGCGTGGCAAGTGTGTACAGAGATGACGAGCCGGGCTACCAAGTCATCATGGCGCAAACCACGCGCAGCCGCACCGCGTTGCTGCAGCGGGTGCTGCTGTATTCACTGTTGCCCCAGGCCCTGCTGCTGCTGCTGCTGGAGTGGTGGCTGCGCCGCGCCATCGCCTCCGATCTGCAGCCGCTGTCGGACCTGCAAAGCACCTTGAACCAGCGCGATGCGACCGACCTGACGCCCATCCCCGTGCACACCTCCTCGCGTGACATGGCACAGGTGGGCAATGCCATCAACTCGCTGATGGGGCGCGTACAAGATGGCGTGCGCGCCCAGCGGGAATTTGCCGGCAACGTGGCCCACGAGTTGCGCACCCCTTTGGCGGGCATACGGGCCCTGGCCGAGTACGGCCTCAAGCAAACCGATCCCGCCATCTGGAAGCGCCAGCTCCAGGCGATTGCCGCCAGCGAGGTGCGCGCCAGCCACATGGTCGAGCAACTGCTGGCGCTGGCCCTGGCCGATGAGACGCGCGACAGCCTGCGCCTACACCCCGTGGCACTGGATGCATTGGTGGCCCGCGTGGTGCTGCAGTACCTGGCCCGTGCCGATGCGCTGGGCGTGGAGCTGGTGGTCAGCGGCGCGGAAAGCAGTGTCAGTGTGCAAGGAGACGAGGGCCTGATCGAAGGCGTACTGGGCAACCTGCTGGACAACGCACTGCGCTATGGGCGCCCGGTGGACGGCGCACCGGCCACCATCACCATCGAACTGCAGAACGAGCCGGCCAGCGTGGCATTGCTGGTCCGCGACAACGGGCCGGGCATTGCGGCGGGCGCCCGGCAGGACTTGGCACATCGGTGGCAACAGCAGGCATCCACCGGCATCGACGCAGGACAGGGCGTGGGGCTGGGCTTGAGCATCGTCGCCCGCTACGCCACGGTGCTGCACGCACGCTTCACCATGGAGTCCAACCGCGCTGACGGCGCCGGCCTGTGTGCGGGCCTGCGCTGGGACCGCGCCCCCACGGCCTGAGGTCGACGAAGATCCGGGTTTGCCGCCTTGCATGGCCCCGGTGCGCGCACTACGATAGCGCACCCCCACAGCGTTGCGCGAAAGATCCGACTCCATGGCGATCCAATACACCTCGGTGGCGAATGTTCTTCCCGAAACCAAGATGCGCCTGTACCCCACGCAGGTCATCAACATCATTGGCGGACCCGGGTGCGAAAAGTCGCTGATCACCTCGGCCATCATCTTGCACTTGAAGCTGCAAAACCGCACGGTGGAAGTCATTCCCGATTTCGCCAAGACCCTGGTTTGGCAGCGCAGTTTCGAGGTGCTCAAGAACCAGTACTTCATCGCCCAGCGCCAGTTCGAGATGCTGACCCTGATGGACGGCCAGGTGCAGTACCTGATCACCGAATGCTCGCTGCCGCAGGTGCTGTACTACAACGAGAACTACCTCGACAACATCTGCGACATCGGCAAGACGCGCGCGCAGATCCTGGCTTGGCACGGGCAGTTCAACAACACCAACATCCTGGTCGAGCGCAGTGAGCGCAAGTACATCCGCACCGGCCGTTTCCAGGACGAAGAGCAGGCCCGCGCCATCGACCGCGGCATGCGCGAACTGCTGGACCGCGAGGAAATTCCGTACACCGTTTTGGCGCCTGAAGTGGCCCAAGTCGATGCATTCGCCACCAAATTGGTGCAGTAGTGGAAAACCAGTTTAGTAGCGCCATTAATGAATCATTAGCCCTTTAAATAAAGACAAAAAATTAGTAGCATCCCTATGCTGACGGCCAATTGGATGCGCTATCGTGTGGGAAGTGACACGTGGTGCTCACATCTTCCTTTAACTGGAGAATTTATGCGTTTGAAGCTCAATATCGTCGCGGCGGCTGCCGTTGCTCTGTCTTCTGGCCTCGCCTTCGCGCAAGAGGTTGTCACCATCGCCCACGTGGGCCCCACCAGCGGCGCTATCGCCCACCTGGGCAAGGACAATGAAAACGGCGCCAAGATGGCCATCGAGGAACTCAACGCAGCCGGCGTGACCATCGGCGGCAAGAAGGTGACTCTGAAGCTGATGGCCGAAGACGATGCTGGCGACCCCAAGCAAGGTACTGCCGTCGCCCAAAAGCTGGCTGACGCCAAGGTTGCCGGCGTGGTCGGTCACCTGAACTCCGGTACCACCATCCCCGCCTCCCGCATTTACAGCGACGCTGGCATCCCCCAAGTTTCCCCCTCCGCCACCAACCCCAAGTACACCCGCCAAGGCTTCAAGACCGCCTTCCGCGTGGTGGCTGACGACGTTGCACTGGGCGGCACCCTGGGCCGTTACGCTGTCAAGGAACTCAAGGGCAAGACCGTCGCCGTGATCGACGACCGTACCGCTTACGGCCAAGGCGTGGCTGAAGAGTTCGCCAAGGCCGCCAAGGCCGCCGGTGCTGAAGTGGCTGCTCGCGAGTACACCACTGACAAGGCTACCGACTTCAACGCCATCTTGACTTCCATCAAGGGCAAGAAGCCTGACGTCGTGTTCTTCGGCGGTATGGACGCCGTGGCCGGCCCCATGCTGCGCCAGATGAAGTCCCTGGGCATCAACGCCAAGTTCATGGGCGGCGACGGCATCTGCTCCACCGAGCTGGTCAAGCTGGCCGGTGACGCCGTGTCCGACAACCAAGTCTTCTGCGCGGAAGCCGGTGGCGTGGAAAAGGGCAGCAAGTTTGCCAAGGCCAAGGAAGACTTCGACAAGAAGTTCAAGGCCAAGTTTGGCGTGGACGTTCAGGTGTACGCACCCTACGTTTATGACTCCGTCAAGCTGATGGTTGCCGCCATGGTCAAGGCTGGTTCTTCCGACCCCGCCAAGTACCTGCCCGTGTTGGCCCAGACCACCAACTACGAAGGCGTGACCGGTTCCATCAGCTTCGACGAAAAGGGCGACATCAAGAACGGCGCCTTGACGCTGCGCACCATCAAGGGTGGCAAGCTGACCGAACTGGCTGTGATCCGCTAATCACACCTGTCCTCAAGCCCACAAAAAACGCGCCATCCGGCGCGTTTTTTTATGCCCGCACATTCAGGCTCGAGGCCGCAAGCCCTCGGGCACCCAGCGGCTCAAACGGGCGTGGATGGCGGCCTCGTTGCGCTGCCACTTCACGCCCAACCACACCACACCCAAACCCAAGAGCGTGAGCGCAAACGGAAACAGCAGACTGTCCTGAAACACCCGGTGCGACAGATAACCTAGGTAGCCCGCCACACCCAGCGCGCCAAACACGGTGAACACGCGCCGGCCAATGGCCGCACCCAGCAGCACCAGGCCCACGTTGAGCAGCGCATACAAAAACTTGCCCAGCTCGTTGCTGGAATCGCGCAGGCTTAAGCTGCACCAGAACATGATGGCACCGAAGATGTAGAGCCAGAAGGCAAAGTCCTGGCGCCACTCCTCGGACTGCGACAGCCGCGTGCGCACATCCACCCACATCGCCATGGCGCAGGTGCCCAGGCCAAACACCAGCGACACGTCGCGCATGAATTGGTAATCCCAACCGGCGTTTTGCATCAGGCCGTTCGCAATGTCCATGCTCATGTACCACAGCGTCACCGCCACCGGCATCACCATGAAGGGCAGCCTGTAGCGCCACAGCATGACCGCCGCAGCGGCCAGCGTGCCAAACTCCAGCATCTGCCAGCGCCAGTCGATGCGCGTGTGGTATTCCGAGAAGACGCGGCTACCGCCCTCCGGCCACAGCCCCAACAGGTTTTGCACACACCACAACACCAGCGGCACCAGCACCACCGCCAGCGTGGCCAGCAGCCCCGCCGGCACCGGCAGCGCCTTGGCCTTGAAATGGTCCGCCACCTTCAGGCACGCAAACGCGTAGGCCAGAGAAATGGCCAGCAAGCCCCACACCCCCATGGCCTGAAAGCCCAGCGTCATGAACAGCGACATGGCGCTGATGGCCACCATGCCCCCAAAGTAATAGAGCACATTCACAAAGCCAAAGCGCGGGCCGTGGGCGATGGGCGCGCCCACCAGGGCCGCGTTGGGCACAACCGCCGCAGCCGCCCCCGTTGCACGGGCCACTCGCGCCTGCCAGCGCGCCCACAGCGCATGCGCCTGGGCCGGCGTGATGATGCCGGCCTGAGCGGCATCCAGCACGTCCTGCTCACGCAGTGCAATGGGGAGTTGGGAATCCGTGTCGGCAGAGCCAGACAGCGGGGCGGTGGGCTGGAAGTCGGCTGGGGTCATGCGGCCCCATTATTCGGTAGCATTGCCGGCATGACAACCACAACATCCAAGCCCCACTACCTATTTCTGGTGGCCTCCACCCGTGAGCCCGGCCACACTGGCAACACCGAATGGCTGGCCCAACAGGCCGCCGTCGCCCTGCCTGCCGGCACCCAGCAGACCTGGCTACACGTGGCCCGCATGCACCTGCCGGCGTTCGTGGACTTGCGCCACACCGCCGGCCAATATCCGCTGCCTGACGGCGACCTCAAGACCCTGCTCGACGCCACACTGGCCGCGACCGACATCGTGCTGGTGGCCCCGGTCTACTGGTACAGCCTGCCCAGCACCATCAAGACCTACCTGGACCACTGGAGCGGCTTCATGCGCATCCCCGGCGTGCCATTCAAGGAGCAGATGGCCACCAAGAGTCTGCGCCTGATCACCACCAGCGGCGACCGCGCCAAGGCCCAGCCCACCATCGACACTGTGCGCCTGTGCGCCGAATTTCTGCACATGCGCTGGGGCGATGCCCTGTGGGGCAAGGGCGGTCCGCCCAACGCCATCCAGGCGGATGCCCAGGCCGTGGAGGCCGCGCGCAGCTTCTTGCGCTAAAGCGAGGCCACAGCGGGGGGCCGGTCTAAAATCATTTGCATGAGTACCCCCACCCCTGCCAACACCCCCGCCGAATCCCCCAAGACCAGCAACTTTCTGCGCCAGATCATCGAGAGCGATCTGGCCAAGGGCACCTATGCAGGCCGCCACTGGGCCGGTAGCCCCGGCGACGCGGACCACCAGCAGCAGGGCAAGCCCGACCTGGCCAGCATCCGCACCCGCTTTCCCCCAGAGCCCAACGGCTACCTGCACGTGGGCCACGCCAAGAGCATCTGCCTGAACTTCGGCCTGGCACGCGACTACAACGGCATCTGCCACCTGCGCTTTGACGACACCAACCCCGAGAAGGAAGACACCGAGTACGTCAACAGCATCATCGACGCGGTGAAGTGGCTCGGCTTCCACTGGAACGGCAGCCCCAGTGCCGCGCCCTACCAGGCCAGCGACTACTTCGACTTCATGTACCGCGCCGCCGTGTTCCTGATCGAGACCGGCCACGCCTACGTGGACGAGCAAACGCCCGAGCAGATGCGCGCCAACCGGGGCGACTTCAACACCCCCGGCACCGACAGCCCCTTCCGCAACCGCACGCCTGCCGAGAATCTGGCCCGCTTTACCGAGATGAAAGAGGGCAAGCTGCCCGATGGCGCCGCCGTGCTGCGCGCCAAGATCAGCATGGCCCACCCCAACATCAACCTGCGCGACCCGGCCATCTACCGCATCAAGCACGCCGAGCACCACGCCACCGGCAACACCTGGTGCATCTACCCGATGTACAGCTACGCCCACCCCATTGAGGACGCGCTGGAAAACATCACCCACAGCATCTGCACGCTGGAGTTTGAAGACCAGCGCCCCTTTTACGACTGGACGCTGGAGCGCATCGTCCCCATCCTGCGCGCGCCGCAGTTTGCTCGCGCCAAGGCGCTGATCGAGAAGATCGAACAGCAGGGCCTGCAGGCCGGCAAGGAATTCGCCCTGCACTGCCACAACCACGCCGACAAGCTCTTTGCCAGCGCGGCCGAGGGCGAGATGCGCGCCCTGTTCGTGCGCTGGGACCACAACCGCGACGCCGTGCTGCAAGACCTGGGCGCGTTCTTTGCCCTGCTGAAGAACCACACCGAGCAGTTCACACCCCTGCTGACCCACGCGCTGGACCAGGAACACCCCAACCCCTTCCTGCTGCCGCACCAGATCGAATTTGCGCGCCTGAACCTCACCTACGTCATCACCAGCAAGCGCAAGCTTGCCGCACTGGTGAACGAGAAAAAGGTCAGCGGCTGGGACGACCCCCGCATGCCCACCATCGTCGGCCTGCGCCGACGCGGCTACACACCCGAAGCGATCCAGCTTTTTGCCGAGCGCATTGGCGTGACCAAGAGCGACAGCTGGATCGACTACAGCACGCTGGAAGGCTGCCTGCGCGAAGACCTGGAGACCAAGGCCCACCGCGGCATGGCCGTGCTGAACCCCGTCAAGCTCATCCTCACCAACTGGGACGAGGTGATGGGCGCCGGCCACCTGGAGCCCTGCACCCAACCCGCCCTGCCCCACGCCGCCGAGGGTGTGGAAGTGCCCACGCGCCACTTCACCATCGGCAAGGAAGTATGGATCGAGCGCGAAGACTTTGAAGAAGTGCCCCCCAAGGGCTACAAGCGCCTGTTCCCCGGCAACAAGGTGCGCCTGAAGGGCGGCTATGTGATCGAATGCACCGGCTGCAACAAGGACGCCAATGGCACCATCACCGAAGTGCTGGCCACCGTGGTGCCCGACACCAAGAGCGGCACCCCCGGCGCCGACAGCGTCAAGGCCAAGGCCGCCATCACCTGGGTCGGCGTGGCGAACGGCGTGGAAGTGGAAGTGCGCATGTACGACCGCCTGTTCCTGGACGCCCAGCCCGACGCGGGCGGCAAAGACTACCTGGAAAGCCTGAACCCCAACAGCCTGAAGGTGGTGACCGCCATCGTGGAGCCGTCACTGGCCAACGCCGCACCAGACCAGAAGTTCCAGTTTGAGCGGCATGGGTACTTTGTGGCGGATCGTATTGACCACGTTGCGGGGAGCAAGCCGGTGTTTAACTTGGCGGTGGGGTTGAAGGATAGTTGGGGGAAGTAGAACCCTTATAGCTGAGAAAGCACAACCAAGCGCATCGAAAGAATGAGCTAGATTTGAAAGGTCAGGGGGAGATGGAAATTTTCAATGCAAATATCGACTGGTCTTCTTTGACAGATTCTGCAATCGATGCTATGTGCGCGCTTGCAAAAAAAGAGGCGGGTGAACTAACGGTTTTTGCGAAAAAGCAGATACAGGAAAAATGGAGCACTGTTGACTGGTCAGGATGTAGAACCAAATACAAATCCAACCTCTTGGGGACTATTAGTACTACCAAAGTTCTTGGAAATCCGAAGCCCATTCACATCGAGACGATTTACACAGACTGTTTTGTTTTTGATCGACCTTCAGCAATTTCGAGATTTGCACATGACCTAGATACGCTTCAAGATGCGGACTTCGAAACGATCACCAATAAGCAACGACTGCCGGCACTGGAGGTTGTAAATACAAGAGCAAGTCTTTTCATTCTTGGGCGGCCGGGCGCGGGGAAAACTACTTTTCTGCGCTATTTGGCGATACAGGCTTGTAAGGGAGCGATTCCTCTAACTCCCATCTTCGTGACACTCAAAGACTGGAGCGACTCGGGGCTTCCAATTGAGCCTTATATTGCAAAGCAGTTCGATTTGTGCGGCTTCCCAAGAGCTGAACCTTTCGTGACAGCTCTATTAAATCGAGGTGATGCCATCGTTTTGCTGGATGGCTTAGATGAGGTTAGTGAAGAAGGCAGTAAACGCAACCAAACAATTAAAGAGGTTGTTGCCCTTTCAACAAAATATCGAAAATGTCAGTTCTGCCTCACCTGCCGGACCGCTGCAACCGACTATTCATTTGAACACTTTACATATCTTGAAGTCGCCGATTTCAACGAACAGCAGCAGCAGCACTTTCTAAAGCAATGGTATGGAGAGAATTCTGATCAGTTCCAGCGATTTTTAAGTGGTTGGCAAGACGTAAATAATGCTGGCATTAGAGAGCTCGGAAAAACCCCGCTTCTTCTAACCCTAATGTGCCTCGCGTTCGATGAGACACTTCAGTTTCCAACAAGGCAGGTTGATGTTTACCGTGAGGCAATTGATGCGCTACTACGCAAATGGGATGCCTCCCGCCTAATAGGAAGAGACACTTTTTACAAAAACCTGTCTTTTATTCGTCGTGAGCATTTACTTGAATATATAGCCTCACATTTCTATTTCAACTCGAAAACCGTATTTTTTAAACAAGATATTGAAAAATACATTCTCGATTTTCTAAGTGGCCTCCCAGACAAGGAGAAGAGCGAGGAATCTGATGCAGGTTTGGTTTTGCGGCAAATTGAAGCCCAGCACGGCCTAATCGTCGAGCGCGCAAAAAACATTTACTCCTTTTCCCACCTGACACTTCAAGAATACTTCACGGCCTCGTACCTAGTAAAGGCACACGACGACAAGCTACTTGACCAGATAGTTAGCATTGCACTTAAGGATCAAAAGTGGCGTGAAGTAGTACTCTATACGGTAGCACTGCTTCCCTCAGCGGATCCAATTCTTCAGCGAATGGCTGGACAATTGATAGCTATGCGAGGTAACGACCCTGGTGTTGTTAGATTTCTTGCCTATTGCTACTGTAAGAATATCGAGGAATCCAGAAAATCCATTGAAGGGTATGCCATCAGTGAGGTCTTGGAGCGCATCGTAATGGCTAACACCAAAGGTACGCACCCACCATTGACATTGGCCGAAACAACAAAAATTGCTGAGCACATCACAAAAATTCGAGGTTTTCTTTCAACTAGAGCAGGACGATATGAGTTTGGCAATGCTGCCCCGATTTTTTCAGTTGCAGCACAAGTGATTTCCGAAAGGCCAAGTTTTGTTTCCAAGTTGCTTGGCGGGCACAGAGCACGACCAGAGGAGTTCAGTGCTTATCTATACGCTTGCCGTCTAATGGTCGAATGTCTTGAAGTAGCAGTATCCAATCGGCGAGATGGATATTTACGTAGCGTAATGTCTTTAGATGAATCATCCATCCTTGCAGCAGCTGGAATCGAATAAATAACACTGGGACAGGCGATTTAGCGCCAATTCCAATTTAGCCTACAACTTATCGTCGCAAACGCTGTTGCCCAGAGCAATAGCATTACCACTGCCAGTACACCGTAAAAGTGGACCAAGTTGCCATCTTGTTTGTGGCAAGTCATCCAGAACGATCTACCGTGGCGTCGATTGCAGACGCCTGTACTTCGAATCTGAATTGCTACGCTTTTGATAGCCTCCTGTGCATATTCCACGAGGGCTAGCGGCCCATTTGACACGCAATCCCTCTTCGTCGTTAGACTTCACCAATACGCCCCTCCGAAGCCCTCACCCTGCACCGCACGCATATCCGCGATATTGCGTTGCGCCACCGCTTGAGCAGTGTGCGGGTGTTTGGCTCCGCTTTGCACGGTGATGACACGGCCGAGAGCGATCTGGATTTGCTGGTGGAGCCCACCGCACAGACCACGCTGATGGACATTGGCGCTATCCGCTTTGAGTTGAAGCAGCTTTTGGGAATGGATGTGGATGTGCTCACCCCCAACAGCCTGCCCGCCAGCTTTCGCGATCAAGTGCTGCGCGAGGCCTTGGCCGTATAGCGCAACTGTGTCAGGTAGATCTTGCCATTGTGTGGCAAACCATCCAGAACGATTTGCCGTCGCTACAACTGCAAATGTCTCCGTTTCAAATCTAGCTTGCTACGCTTTTGGTAGCTTGCTACGCATATTCCACGAGGGCTAGAAGCACATTTGACACACAATCGCCCAGCGCCGTTAAACTAAAGCTATGCGCCCTTCCCAAGCCCTGCGCCAGCACCGTGAAGCCATATGCCTTGCTGTGGCACGCCATCGCGTGGCCAACCCGCGGGTATTCGGCTCCGCCTTGCGCGGGGATGACCGGGATAGCAGCGATCTGGATTTGTTGGTGGAAACACTGCCGGGTACTACGCTGCTGGACTTGGGTGGTCTGCAAGACGAGTTGCAGGAATTGCTCGGCGTGTCGGTCGACGTGCTCACCCTCAAGGACCTGCCAGCCAAGTTCCGCGACATCGTCGCCCGGGAAGCCCGACCTGTATGACCATCAACCGGTTGGCGGACTATCTGGACCATATGCGCCAAGCCATTGTCGACGCGCAATCGTTCACCGAAGGAATGGCCCAAGCAGATTTTGAACAAGACAAGCGCACACAGCAAGCGGTGGTCATGAGCCTTATCGTTCTGGGTGAAGCGGCAACCAAGGTGATGGATCAACACCCTACTTTTGCCGAGCAACACGCGCATATCCCGTGGCGCGGCATGCGGGGCATGCGCAACCGCATCGCACATGGCTACTTCGACATCAACCTTGACGTGGTTTGGGACACGATCCAAACCGCCTTGCCGACGTTGAAAGGCCAACTGGACGCCTTGTCGACGGGACTGGAATGACCGCCTGAAGCGTGATCCGCTACGAATTTAGTAGCTGCTCACGCATATTCGACGAGGGCTGGAGCCCGATTTAGCTGCAAGTGTTAGGTCTTAGCCCCACCCGCGGCCTTGCGCCGCACATGCAGATGCGTCTGCACCGCATCCCCCTCGCCCGTCTTCACTTCCTTCACCTCCAGATACGCCGCCTGCTGGCGGATCAGTTCGCCCAGCTTGGCCATGGTGTGAAGCACGTCCTTCCAACTGCGCAGGTTCTGCGTGGTCCAGTCGCCATAGGCGCGCTTGATGGTGGCCGTGCCGTAGCGCGAGACCTCGGCCAGCAACTCCTGGATGACGGATGCCTGCGCGTTGTCGGCGTCAATGAGGACGGCGAGCTTCTGGTTGGTGTTGGTTGCCATGGAGACCTCCCTTGGTTTCGCCATGGCACAGGGTTTGAATTGCTATGCTTTCAATAGCTGGCTACGCATATTCAACGAGGGCTGGCGGCACATTTGACACACAGTCACCGGGCGCCGTTAAACTCCACCCCATGCACCCCGCCATCGCCCAGCACCGTTCCGGCATCTCTGCCATTTGCCAGCGCTATCGCATTAGCCGCCTGGAGGTGTTTGGCTCGGCCGCGCGAGCCGAAGACTTTGATCCCACAAGCAGCGACGCTGACTTCCTGGTGGAGTTTGCACCCGACGTGCAGCCAGGGCTGGACAGCTTCTTCGGCGCCAAGGCTGCACTGGAAGCCTTGCTCGGTCGTGGTGTGGACTTGGTGGAGTCAGGCGCCGTGCGCAACCCGTACGTATTGGCCAGCATCAACCGCAACCGCGAAGCCATCTATGCAGCGTGACCCGCGCGCCTTCTAGCTTGCTACGCTTTTCGTAGCTACCTACGCATATTCCGCGAGGGCCGCGGAGCAATTGGATTGCCAATCACCACACCCACCCAATGTGGGTACTATGAAACCCAATATGGGCATTCCAACCAACGCAGCCGAAACCACGCCATGCGCGCCGCCTTGCTGACAGCCCTGGCCATGCTGGCCTTTGCGGGCAACTCGCTGCTCTGCCGCATGGCCCTCAAGCTCACCGCCGTGGACGCCGCCAGCTTCACCAGCGTGCGGCTGGTGTCGGGGGCGTTGGCTCTGTGGTTGCTGGTGCGCCTTCGCAGTGGCGCACGGACAAAAAGCACGGCCTATGGCAACTGGGGGTCTGCGCTGGCGCTGTTCGCGTACGCGGCGCTGTTTTCCTACGCCTACGTCGGCATGACGGCGGCCACCGGCGCGCTGCTGCTGTTTGGTGCCGTACAGGCCAGCATGATTGGCTGGGGCCTGGCCCACGGCGAGCGGCTGCGCCCGTTGCAGACGCTGGGTTTTGTTGCGGCCTTGGCCGGTCTGGCCGCGCTGATGTTGCCGGGCTTTGCGACGCCCCAATCGGGGGTTGCGCTGGCCATGCTGGGTGCGGGTGTGGCATGGGGCGTGTATTCGTTGCGGGGCAAGGCCAGCATACCCGGCCAGGCGGCTGACCCATTGGCCACCACCTGCGGCAACTTTGTCCGCACCGTGCCCATGGCCGTTGCACTCAGTGCCGTGGCGCTGCCCTCCATGCAACTGGACTCGGCGGGCCTGGCACTGGCCGTGGCCTCGGGCGCGATCACGTCAGGCCTGGGCTACGCCGTGTGGTACCGCGCCCTGCCCGCGCTGGCGGCCACGCAGGCCGCCACGGTGCAGCTCAGCGTGCCGGTGATCGCCGCCGTGGGTGGCGTGTTGATCCTGGGCGAGACCTTTACCTGGCAGTTGCTGGTGTCGTCGGTGGCCATCCTGGGCGGGATCGCGCTGGTGATGCGCAAACCTGCGGACTGACCGACAGCCGCGCCGCAAGCGCCACCACGTCTAACGAGGGCTTCAACCCCATGCCCTACGAGGAGGCTGCGGGCCGCGAGATCGAAGTCGCCATTGACCTGCGCTCGGCGGGGTTTGGCGTGTGGCAAGCGTGATGAACGGCACCGCAGCTTGCTACGCTTTTGATAGCTGCTTACGCATATTCCACGAGGACTGCAGGCCATTTCAATCCAAGGAACTGTTGCCAAACAAAAAAAGGGGCCAGATGGCCCCTTCTTCATAAGCTCAAAACGGCTTACTTGCTGGCTTCACCCTTGCCAACTTCGCCCGCCTTGTTGGCAGCCTTAGCTTCAGCCTTCACGTCAGCGCGCTTCTTGGTCGAAGGAGTTTGGGGTGCAGCTGCATCGCCTTCACCCTTCGCGACGTCACCAGCCTTGTTGGCGGCCTTGGCCTCTGCCTTCACGTCAGCGCGCTTCTTGCTCGACTTTGCAGCGGGGGCAGCCATGTCGCCCTCGCCTTTAGCGACTTCACCAGCTTTGTTTGCGGCCTTGGCTTCAGCCTTGACATCAGCACGTGCCGCGGGCTTGGCGGGATCTTCTGCGTGGGCCAACAGAGACAAAGAAGCGATTACAGCGGTGGCGATGAGTTTGAGCTTCATAGTGAATTTCCTTAAAAGGTTGACGGACATGCCATTGAGTATGAGTCGCAAGGCTCTCTACAAACGCCACCAAGAACTACTTGGTTGACGAAGGCAAAAAAATTAAGATGGAATACAGCGCGTGGTTTCAAGACTCAAGGTGACGGTGATTATGCGGTTCGATCTACTCGACAGACATTGCATTTCCCGCAATGCAGCATTGCCAATCAAACAGTTGGCCAGTTGCTGATCTGCGTTTACGCTTCGGCCTTCGGGCAGACATGTCGAACTCCATCGGACATTCTGCCCAGACACGGCCCAACGCCCCAAATTGGTGCCTAAACACATCCGTTCCGTCTCAGTCATAAAGGACACCCTCGTGCGGTATCTGGAACGATTCTTTTGCGTCCTAGCTCTCGCGGTGATTCTCACTGGCTGTGCGGGCTTGCCGCCTCGCAATGTGGCAGCCAGTGGCAACAGTGTTGCCATTGGTGACTACCAACAGACCCCATTGGCGGCCATGACGGACAAGGCCCTGGCCGGTGACACGCGGTCGGGGTTTCGTCTGATGCCTTTCGGGTCAAACGCTTACGCAACCCGGGTTGAGCTGGCGAAACTCGCACAACGTAGCCTGGACGTTCAGTACTACCTGGTCAAGAGCGATGACTCTGGTTACGCCTTGATGCGTGAACTGCGAGACGCGGCCTTGCGCGGTGTCAGGGTCCGGTTGTTGATGGATGACCTGTACACCAGCGGCCAAGATGACTTGCTGCTGGGGCTCGCCAGCTATCCCAACGTTCAGGTGCGTCTATTCAACCCGTTTCCCAATGGCCGCGGCAGCTTTGCGGCGCGTCTTCTGAGTTCGGCCTGGGACATACGGCGAGTCAACCGCCGCATGCATAACAAGCTGTATATCGCCGACAACGCAGCGGCGATTTTTGGGGGCAGAAATATCGCCAACGAGTATGTGATGAACGCCCCGGGGAGCAACTTTCTGGACATGGATGTTTTTGCCGCGGGGCCGGTGGTGCGGGATCTCTCGAAATCATTTGACTACTACTGGAACAGCGAAGTCGTCTATCCCATAGAGCAGATTGCGAACGGCAATCTCACCAACGAAGAGCTGCGGGCGAATTTTGATAGCAAGACGCTGAATGCTTCGCCACCTGCGCCTATGGACCTGAGCAAGGATCCGACGGGCCTTCCGCCTCACTTTCCGCCCGTCCAAAGCATTCCGAGCGATGTCGTCACGATGATCAATCTCCCATGGGAATTGGATCGGAATCAACTCGGGAATCTGCTGCTGGCCAATGCACATGTGCTGTACGACCCGGTTTCCAAGACAGCCGGTCAAAATGAAATTGAAAACAATATCCACGGCACCGTTACGGAGGGAATCGTCAAGTGGTTCGCGGCCGCCAATGAACAGATCAAGATGGTCTCGCCCTACTTTGTCCCTACGGAGAACTCCGTCAAGTTATTGAAGAAAATCCGGGAATCTGGGGTGGAGCTGGAATTGGTAACCAATTCACTCGCCGCCATCGACGAGCCCTGGGCGTATTTTGGATACCGAAGACACTTGAAGGAGCTACTGGAAATCGGTGTGCACGTGATGGAACTGAGCCCGACACTCAGCGTCACTCGGCACAGATATGGAATTTTGGGGAGCCGTACGGTTGCGCTGCACATGAAGAGTGCAATCGTTGACCACTCCGAGGTTTTTGTCGGCTCCATGAACCTCGACCCCCGCTCCGCGAAATTGAACACGGAACTGGGCGTCATCATTGATAGCTCCGAGATGGCCCAACAGCTGGAACGGCTCTCCGATGCGGGTAGCTACTACCACCTGCGCCTCAATCCCGAGAATCACGATATTCAATGGCTTGCGTACGGCGACGACGAAAAGACCACCGTTTACGATACCCCACCGGAGGTTTCGAGCTGGTTGCTGTTCAAGCTCAATTTGCTCGGCCCACTGATCTCGGAAAACGACCTTTAGTCCCTTCATCGACGGCAAGCCCTGCGTCTACGTGGGCATGACAGGCCTGCGCCTGCTGCCCGACCTGTACGAGGGCTTCAATCCCATGCGCTACGAGGAGGCAGTGGACCGCGGGATCAAAGTCGCCATCGACCTGCGCTCGGCAGGGTTTGGCGTGTGGCAGGCGTGACCGCTAAACTCCTGCCATGTTTTACCTCGACCTCTTTTCCGCCTTGCATCGCCATCAGGTCGAGTACGTTTTGATCGGCGGTTTGGCGGTGGCGTTGCACGGGGTTGAGCGCAACACCATGGACATTGATGTGTGCGTTGTTGTGTCGCCGGACAACCTGCAGCACCTGATTGATGCAGCCAGGGAGTTGAAACTCAGTCCTGTGTTGCCGGTTCCATTGGAAACCCTGAGTCAAATTGACACGCTGCGGCAATGGCACCAGCAACGCAACCTGCAAGCGTTCGCCCTGCGCACGCCGGACATGGCAGGTGTCACGCTGGACGTGCTGCTGTTTCCGCCGGTGCCTCCTGCTGAAATGTGCCGGCGTGCCGTGCGTCTGGATGTAACGGGAACCCCGGTCAATCTTGCCAGCATAGACGACCTTATTGCGCTGAAGCAAAGCGTTGGCCGCCCCATTGACCTGGCCGACATTGAACACCTAAAGCGCCTGCAATCCCCGTGAACACCACGTCTCACAGTTCCACGAGAGACCAGCGCACGTATTACGTGAGCGATGAGCGCCTGCGCGCATTCGCCAAACTCACTTACGCACAGCGGTTGCAATGGGTGGAGCAGTGTTCACAATTCGTGCGGATGGCGCAATTGGCCAAGGCCCAGTTGCCCAATATGCCAGGCCAGACGTCAGGAACAGGCCAACCGTAGACACCATGCCCAAGTCCAACAATCACCCCTTTGTCATTGGCGTGGCTGGCGGCAGTCAGGCGGTATCCAGCCGCTGCACCCGCTCCGCCACGGCCTTGGCCCAGCGGGCCTTGGACTCGGGGTAGATCAGCGTTTCTTCCAGGGCGATGTGACCGTGGCACAGCTCCAGAAACACGTCGATGTAGTTCATCAGCTCGGTTTCGTCCACCCAGCCATTGCCGGACGCCACAGCTTTGAGGCGCGGACCCAGCTCCACCCAGTTTTCTTCAATCCAGCCGTGGTCTTGCTGCAGGCTGCGCACGGCGCTCACCAGTTCGGCATTGCCGCTGGCCAGCAGTGCGGGGAACACTTTTACCTCTTCTTCCGCGTGGTGCTGGCGCGAGGTGCCGGAGAAGAAAGCCTCCACGGCCAGGGCATCGGCGCGCACCTGGTCGTCGATACCGTTTTCGGTCAGGCGCTGGGCCAGCGCCTTGAGCTTGGCAAGATTGGCGAGGATTTGCCGGTGGCACTCGTCCAGTGCGTCGAATGTTCCGGCATCAATGACTTTTCCCATGAACATACTCCTGAAGCTACGCGGTCCATTGTTTTTGCAAGCGTGGCCCAACCACTTGATGCACATCAAACGATGCGCACCCAGCGGCTAGAGTGCGCCCTTCCCCCGCGCGGCCTAGAATCCGGCCCAACTTCCTTCCGCGCCGCCGTGCGCATTCAATGGACCCGCACCATGCCCCAACTCAAACTCACCTATTTCGACTTCCACGGCGGCCGCGGCGAGCCCGCACGCCTGGCGTTCTTCCTGGGCGGCATTCCCTTTGAGGACAACCGCTTTCCCGGCGCCCAGTTTGGCGAGGTGCGCAAGGCCACGCCCTTCGGCCAGGTGCCCACACTGCACGTGGATGGCGTGCTGGTCACGCAGAGCGACGCCATCACCCGCTACGCCGGCAAGCTGGCCGGCCTGTACCCCACGGATGCCTACCAGGCCCTGCTGTGCGACGAGGTGCTGGACGCGGTGGAAGATGCCAACGTCAAGCTCGGCACCACCTTCGGCCTGACGGGCGACGCGCTCAAGGACGCCCGCACCGCGCTGGTCAACGGCCCGTTGCCGCTGTACCTGGGCTGGCTGCAGGCGCAGCTGCTGGCGCATGGCGGTGAATACTTTGCCGACAACCGCCTGACCATTGCCGACCTGAAGGTGTTTGTCTTTGTGCGCGGGCTCAATTCCGGCCGCCTGGACCATGTGCCCACCGACCTGGTGCAGACCCTGGCGCCCCGGCTCAACGCCCACCTGCAGCGTGTCGCACAGACGCAAGGCGTGGCGCAGTACTACGCCCAGTTCGGCGGCTGATCGAATCCCGAGATCCACCACTGGCCCTACACCAATCCGCCCTGATTTCCCGGCTCCAGGCCCAGAAAAAAGTCAAAAAAACTTGCCCCAACAGACTGTGGGCTTATGTGTGGATAAGCGTGTTCACAAGCCCCAAAAGCCGCGCCAGCATTGGCTTGCAACACCATGCCTATTTTTTAGGCAGACCTCTGCGGGCGCGTTGCCCCGGCGTTGGAATGTGGTAGAGGTAAATCGGTTACCCTCCCAGGCCTAGCAACCAAGGACTCCCCCCATGAAGAAGCTCGCCATCACCATCCAGATCGAAATGTCCGTCCCCGACGACTGGGAGGTGATGAACACCTCCGAGGGCACGCCGGTACTCAAGATGTCCGACGGCCAGTACATGGATGTGGCCATCGAACCCTTGTTCGCCACCGACCCCGAAGACACCTGGAGCACCACGGACGACGAAGACGTGCTCGACAACATCATGGACATGGTGGAAAGCGAAGCCGTTTCCTACGCTTTTGTAAGCGAGTGAGCATGTCCGAAACCCCCATCCTGCACACCGCCCGCACCGAGCCCGACCAACTGCAGGTGGACGCCTGGTCACACGAGCCACTGTTGATCTCGCTGGAGATGGGTGGCTCCAACTGGCCCAGTTCGTGCCGCAACGGCTCCTGCCGTACCTGCGTGGGCCGGCTGCACAGCGGCACCGTGCGCTACGGCGTGGAATGGCCCGGCCTCACGGCGGAAGAGCAGGCCGAGGGCTACGTGCTGCCCTGCGTGGCCTTCCCCTGCACGGACGTGGTGGTACAGCAGGGTTACTAGGCCAGGCGGCTCAGCCGCCACGCGACATCGGCCATGGCCGGGCGTTGCGCTGGCACCAGATTCAGACAGTCTTGCAGGACCAACGTCATACCGTCAGCGGCAGATCCGGCGGCCATCCGCGCAACCAATTCCTCCAGCAAGTAGCCAAAGGCACGCACCTCCAGTGCCAGCAGGGCGCGAGCCTGCGCCGCGTTGTCGCTGGGCAGCAGCGTGCCCGCGCCGAAGTCACCCAACAGCGCCTCGCCCGTGCTGGGGTGCCACAGGATGTTGTGGGCATAGAAGTCGCCGTGCATCACACCACGCTGGTGCAGATGGGCCAGTGCCTCCGCCATCCGGCGAGCCACCTGCAGGGCCGTGCTAGCGGGCAGGTGCATGTCACCGGCGTACACATCGCGCGTGCAGGAGTCCAGGCTGGGCGGGCCGGCCAGGTTGACAAACCCTTCGGGGATCAGCGGCAGCAGCAGGCCGCGCGCGCCATGCGGGTGGTCGCTCAATTCCGCGCAGGGGGTCGTCAAGGCCGGATGCGGCCCGGCTGCCAGGCTCGCGGCAAGTTCATGCTCTGGCAAGCCGTCACTGGTGACAGCGCCCTTGAACACCTTGAGCGCCAGGCTCTCACCACCCGAACGCCGGTGCACGCGGTAGATGTGGCCCGATGCGCCCTCGCCCAGCAGCCCGTCCTGCACCAGGTCCGCCCACGGCACGGTGGGCAATGCCGGTGGCGCCGTGTGGTACCAGCCCAGGGGATTGCCAGCCAGTGCCAGCCAACTCAAGCGCGCCAACTGGGTCAACCACGTAGGCAGGGTCTCGAAGCGGTTGGCCGAGAGGCGCAGCAGCTCCAGGTTCGCCGCCTGCGCCAGGCTATCGGGCAGTGCACGCAAACGGTTGCCGGCCAGCATCAACTTTTGCAGGGCCGTGCGCTCGCCCAGCTCGTAGGGCAACTGCGCAATGGCGTTGTCGGTGAGCGTGAGCCAACGCAGTTGGGGTGGCAAGGCGGCCGCCGGCACGTGGGCAATGCGACAGGCCTTGAAGCCGACCATGCGCAACTGCTGGCATTCGCCCAACACATCGGGCAACGCGGTGAACGGGTTGTCCGAGCAGAAGATGATCTTCAGCCGGTGCAGCCGCGCCAAGTCATGCGGCAGGCTCGCCAGCCGGTTGCCGGAGAGGTTGAGCACCTCCAACGTATCGGCCAAGCCAAAGATTTCGCTGGGAAAGTGATCCAAGCCGGCGGACAAGTCCAGCCGGCGAATGCCTGCCAGTGCGCCGCTGCGCAGTTGTTCCAGTGTGTGCAAGAAAGGGTTCCTTAAATCGATACCGATCGACAGGTACTTTTATACTGGAAGGCACGTCCGGCTCATCGCAGCTGACTACCGGGGAAATAGCACCATGAACGACCTCGCCCTGCGCCCCGTCAACGCCAATGTGTACAGTGTGCACTCGGAGAACGGCACCCACATTGGCAACCTCAAACGCGTCGGTGCCATCTGGAAATTCAAGGCCATCGGCTACGGCGCCGCTGGAGAGGTGGAGCCCGGTGGCGGGCCGCTGACAGACCATCACAACACAGAATTTTCCGAGCCCGACGCACAGGCGCTCAGCGCCGCACTGCGGCCACCCGCCAGCAGCGCACCAGTCACGGTGGAATTCGCCGCCAGCCTGCGCCGCCATGTGCCCTGCCCGCCGCAGACCGTGGCCAGCGGAAATTTACGTACCGTGCTGGATGCCGCACTTGCCGCAGCCCCGGAACTGGCGCACTATGTGCTGGACGACCAGGGCCACATCCGCAAGCATGTGGCCGTTTTCATTAACAAGACCATGGTGCTGGACCGCCAAAACCTGGACCGTGCCGTGGCACCGGGCGATGCCGTGCTGGTGATCCAGGCGCTGACCGGTGGCTAGACACATCGTCGAGGAGACACCTATCATGCAAAGCCTGTTGGTAGCCAGTCGCAAGGGCCTGTTCGTGGTTCAGGGCCAGGGCGCGCAATGGGCCATAACGGCCCACCACTTTGCCGGAGACCCGGTGACCCAGGTGCTGGTCGACCCGCGCAACGGCGACTGGTACGCCGCGCTGCGCATGGGACACTTTGGCGTCAAGCTGCGCAAGAGCAGCGACCGCGGTGCCCATTGGGCCGAAATTGCTGCACCGGCCTTCCCCACCAAACCCACCGAAGGGCCGCTGGCGCAAGACCCCACGCCGTGGAATGTGGAACTGGTGTGGAGCCTCGCAGCCGGCGCCCCTGCCGAACCCGGAACCCTTTGGGCCGGCTGCATGCCGGCAGGCTTGTTCAAGTCTGAAGACAGTGGCCAGAGCTGGACGCTGAACACCGCGCTGTGGGAAGACCCGCGGCGCCTGGGTTGGTTCGGTGGTGGCAATGACTACCCGGGCATGCATTCGGTACTGGTGGACCCGCGTGACCCGCAGCATGTAACCATCGCCATTTCCTGCGGCGGTGTGTGGCAAACGACCGATGGTGGTGCCAGTTGGTGCCTGACGGCGGACGGCATGAAATCGGACTACCTACCCGCCGACAGCGCCCAGGACCCCAACACGCAGGACCCGCACCGCATGGTGCAATGCGCCGCGCACCCCGATGTGCTGTGGGTGCAGCACCACTGCGGCCTGTACCGCTCCACCGACACTGGCCACCACTGGACGGCCATCGCAGCACCGGCCCCGTCTGGCTTTGGCTTTGCCGTGGCCTGCGATCCAGTGGACCCATTGCGCGCCTGGTTTGTGCCGGCCCAAGCCGACACCCATCGCTACGCCGTGAACGGGAAAATGGTCGTCAACCGCACGGGCGATGGCGGCGCCAGCTTTCAGACCTTTGGCCAGGGACTACCCGAGCGGGACGCATACCACCTGGTCTACCGCCACAGCCTGGAGTTGGCCCCGGACCGCCAAACCCTGGCCATGTCCTCCACCACCGGCGGCCTGTGGATCAGCGCGGATGCTGGCGAGCACTGGCACTGCGTGTCCAAAGACCTGCCACCCGTTGCAGCCTTGGGTTGGGTCGTCCGATAAATCAACACGCACACACCACCATGCAAGCCACCGACATCCTGCACTTCTGGTTTGACGAACTGACACCCAAGCAGCATTTCACCAAGGACCCGGCCCTGGACGACGCCATGCGCCGACGCTTTGGCGCCACGTTGGAAGCGGCCGCGCGCTGCGAACTGTTTGGCTGGCGCGATTCGGCCACGGGACGGCTGGCCGAGATCATTGTGTTGGACCAGTTCTCGCGCAACATCTTCCGCGACACGCCGCGCGCCTTCGCGCAAGACGCGCTGGCCATGGTGCTGGCGCAGGAGTTGGTGGCCAGCGGGAACGACCGCGCACTGCCCGTGGCGCAACGCGTGTTCGCCTATATGCCCTTCATGCACAGCGAGTCCGCGGTCATCCACGAGCAGGCCGTGCAACTGTTCTCGCAGCCGGGACTGGAAGGCAATCTGGACTACGAACTGCGGCACAAGGCCATCATCGACCGCTTTGGCCGCTTTCCGCACCGCAACCAGGTGCTGGACCGCGCCTCCAGCGCGCCCGAGATCGCCTTTCTGGGTGAACCGGGGTCGTCGTTCTAAAAAATATTCAAAAAAAACTTACCCCAACCGACTGTGGGCAGCGTTGTGGATAAGCGTGTTTACAAGCCGCAAAACCCGCGCCCCGCTTGGCTTTGCACACCGTGCCTCATTTTTCAGCAGTGGTGCATGGCCGGATTTTCGGGCCCACGGACTGTGCTAGGCGGACGGTGTACGCAACACCATTTCAGCGGTAATACGTCGGCAGCTTGTGCAGGTATTTCGGCAGGTTGGGGTTCTTCATCAGCCGCGCCATGAAGTCCGGGTCGGCATTGGTGGTCAGCGGGCTCAGGCGGGTGCGCTCAAACGGCAGGCTGAAGCGGCAGGCCAGCAGGCGCTTGGCATCCGCCGGGGTCACTTTGGTGGCGTCCACCGAGCCGGTGATGCCGCACTGGGCAAAGTCCTTGGCCACCTGCTCGGGCGTGAGCTTGGCTGCCAGTTGTGCGGCGTCAAACTTCAGCCCCTGCTGGATGCGGGCCTGGGTCTCGGCCACGCCCATGGTGGGCAACTCCGTACCCGGGCAGTTGGGCGTCATGGCCTTGGCGCGTTGCCCCTTGCGCAAGGTCCAGGTGGTCTCGATCCCCTCGTCGCCACCACGCGCCTGACTCAGCAGAACGCGATCGCCATACAGGGGCTCCCCGCGCACGGCCACCAGTTGGATGTTATCTTCAATGGTCACGATCAGGTTGCGATACGGGTCCGCATTGCGTTCATCCACCACCAGCACATCGGCCAAGTAGCCCGGTGCAATTTGACCCAGACGCTGCCCCCAGCCCATGGCCTCGGCCGGCTTGCGGGTCACCATCTCCACCAACTCGCGGTCGCTGAACAGGCTGTTCAACGCATGCTTGTTCACCAGGTCGGCCACCTTGAGCTCACCCAGGCTGGACTTGCTGCCCGAGGGCGCCCAGTCCGGCGCCAGGCTGATGGACAGGCCGGCGCGCTTGGCGGCGGTCACATTCGCGGTCTGGCCGTAGAGCATGAAATTCGACAGCGGCGACCACACCAGCTTGGCGCCCACGCCGGCCATTTCCAGCAGCTGCGGCTGGGTCAGGCCCACGCCGTGGATGGCGATGAGTTCGGGGCCCAACAGGTTGCTGTCCTTAATGGCAAAAAACTCGGTGGCCATGCGCGGTGACGGTCCTTCGGCCAGGTGCACCACCAGCGGCCCCTTGGCGCGCTCGTCCTGCATGGCGGCCCACTCCTTGGCGCTGCGACCGATGTCCACGCGGCTGGCCGCCACGCGCGACTCGACGTGCGAGGTCTCAATGTTGCGCACCAAGCACTCTTCCTTGGCGTAAGCCAGGTTGGTGCGCCCGCCCTGCAGGCTGGTGGTGCCGCCAGCCAGAGCCTTGTATTCGCCATAGCGGCCGATCTCCATTGCCAGGTCCAGGTACTGGGGCTGCGCAAGCACCACTTGCGGATAGGTGATGCGCTTGTTGTACACATCGTCATACCAGCGCCACTCGTAGCGATCGCGGTACTTGCGGTGGATGGGCAGCAGCGGGTAGATCGCGTATTCGGGGTGGTTGTGCAGGTCGATGATGCCGGGGTAGATCACGCCCTTGCTGTCCACCACCGGTGCGTCCTTGGCCGCATCGGGCAATGCCTCACCCTCGCGCGCAATGGCCTTGATGCTGCCGCCGGAGAGCCACACGCGGGCATGGGGCAGCACATCACCCGCATCGTTGAGCGTGACCACCTTGCCCACCAGTACCACGCCGGTGTCGGCGTTCCAGGCGGCCTGGGCTGGCGTGGCGGCCAGCAGCGCACCGACACAGGAAGTCAGGGCCGCGATGGCGCGCACCAGACGCGAAGGACGAAACAGGGTGGATACAGATCGCATGGACTCTCCTCGGGAATGGGCGGCAACGGTGTCGGGCATCATAGCGCCATGCCATTTGAATACTTCACCACCTCTCTCCCCCGCCGAACTGCCCTGCTCGGCGCACTGGGCGCACTGCTCTCACCCACCGTGCCAGCTTGGGCCACAGCCAAAGGCCATCACGCTACCAAGCCCTTAGCAACCACCGCGTGGCCCCATGCTCTAGCGGTGCCCGGCGGCATTGCGCGCATTGCACTGGGCGCAGCTACCACGCGGCCCCCGGCCTTCACCGGTGAGGTGCCCCTGCTGGTGCTGGGCGATGCCAAGGGCTGGACGGCGCTGGTTGGCATCCCACTCTCCACAGCGCCGGGCGAGGCCCGCATCCGCGTGCAGGACGCTGGCGGCGCGCAGCGCGACATCGCCTACACCGTGGCACCCAAGCACTACGTCGAACAGCGCCTGACCGTGGCGCCGCGCACCGTGGATCTATCGGCGCAAGACCAGGCCCGGTACGAGCGCGAACACACCCACATTGCCAACGTAATGGCCACCTTCAGCGAGCCGCTTCCGCCAGCTAACGCCCTGCGCATGACCGCACCGGTGGCCGGGCGGCGCTCCAGTTCCTTCGGGCTGCGCCGCATCTTCAACGGGCAACCGCGTAATCCGCACAGCGGCATGGACATCGCCGCCGGCATGGGAACGCCGGTGCACGCGCCACTGCCGGGCACGGTGATCGACACCGGCGACTACTTCTTCAACGGCAACACCGTCTGGCTGGACCACGGCGGCGGACTGATCAGCATGGTCTGCCACCTGAGCAGCATTGCCGCGAAGGTGGGAGACGTGGTGCCCACCGGCGCGGTGCTGGGTGCCGTGGGCGCCACCGGCCGCGCCACGGGGCCGCACCTGCACTGGGGCGTGGTGCTGAACCGCACCATGGTGGACCCGGCGCTGTTTCTGGCGGATTGAAGCGGGCTAATTCCCCGGGAACGGCGGCACCGTGGTGGGCGTTCCGGGGATGACATGGTAGGTACGCACCACGCGGCCATCGCGGTGGACGGGGATGGTGCGGCTGACGTTGGGTGCGGAGAAGCGCCCTTCGGTATCACCAATGAAGTCGTCCACGCTCCACACGTACAGCCCCTCGGTGCCCTGCATGGGCGCGGTCCACGGCCACAGGTTGAACTGGCTGGGTCGGGTGATGCGCGCGGTGCGCGCCGGCAGTGCATCCTGGGTGTAGTACATGATCTCGGCGCTCAACTGGTGCGAGGGTGTGATGGCGAATTTCTGCCGCGGGTACCGGCGCAACTCAGCCGCCAGCTCTCGCCAGCCATGGAAGAAATTGGTTACGTCCGCGGTGGCCGCGGCCTGCGACCAGCGCTCCAACGGTATCACATGGAAGCGAGCATGCAAGGTGAACAGCAGGGACAAGGCCAGCGACCACACCAGGGACAAGCCCCACAACACGCGCTTGAGCCGCGTGCCCGGTGCCAGGCAGAAGTGGCTGGCCAGAATGCAGAACGCAAAGTAGGCAAAGGCCGGCCAGTTGGCGCCCGCCACCTTGCGCAGGGACGACAGACCAAAAAAGGCAATCACCGGCAGCGACATGCAGGCCAGGAACAGCAAAGCCCTGTCCCGCCGCACCAGCGCCAACGCGCCGGCATAGGCACCCATGACCCATACGATGGGCGAGGTGATGAACATCTGCGCGCCGACGTATTCGGCCACATTGGCCAACGACAGCGATTGCGAACCCAGGCCGTTGCGGAACTGGAAGGTGAAGGACACCCAGTCGTGCTGGCTGTTCCAAATCAACACCGGCGAGAAGACGGCCACGCCCAATGCCAGCGCCAAGTAGGGGTGCGGCGTGAGCAGCCAGCGCCGCTGCTCAGTGAGCAGCAGATAGAGGAACACGCAAGGCGCCAGCAAAACGGCGGTGTACTTGGACAACAGAGCCAGGCCAAACACCAGGCCCAGGGCGTACCACAGCGCCACGCGCTGGGTGTGCAGGAGCTGCCAAAACAGGTAGACGCCCAGCGACCAGAACAGGAACACCGGCACGTCGGGCGTGACCACGGTCAGGCCCAGCACGGTCAGTGGCAACACGTTGAACAGCATGACGCTGCCCGCCGCAACGGCCACGTTGCCAAAGAGTTGCAGGGCGAGGCGCCACATCAGCACACTGGCCGCCACCGACACCAGCACGCCCGACAACCGCACCCACATCTCGGACTGCGAGAACAGCGTGGTCAGTCGAACGAAGTAGGCCACCACCGGCGGGTGATCAAAGTAGCTGATGTCCAGGTTGCGCGACCACAGCCAGTAGTAGGCCTCGTCGGGGTGCAGTTGCAAGGCGCCGCCTAGGTACAGGCGCCACAGGGTCAAAGCAGCCACCAGGGCCACCGTGTTGCGGGTGGTCAGAAACGATCGATCCATGAAGTGTGATTGGGGTCAGTGATTGGCCACACCCAGCTCCGCGCGTGGCTTCCAGTCGGCATCCGGCGCCACGGTGCGTGCCGCGCCGAGGAACAGGCGTTCGCTGGCGAGTTTGCGGCTGGCGAGGTAGTCCTTCACCACCACGCCGCGCTGCACCGCCAGGGCGCGCATGGCATCCTCGTTGACGGTGATGCTGGCCAGTAGCAGGGCTTCCATCTCGGCCGCCGGGATGTCCTTGGCCAGGCCGATCAGGTTGCGCGGCTTGGCAATGTCGGCGCGGCGGTAGACCTCTTTGAGCAGCGTGGGGTACTCCTCCGCGGTCACTGCACTGCCCACCGTCGCGGCATCCTGCCCGGTCACCACCGCGCGGCGGCGCTTCTCGGCCAGCATCAGGGCCTTGAGGCGCTCGCGCTTCAGGGCGTCGCGCTCGGCCTCCAGGCTGGCGGTACCGACCACGGTCACGTGCAGCGCGGGCTTGTCGGCCAGGGCCTTGGCAATCTGGTCCAAACCTTGCGCTGCGGTGGCACTCAACTCGCTGCTGCCGGGGGCGAAGGCCACGTTGCTCATCTCCTCACCACCGTCGCCGCCAAAGGCTCGGGCCAGTAAGGCAAAGGGGGCCGTGATGGCCTTGGCCACCAGATTCGTGATGACCTTCCAGACCACGGCGCCAATACGGAACTGCGGGTCGTTGAGCGAGCCCGTGATGGGCAGGTTGATGTCGATGACACCGTTGCGGTCCGCCAGCAGGGCCACCGCCAGCTTCACCGGCAGGCTGTTGGGCGCGCCCTCCACCTTCTCGCCAAAGGTGAGCTGATTGAGCACCAGGTTGTTGCTGGCGGTGAGCTGTCCATCGGGCTGCACGGTGTAGTTCACGTCCATGCTGAGCTTGCCGCGCTCGATGCCGTAGCCGGCGTACTTGACGGAGTAGGCAGTGAGCGGGGGCAGGTCCAGGTCGCGCACCTTGCCGCGGATGTCCAGCGCCAGCGGCTGGGCCAGGGGGTTGATCTTGCCGGTGATCTCCAGCGTGGCCGTGCCCTCGGCGCGTCCACGCAGATCCAGGTCGGCCAGTTGCACCACACCGTCCTTGGGCTGGGACGAGAACTGGCTGAGCGTGCCACCCAGTTCGCTCAGGTCGGCCGAGTAGTTGGGTTTGATGAAGTGGTCGGAGAACAGCACCTTGCCGTGCAGCAGGCTGATCGGGCCGACGCTGATCTGCGCCGGCGGCGGCGCGGCCGCTGCAGTGACAGGCGTGGCGCTAGCGGATCCGCTACCCGGTGCACTGGCTGGCACTGCGGCTGCCTGTGCACCCGACGCGGATGTGGCCGGCGCCGCCGGGCCTTTGACCAGGTCCTGCAGGTTCACGCGGCCCTCGGCGTTGACGATGATGCGTGCAAAGAAGTCCGACAGCGTGGCCTCGCGCACCTGCACACGGGTGGCCGTGCCCGGCGCCATGGTCAGGCTGATGCCGGGCACGTTGAGCGACTTCCAACTTAGCAGTTCCTCCGCCACACCCAGGTCCGGTGCATCGGCAGCGACGGTGCCACCAGCGGCCACCGTGGCGGCCACGGTGTTGGCGCGGAAGTCCTCCAAAGCGGCATCACCTTGCAGTTGCACCTCGGCGCCCTTGGCGGTGGCGGCATAGCGCACCTGGCCACGGTAGCTGGCGTCGGCCCGCAGCACGGCCAGGTTGAGCTGGTCGGCCACATAGGGCGCCACGGCATGCAAGGGGATGTCGGTAGCCTCCACGCTGCCTTGCACCGCCACGGGCGCCCAGGCCACGGTGCCACGGTAGCTCAGCAGGCCGGGCTCGGTGCGGCCGGATTTGAGACGGGTGCGCAGGATCAGCGCTGCGGGCTTGGCGCCGTCCAGCGTGGCGTTTTTCAGTTGCAGCTGCAAGCCGGTGGTTTCCAGGCGCGCCGGGCGGGCCAGGCTGCGGTCGTCCAATCGGAACGCCCCGTCGCTGACGACCAGCTCGCCCAGGCTGATCTGCCAGGGTGCGCTGGCACGGGCGGTAACCCCGGTGGATGCCGGGCCGCTGGCTGTATCGGCCGTAGCGTCGACAGGCGGTGTAGCGAGCTGGCCCTTGAGCCAGCGCAGCGGCATCCACTGGCCTTGGGCGTCGCGGTGGGCCATGGCGCTGGGCGCACGCAGGGCGATGCGGGCCACGTTGCCGGTGTGGGCGTTCAGGTCCAGGCTGGCGTCATTCACCTCCAGCAGCTGGAAGCGCGGCATGTCGGTGGCGGCGCGCTCGGCAGTGCTGGCGCTGGCCGGCGCCTCCTTGGCAGCCTTGAGGGCGAAGTCGCGCACGGCCAGGCGAGCCGCGGTGAGTTGCAGGGATTCGGCGGTCTTGCCGTCCTCTGCCGCGGCGCGCCAAGTAGCATCCAGCTCCGCATCCAGCAGGCCCTGCACGGCCGGCTCCAGGTAGGCGCCCAGGTAGGGTGTGGCCAGGTTCAGCTCCACATCGCCCAGCACGGCGTGCACACGAGCCTCGTGCTGCGTGCCCTGGCCCTTGAAGCTCAGGTGCGCCGTCTTGCCGCGCGAGGGCACACTGGCCGAGCCCTCGGCCTGGACGGGCGTGGTGCTGAGCGGCCAGTGCAGGTCTTGCACCGCCAGCTCCAGGTCGGCCAGGCGCAGGCGCGCCGCCGGCTGGGTACTGTCATCGGCCCAGTTGGCCTCGCCCTTGTGCAGGGCCAGGCGTTCCAGTGCCAGGGTCCAATCACCGTTCTGGGCCGAAGACTTGGAGTCTTTTGGGGCGCTAGCCCTCGTGGATGTTGCGTGAGACGCTTCTGTTTTGATAGCATTCTGCTTGCCGGTCGTTGCCGCCAGCGCCAGGTTCAGGCGCCCGTCGCGGCCACGCATGGCCTGCAGGTTCGGTGCGTTGATGGTCAGCGCAGCCAGTTTGGCCACGCGTTCCAACGGGCGCAAGTCGGCCAGTTCGGCCTGGATCGATTCCACCGCCAGCAGGGGCGCGCCGCGGGTGTCGGCCACGGCCAGCTTCGACACGCCCAGCGTGCCGCCCAGGCTGACACGGGTCTGTGCGGCGTGCTCGAAGGCCAGACGCAACTTGGCGTCCACCACCGCGCCCTGCACGCGCACCGGCAGGCTGGCCGGCAGATACGGCAGGTAGGGCGCCAGGTCCAGGTGGCTGATCTGGATGCTGGCCTCGCCCTTGTGGGTCTGGGCGAAGGGCGTTCCCTCGGCGGCGGTATCAAAGGCGCTGCCGTTGAGCTCAAAGGCCAGGCGCGGCTGGACCTTGATGTCACGCTTGGAGTCCAGCGTGCTCAGGAAGGGTACGGCCAGGTGCAGGCCGCGTACGGTATGGTGGCGCGCGCCACCGGGCAGCTCGTCGGTGAAGTCGACCGAGCCGCCGTTGAGCGTGAGGTTGTACAGGGCAAAGGCCTGGGGCTTGGCGTCGGGCTTGGATGGCGTCTTGTCCAGGGTCTGCAGGATGTCGTCCACGTCGTAGTGGCCGTCACCCTGATGGGTAAGGTGCAGCACCGGTGTGTCCACGATGATGGCGTCCAGCACCGGCGCCAGGCGCAGCAGGGATTCCAGCTCTCCGTCCAGGTAGACGCTTGCAATGGTCAGTTGGGGCGACTTGCCGTCGGCGCTGGCGACGGCAATATCGCTGAGCGTGAGCTCCAGCGACCACGGGCGAAAGGCCACCGCGCCGACGGTGAGCTTGCGCCCCAGTGCGGCACTACCCTTGTCTTCGATCAAGTCCTTGACCAACGGCGGTACCGCCAGCCAGGCCAGCAGCCAGACCGCCACCAGGCCCCCCAGCCCCCAACGTGCGCGGCGCAACCAGCGGGGCGAAATGGTGAAGGGCAACTGCATAGGAAGATCTCGAAAAGCCTTGAATATCGGGTTAACCCGAATTCTAGGTCGGCACCGTCTTGCAAGTCCTCAAATGTCCTATGGCTTAGCCCGAATTGGCTAGACTGGCGCCCCAACCAACCGACACCGCGCCATGGAACTGCTCTTGGACCCCAACCTCTGGATCGCCTTCTTCATGCTGGCGGCGCTGGAGATCGTGCTGGGCATCGACAACATCATCTTCATCAGCATCCTGGTGGGCCGCCTGCCCGCGCAACAGCGCGACGCCGCACGCCGCCTGGGCCTGGCCTTTGCCATGCTTTCGCGCATCGCCCTGCTCTTGAGCCTGGCCTGGGTGATGACGCTGACTACCCCCCTATTCACCGTGCTGCATCAGGCCATCAGTGGGCGCGACCTGATCCTGCTGGCCGGCGGCCTGTTCCTGATCTACAAGGCCTCGCACGAAATTTTTCTGGAAGTGGAGGCCCAACCGACCAAGGAGGAAAGCGCCGGTGACACGGACCCTAAGGCCAGCGGTGGCGCGCTGTTCTGGCGCACCATCGTGCAGATCGGCATCGTGGACATCGTGTTCTCGCTGGACTCGGTGATCACCGCCGTGGGCATGGTGGACCGCATCGGCGTGATGATTGCCGCCGTGGTCGCCTCGGTCGGGGTCATGCTGTTCGCCGCCAAGCCGATTGGCGACTTCGTGGACCGCCACCCCTCCATCAAGGTGCTGGCCCTGGCCTTTCTGACCATGGTGGGCACGGTGCTGATTGCCGAGGCCTTTGACATGCACATCCCCAAGGGCTACGTCTACACCGCCATGCTGTTCTCGTTGGGCGTGGAAGCCCTCAACATCCGCGCCCGCGGCAAGCGCGCCGCCGCGGCCAACGCCTGACACCCCACTGCCGGCCACGGGTATTGCCGGGCTGCGAGAATCGGCCTCCCCCACAAGGAGACCGATCCATGCCCGACGCACGCACGCTGTTTGACACCCTGAACACCGAGTACCTGGCCGTCCACAAGACCAAGGAAGACCTGTTCTGGGACACCTACATGGCCACCTCGAACGACGACGCGGGATTCTCCCGCGCCGAAGAGGCCTACAAGAACTTCATTTCCGACCCGAAGCGCCTGGCCGACGTGCGTGCGGCCCTGGCCAGCCTGCCCGCCGAGGGTGGTGACGCACAGACTGCGCAACTGCGCCATGGCCTGCAAGGCTGGCTGGCCCTGTTCGAGGCCAACATCATCGACAGCGACGCCGCCCGCGCCGCCATGGCGCAGCTGATCCAGATGGAGTCCGCGCTGTTTGCCAAGCGCCGCGACCTGGTGCTGCGCCACATCAACGAAGCCGGCGCCGAGGAAGAGACCAGCCTCGCCGGCCTGGCCACCAACATGGGAACCAACCCCGCTGAGGCCGCGCGCAAGAGCTCACTGGACGCCATGCTGGGCCTGGAGCGCTGGGTGCTGGCCAATGGCTTTCTGGACATCGTCAAGCAGCGCAACGCCTTTGCCCGCGCGCAGGGCTTTGCCAACTACTTCGACTACAAGGTGCTGAAGAACGAGCGCATGCGCAGCGAGGAGCTGTTCACCATCCTGGATGACTTCGAATCCCGCACCGCCCAGGCCAACCAACGCGCGCTGGATGACCTGGTGCGCACGCACGGTGCCGATGCCACCCAGCCCTGGAACCTGCGCTTCTTCATCAGCGGCGACACCACGCGCCAGCTTGACCCGTATCTGTCCTTTGCCAAGGGGTTGGAGCGTTGGATCAAGAGCTTTCGCCACCTGGGCATTGCCTACCGCGGCGCCACCATGCAGCTGGACCTGCTGGAACGCAAAGGCAAGTACCAGAACGGTTTCTGCCATGGGCCCATCCCATCCTTCTATGACGCCAAGGGCCAGTGGATTGCCGGGCAGATCAACTTCACCGCCAACGCCAAGCCCGACCAGGTGGGCAGCGGTGCGCGCGCCATCAACACCCTGTTCCACGAAGGCGGCCATGCGGCGCACTTTGCCAACGTGACGCAGAACGCACCCTGCTTCTCGCAAGAGTTCGCCCCCACCTCCATGGCCTATGCCGAGACGCAGTCCATGTTCTGCGACAGCCTGCTCGACGATGCCGACTGGCTCAAGCGCTATGCCCACAACGCCCAGGGCGAGCCCATCCCCGACACACTGATCCACGCCCGCATCCAGGCCACGCAACCCTTTGCCGCCTTTGCCGAACGCAGCATCCTGGTGGTGCCTTACTTCGAACGAGCCCTGTACCAACTGGCCGACGACCAGCTCACGCCCGAGGCCGTGCTGGCCCTGGCGCGCGCCACCGAGCAGCGCATCCTGGGCGTGGCGACCGGCCCGCGCCCATTGCTGGCCATTCCCCACCTGCTCAACCAGGAGTCGGCCGCGGCCTACCACGGCTACCTGCTGGCGAATATGGCCGTGTACCAGACGCGGGCCTACTTTGAGCGCACCTACGGCTACCTGACCGACAACCCCGCCATCGGTCCGGCGCTGGCCCAGCACTACTGGTCACGCGGCAACGGCATCAGCCACAACGACACGCTGCTGAGCCTCACCGGCGAGCCCTTCAGCGCCAAGTACCTGGCCGATAGCTGCAACCAGACGGTGGACGAGGCCTGGGAGCAAGCCCAGGCACAGATGGCGGCGGCGGCCGCGCGCCAGTACCCGAGCGCGCCCATCACCCACCTGGACGCCACCATCCGCATCGTGCATGGGGCCGAGGTGATTGCCGACAACCGCGTCTCCGAAGACGCCATGTGCCAGCAGTTTGAACACTGGGTGGAGCAGCACTTTCCGGTGGCGGTGCACTAACCCGCACCGGGGCGCGTTGGACCAAATGCGAGCGCCACCAGCAACCCCTGCCCCGATGCGGGCGTGGACAGGCTGATCGTTGCCCCGGCCTTGGTTGCAAACTCCCGAACGATGGCAAGGCCCAGGCCACTTCCGTCGGATTCGCTATCGTTCAAGCGATAGAACCGTTCGAGCACGCGCTCACGGCTGTCCGCGGGAATGCCAGGGCCATTGTCCTCGACTTCCAGGTGCACGGCACCATCGACTTCAGCGACCCGAACCGTCACCCGACTGCCGGCCGGGCTGTAGCGGACGGCGTTGTCCACCAGGTTCATCAGCATTTCCCGCAGCACCACGGCTCGCACGGCCAAGTGCGGCGGCTCGCCCACCATTTCGAAGCCCAGATCGATCAGCTTGGTGTGCGCTTGACCGGCCAGCGATTCAAAGACTTCTTGAACAATACTGGCCAGGTTGCTGGACGCGGAGGTACCGCGTGCCCCCTGCGACACCAACGCATCCGCCGACGAGAGCGTCAGCAATTGGTTCACCAGCCTTGATGCCTGGCGCAAGGTGCGCCGCGCCGCCGCCAGGGACTCGGCCCGGCCCTCTTCTTCCGTTGCCCTGGCCGCAAAACTGAGTTGGGTGTTCAGCACGGCGAAGGGTGTTCGCAACTGGTGGGCCGCGTTCTGGATGAACAGGCTTTGCGCGCCCACGTGCTCCTCCAGACGGCGGATGTAGTCATTGAGTGAATCGACAAGGGGAATCAACTCGTTGGGAACACCCTGAACAATCAGGGGTTGCAGGGTTCCCGGTTCACGGGCATTGACGCTGTTGCGCAACGCGCGCACGGGACGCAATCCCCGTTGAAGTCCAAACACAATCAACACCGCAACCAACGCCAGCAACAACAACTGGGGTTGAACGGCTTGTTGCCACAACTTGTTGGTCAGACGCGTTTGCGCGTTGGTCGTTTGCGCGACTTCCACAACCACGGGCGCGGCGGAAGGGGCACCGATGACGGGTTGGAACACCACAACCACACGGACGGCACTGCCGCGCATGGTGGTAAAGAAGAAGTACGGCGACGGCGCTGAGAAGTCCAACGGCGGAACCTGCAGGTCCGAATAGCCGGAGAGCAATTGCCCATTGCCCGTGGTCACGCGGTAGAAGATGCGGTCCACGTCTTCCGACTGGAACAGCTCCAGCGCCGCGGGCGGAATCTGGTGTTGGAACGTACCGTCTTCAAAGGTGACCTGCTCCGCAATCATCCGCGCGGAGCCGATCAGTAGCCGGTCTTGCACGACGGATGCGGTATCGAACGCGCTTCGGTAGGTCAGCCATGTGTCCACGGCCACGGCACCCATCAACGGAAACAACACCCAAACCAGCAACTGCCGGCGCAGGCTACTATTCATGGTCGTTCGGGCGCAGCAAATAGCCCAGGCCGCGCAAGGTCATGATCTTCGCCGTGCTGTGATCCAGTTTCTTGCGCAACCGGTGCACGTAGATTTCGATGGCATCGACCGACAATTCATCGTCCAGCGAAAACAGACTGTGGGCCAAGTCCTGCTTGGAGACCGTGACACCGGCCTTGCGCACCAACAATTCCAGCACGGCATGTTCACGCGGCGTCAGCACCAGCGGCTTGCCTGCTATCTGGAATTCACGCGTATTGGTGTCGTAACTCAGATCGCCACAACCAATGACCGGCTGAGACTGCCCCGATGAGCGCCTGAGCAGCATGCGAATGCGTGCTTCCAGCTCTTCGATCTCAAACGGCTTGGCCATGTAATCATCAGCCCCCTGATCCAGCTCACTGACCCGACTTTGAACGGTGTTGTTCGCGGTCAGAACCAGCACTGGCGTCGGGTCCTGGCGGGCACGCATGCGGCGCAATACATCCTTGCCAGGCAGCTTGGGCAGCGCCAGATCCAGAATCACCAAGTTGTAACGCTCGGACTGCAGCGCACGGTCGGCATCGAGGCCGTTGTCGATGCAGTCCACCGTGTACTGGGCTTGCCGCAGGGTTCGACTCAACCATTGTGCCAACTCTGTGTTGTCTTCGACTACCAGGATTCTCATAGTTGCCCGCGGCCGCAAAAAGGGCAGCCGTCGGTGGGACGCCGATCATAGTCTTGCGCCTTGGCATCCGTAGTTTCCCTAGGTCCAACCCACTGAAAGCAGACTGAAAGCAAGCCCCAAATACATTGGCCTGCGACTGCCAAGCAGCCCCGTGCGGTGAGCAAACACATAGGGCATGTCAGTCACGCCAAGGCCCATGCCTCGGCGGATTTAACGACTACTTTCTGGAGACTACGAAGATGAAAACCAAACAACTTGTCCTAGTGGGAGCTGCGCTGGGCCTATCGGCCGTTGCAGCCCAGGCGCAGAGCACGGAGTCCTTGCTGCAGGCCGTTGCGCAAGCACAAGCCGCCGCCGCGCAAGCGCAAGCGGCCGCGAAGCAGGCGCAAGCTGCGTTGGATCAGGCCTTGGCCGCTGCAGACAAAGCCAAGCAGGACGCTGCCACGGCGAACGCTGCCACCGCTCACGCATCCCCATCCAAAGCATCCGGCTCGGATGCCCTCACCATTACCAATGGCCCCAATTCAGCCACGCTGTATGGTCTGATCGACGTGACCTTGTTCAATAAGACCGCCAACGGCCACACCACAACCGCTCCCGATGTGGCCTGGTTCAGTGGCAACCGTTGGGGCATTACGGGTGCACGCCAGCTCGGTGGCGCGGACGACCTCAAGGCCATCTTCCGTCTGGAGAGCGAATTCGAGTCCGAGACCGGCAACATGGACACGCCCGGAACCATCTTCAATCGCGATGCCTGGCTGGGCTTGGAGAGCAAATCCCTCGGCAAGTTGACCATCGGCCGCCAGAACGCTCTAGCCCGTGATCCCGCCGCCTCCGCCGTCTACGGCGACCCCTATGGCAGCGCCAAGGCCTCGACCGAGGAAGGTGGCTACTCCAACAATAACAACTTCAAGCAGTTGATCTTCTACGCGGGCAGTGCCAATGGCACGCGTGTCAACAATGGCGTTACGTGGAAGAAGGCGTTCTCCAACGGGCTCGTCGCCGGCGCGCAGTATTCTTTTGGCGGCGTGACGGACAGCTTCAACACCGGTTCCAGCGAAACGGTTTCACTGGCCTACAACGGCAGCAATTTCACCGTTGCCGGCTTCGCCACCAATGCCAACGTTGCCGATTTGGCACACCGCAGTTATTCCATCGGTGGCAATGTCCAGCTTAACCCGCTGGTGCGACTGAACGCAGGCTACTACAGCTACAGTGCGCAACAAGCGGCGGGCTTTGGTGACCGTACCGACCGCGCCTGGACCCTGTCGACAAAGCTGACGCCCACGGGCCCATTCGACTTTGAACTTGGCTACCAAGTCATGACCGCCAACAATGCAGGACTGAGCGGAATTTACGTGCAAAACGCGTTCTCCGACACCACCGGCATCAAGGCCGTGGCCTCTGGCGACCGCATCACCACCTATGGTTCCGTCTTTTACCATCTGGACAAGGCCACCGAACTGTACCTCGCGTTCGATCACCTGACCACCAACGGCACCTACTTGGCAAAACAAGCGGGGGGCGCAACGACGGCCGACGAACTCGGCTTGGGCATGCGCTTCAAGTTCTAAGCTACAACACCTAGTACCTTCATTTTCGGGTCCCGCTGGTAACGGGCTTTGGGGCGCGCACGATACGGCGCGCCCCATTTTTGACCACTACGTGCATTGCCGCACATCGGACTTGCGTCGACCGCGGCGATGGAGCTAAATATTGCCTTCCACTCCCCAAATCCATTCAATCAGGATGCCCCATGAAAAACAGCACCCACTTTCGCACTCTGTTCAAGACCATTGGTATCAGTGCCGCCCTATTGGCATCCGTGTCCGCCATGGCAGCCGACAAGGTCACCATCATCGTCGGCGGCTATGAAAAGCAGATTTACCTGCCCGCCAAACTGACCGAGGCACTGGGCTACTTCAAGGCCGAGGGCCTGGACGTGGAACTGCTCAATGAGTCCTCCGGCGTGGACGCGGAGAACGAAATGTTGGCCGGCGCCGTGCAAGGCGTGGTGGGCTTCTACGACCACTGCGTGGACCTGCAGACCAAGGGCAAGCAGGTGATGTCCGTGGTTCAGTTCAGCCAGGCACCGGGGGAAGTGGAGCTGGTGTCCACCAAGCATCCCGAGATCAAGTCCTTTGCCGACCTGCGCGGCAAGGCACTGGGTGTGACCGGCCTGGGCTCCTCCACCAACTTCCTGAGCCAGTACATGATGGTCAGGGCCGGCGTGCCGTTGGGTGAGTTCGCCACCATTCCGGTAGGCGCCGGCACCACTTTCATCGCCGCCATGCAGCAGGACAAGATCCAGGCCGGCATGACCACCGAGCCCACCATCTCCCGCCTGCTCAAGACCGGTGAGGCACGCATCCTGGTGGACATGCGCACGGTGGAAAAGACCAAGGCCGCCCTGGGCGGAACCTACCCCGCGGCCTCGCTGTACATGTCCACCGACTGGGTGGAGAAGAACAAGCCCACGGTGCAGAAGCTGGCCAACGCCTTCGTCAAGACACTGAAGTTCATTGCCAGCCACTCGGCCGCTGAAATCGCCGACAAGATGCCCAAGGACTTCTACGCCGGCGACAAGGAGGGCTACACCAAGGCCCTGGCCGACGGCAAGGCCATGTTCACCCCCGACGGCGTGATGCCCGCCGGCGGCCCCGAGACCGTGCTGCAGGTGCTGTCGGGATTCTCCAAGAACGTGAAGGGCAAGACCGTGGACCTGAGCAAGACCTACACCACCGAATTCGTCAAGAACGCCAAGTAAATCCATGAGTACGACCAACACGCCGGCCATTGAACTGATCAATGTCAGCCGCAGATTTCTGACCCCCGACGGCAAGTCCATGACGGCCTTGCGCAACTTCAACATGAGCGTGGCCCGCGGCGAGTTCGTCGCTGTGGTCGGACCCACCGGATGCGGCAAGTCCACCACGCTGAACCTGGTGACCGGCCTGGCCAAGCCCTCCAGCGGACAGGTCCGGGTGTTTGGTGAGCCGGTGAACGGCATCCACCCCGGGATCGGCTTCGCCTTCCAGACCGATGCGCTCTTCCCCTGGCGCAGCGTGATCGACAACGTGGTGGCCGGCCCGCTGTTTCGCGGCGTTGCCAAGGAGGAGGCCTACGAGAAGGCCCGTCAATGGCTGGCACGCGTCAACCTCTCCGGCCACGAGACCAAGTACCCACACCAGCTCTCCGGCGGCATGCGCAAGCGCGTCTCGCTGGCGCAGACCTTCATCAACGAGCCGCAAATTCTGCTGATGGATGAGCCCTTCTCCGCACTGGACGTGCAGACCCGCGTGCTGATGCACGAGGAACTGCTCAAGCTGTGGTCGCAGGCAAAGGCCTCCGTGGTATTCGTCACGCATGACCTGGAGGAAGCCCTGGCCCTGGCCGACAAGGTCTACGTACTGACATCCGGACCCGCCACCGTGAAGTCGGTCTACCCGGTGGACCTGCCGCGCCCACGCGTGGTGAGCGAGATCCGCTACGACCAGGCCTTCATCGACCTGTCGCACACCATCTGGAACGACCTACGCGACGAGGTTCAGCGTAGCGCAGCGCGCGAAGAAGCGCAGCTTGCGTGAACAAGGAATGAGCATGACTGACACAACACTCTCCACCGAAGCCGTGTTCCAACCCGGCACCTCCGACGCCGAAATCGAAGCCGCCGCCGCGCGTGCACGGCGCCGCCGCACCCAGACGGTCTACTTCTGGCGCTACTTCATCCTGGTGGTCTTCCTGGGCGGCTGGGAAGCCATGACCCGCGCCAAGCTGGCCGACCCGTTCTTCTTCTCCAGCCCCAGTGCCATCTTTGGCAGGCTTTACGAATGGATCACCGAGGGAACCTCCGAAGGCTCGCTGTGGTACCACCTGTGGGTGACCATGGAGGAGTCGTTCCTAGGCTTCTTCACCGGATCGGTGGCCGGCATCGTGGCCGGCATCGCACTGGGACGCAACCGCATGCTGGCCGACGTGTTCTCGGTCTACATCAAGGTCATCAACTCCATTCCCCGCGTGGTGCTGGCCCCGATCTTCATCATGATCTTCGGCCTGGGGCTGACCTCCAAGGTCGCCCTGTCTTTCGTGATGGTGTTCTTCGTGGTGTTCTCCAACGCCTTCCAGGGCGTGCGCGAGGCCGACCGCAACCTGCTGGCCAACGCCCAGATCCTGGGCGCCAAGGACTGGCAACTGACCCGCGCGGTGGTGATTCCTTCCGCCATGAGTTGGATCTTCGCCTCGCTGCACGTGAGCTTTGGATTCGCCATCGTCGGCGCCATCGTGGGTGAGTTTGTCGGTGCGCGTTACGGCATCGGGTTGCTGATCAACGTGGCCAAGGGCTCGTTCGATGCCGCCGGCATGTATGCCGCCATCGTCATCATCATGGTGGTGGCCCTGGCCGCCGAGTACGCCATGACCATCATCGAGAACCACCTCGCCAAATGGCGTCCTGCCCCGCTGCAGGACACCCACTGAATAGCCGGCAGGACTCAGTCGCCGCGCGTTTCTTCGCGCAGCGACTGCAGCACCTGTTCACCGGCCTCGAAATCAAACTCCTCGATCGCGCGCGCAATGCGCCTGAGTCCGGCCAGCAGTTCGGGCTCGCTGACCAGGGGTATCAACTCGGTCATGGTGTCTGCGGCATCCGTGTCACCGTGGGACAGCTGGCTGGTCAGCTGATCCAGCAAACCCTGAACCCGCAGCGCATCTACCCCATCCGCAGGCGCCACGGCCGCCTCGGCTGGCAGGGGATCAAAGTCCGCCAGCCCATCGACCAGCGGCTGCAGCACCTGCAGGGTGTGCTGCAGCAGGGCATCCAGCTGGTCGCGCGGCACACCCTCCTTGCAGGCCTGTTCCAGCAGCCCGGCCGCCCGTTGCAGTGCACCAGCCCCCAGATTGCCGGCGATGCCGCGAAGCGTGTGCGCGGCACGCTTGGGCGCCGTGGTGTCGGCATCGGCCAGGGCCTGAGCAAAGGTGGCGCCGAAGTCCTGGTAGTTGCGGGCAAAGCGGCTCAGCTGGCGCGCATACAGCGCGCGGTTGCCCATCACCGTGGCCAAGCCCTTGACCGTGTCCAGGCCGCCCACCTGGAGTAGCTCCACGGGGATTGCCACGGGCGCCGCCGTTGGCAGTACTGGCGCGTCATCGACAACGCCGCTTCCGGCACGCGGGGCGATCCATTTCACCAGGGTGGCAAACATCTGCCCCACGTTGAGTGGCTTGGCAATGTGATCCACCATGCCAGCCTGTACGGCACGCTCGCGATCACCCTCCATCACATCGGCGGTCATGGCGATCACGGGGATGGCGGCCAAGGCGCTGCGCTTGCGCAGTTCGGCCGTGGCTTGGTAGCCGTCCATCACCGGCATCTGGCAGTCCATCAGAATGGCGTCAAAGGCGGTATCCCGCGCCAGGATGTCCAGTGCCTCCTGGCCGTGGTTGGCGAGCACCACCTCGATGCCCGCGTTGTGCAGTAGTTCGATGGCCAGTTCCTGGTTCATCTCGTTGTCTTCGGCCAGCAGTACGCGCGTTCCGCGTAGCTGGCGCATGTCGCGAACTAGTTGCTCCTGCTTGTGGACGGAGCGTGCGGGTGATTCGGGCACGGCATAGGTCTGGCCCAGGGCCCGGCCCAGGGTCTCCAGCAGGTTGGAGCGCGTCACCGGCTTGGTGATCAGGGCGCGCACCGTACCCAACAGGGCCTGGGGCACCAGGCTCATCTGGTCCTGCCCATAGGCGGTAACCAGCACCACCGGCGGCGCGGCGTCACCCAGGCGTTCGCGCAGGGCAGTGGCACAGGCGATGCCATCCATGACGGGCATGCGCCAGTCCATCAGCACCAGGGCATGAGGCTGGTCCGTGGTGCGTGCCGCTTCCACGCGGTCCAGTGCCTGCCGGCTGGTAGCCACCTGTTCCACCGCACAGCCAAAGGCCGTGAGCGCGGCTGTGAGGATTTCACGCGCCGAGGCGTTGTCGTCCACTACCAGCACACGCACGCCGCGCAGCTCTTCCACCACCGGCGCACGGCGGGCGGAGCCCTCCTTCTGCAGGCCAAAGGGAACATGGAAGTGAAAGGTCGATCCCTGTCCAGGAACGGATTCGACCCAGATGCGTCCCCCCATCAGCTCTACCAATTCTTTGGATATGGCCAGGCCCAGACCAGTACCGCCGTATTTGCGGGTGGTGGAGGCATCTGCCTGGCTGAAGGACTGGAACAGGCGCCCACATTGTTCGGGCGTCATGCCGATGCCGGTGTCCTTGACCCAGAAGTGCAGTTCCAGACTGTCGTCGCTGGCGTTCACCCGTTCCACGCCGATCAGTACTTCGCCCTGTTCGGTGAACTTGACCGCGTTGTTGCCCAGGTTCACCAGCACCTGGCCCAGGCGCAGGGGATCGCCCCGCAAGGCCATGGGCAAATCGGGTGGTACGTCAAACAGCAACTCCAGCCCCTTGTCCTGCGCCTTCAATCCGACCAGGTTGGCCAGGTTATCCATCACATCGTCCAGGCGGAAGTCGGTGTTTTCTACGGAGAGCTTGCCGGCCTCGATCTTGGAGAAGTCCAGGATGTCGTTGATGATGCCCAGCAGGTTCTCCGCCGAGCGGTGCACTTTCTCGATGTAGTTGCGCTGACGCGGTTGCAGCTCGGTCTGCAAGGCCAGGTGCGACATGCCGATGATGGAGTTCATGGGCGTGCGGATCTCGTGGCTCATATTGGCCAGGAAGTCGCTCTTGGCGCGGGTGGCATCCTCGGCACGGTCACGCGCGGTGCGCAGCTCCTCTTCTGCGAGGTCGCGGCTCTCGCCCACCAACACGATCCACCAGGTGGTGAAGGCGGCCAGGACGGCAATGCCGAAGAAGGCCCGGCGCACATAGGTATCCAAGTGGATAATGACCTCGGGGGCGAAGGTCTTGGCCGCCGACGGCAGGGTGATCCACAAGGCCACCGCCACCACGGTCAGCATGACCGACCAGATCAGGGCAAAGTTCGCGACCCGCCGCGCCGTCTGGGTGGACACGGGACGTGGCCAGACTACGCCCAGCACGGCGGCCACGACATCGCGGTAATGGTCCAGCGGGCTCTTGATAGCGGGCTTGCAGCGGTCCTTGCAGTTGGATTCCAGCGTGCAGCACAGCGAACAGATGGCGCCCGCGTGGTAGGGGCAGTGGGCGGAATCGGCCTGCGCATAGTCTTGGTTGCAGACGCTGCAGGTCACCATCACATGAGGCGTATGGATGGGGAAGTAGCTCTGGCGTGCAATGTAATAACGGCCTTTGGTCCACCAGGCAATGAATGGCGACAAGGCAAAGGCCAGCACGGCAGCAATCAGCCAGGAATAGGCCTGGGCGTATTCACCCATGATGCCGCTGAAGGCGATGGTGGAAACGATGGAGGCCAGCGTCATGCTCAGCACACCCACCGGGTTGACGTTGTAGAGGTGGGCGCGCTTGAACTCCACCAAGGGCGGGCTCAGCCCCAGCGGCTTGTTGACACCCAGATCCGCCACCACGGCGCAGATCCAGGCCACGGCGATGTTGGAATACAAACCCAGCACATTGTTCATGGCCTCGAACAGGTCCATTTCCATCAGCATCAACGCAATGGCGCAGTTGAAGATCAGCCACACCACCCGACCGGGGTGCGAATGCGTGACGCGCGAGAAGAAATTGGACCAGGCCAACGAACCGGCGTAGGCGTTGGTCACGTTGACCTTGAGTTCGGACACAATCACCAGCAGCGCGCTGATGACCAGGGCCGTGGACGGGTTGTCCATGGCGAACTGAAAGGCGTGGTTGAAGATCTGGATCGGTTCCTTGGCATCGGCAATGGCCAGTCCGGCCACCACGGCCACGGCGGCCAGCAAGGCGCCACCCAACTGCTTGATGAAGGCGATGACGATCCAGCCCGGTCCGCCGGTCATCATGTTGGCCCACCAGCTCCAGCGGTTCTCGCGCGTGCGTTCGGGCATGAAACGCAGGTAGTCCACCTGCTCGCCAATCTGCGCCACCAGCGAGAACGAGATGCCCGCCGCCACGCCGAAGTGCAGCCAATCGAAGCCATTGCTCTTGGACACGTCGCCCTGGAAGTTCACCAGCATCTGGATGGCGTCCGGCTGGCGGGTAAACACGTAGTAGAACGGCACGATCAGGAGCACCAACCAGATGGCCTGCGTCCAGCTGTGGAAGCGGTTGATGGCCGTGACCCCATAGAACACGATGGGTATCACCACCACCGAGCACAGGATGTAGCCCAGCCACAGCGGCACGCCAAAGCAGAGCTTGACCGCCTGTGCCATGATGGCCGTCTCCAGCGCCAGAAAGATGAAGGTGAAGGACGCGTATATCAGCGAGGTGAAAGTAGAGCCCACATAGCCGAACCCCGCCGCGCGGGTGAGCAGGTCCATGTCGATGCTGTACTTGGCGGAGTAGTGGCAGATGGGCCAGCCCACGGCAAAGATGATGACAGCCGCAAACACCATGGCCCACATGGCATTGCTGTAGCCGTAGTCCAGCAGCAGCAGGGCACCGATGGCCTCGTAGGACAGGGCCGAGTTGGTGCCAATCATGGTGGTGCCTATGACGGCTGGCGACCACTTGCGAAAGCCCACCGGCGAATAGCGCAGGGCGTAGTCTTCAATGGACTCGGTGGCGACCCATTTGTTGTATTGACGACGGGTGGCGTCAACAGCGGGAGCTTGGCTCATGGTGCGCTCGGCGCCTGCAGGCGTTCCATTTGAGCGGCCTTGACGGCCATGTCATCGTCCGTATCGGCGTAGCGCGCGGCGATGGCGCGGAAATCTTCCTCCAGCTCCAGGAAGGCATCCACCATGTCCGGGTCGAAGTGGCTGCCACGCCCCTCGCGGATGATGCTCACCGCCTTTTCATGCGGTATGCCATCCTTGTAGACACGCCGACTGATGAGGGCATCGTACACATCGGCCACGGCCATCAGACGTGCGGAGATGGGGATGGCGTCGCCCGACAGGCCTTCGGGGTAGCCACTGCCGTCCCACTTTTCCTGGTGGTAGTAGGCAATGTCCTTGGCGTGGTGTAGAAAGTCCACCTCCATGCCCAACTGCCTCTCGGCAGCCACGATGGCATCGCGGCCCAGGGTGGTGTGGGTCTTCATGATCTCGAACTCGTCGGGCGTGAAGCGCCCGGGCTTGAGCAGGATGCGATCCGGTATGCCGACCTTGCCGATGTCGTGCAGGGGAGCCGACTTGTAGAGCAGGTCGATGGTCTGGTCGGTCAGGAAATAGCCAAAGCGTGGATGCAGCTGCAACTTCTTGGCCATCGCGCGCACATAGTGTTGGGTGCGGCGGATGTGGTTGCCAGTGTCGGAATCGCGCGTCTCGGCCAGCGAGGCCATGGCCAAGATGGTCACGTCCTGTAACGCGGCCAGGTCACGCGTACGCCGCGACACCTCGCTTTCCAGGTAGGCGTTCTGGTCGCGCAGGAAGTCGCCCATGGACTTGTTTTCCAGTTGCGTGCGAATGCGCGCCAACACGATGGGCGGCGAGATGGGTTTGGTGATATAGTCGGCGGCGCCCAGGTCCAGGCCCAGTTGCTCGTCCTCCGTCTCGCTCATGGCAGTCAGGAAGATCACCGGAATGCTGTGCGTTATCGGATCAGCCTTGAGCGCGCGAATCACGTCGTAGCCCGACATGCCGGGCATCATGATGTCCAGCAGGATCAGGTCCGGCTTGGGTGCGGCGCGCGCCAGCTTCAGGGCGCGCTCGCCATGGTTGGCAACAATGACCTTGTAGCTGCCCTTGAGCAGGGAGGACATCACGGCCAGGTTGTCGGGCGTATCGTCCACCACCAGGATGTTGGCACGCTCGGAAAAGTCCAAGGAATTCGCGTCAGTCAATCGAGCCTCCCGCTGCAAATGGCTGTCCAGAGTGTTGCGGGATAGGACGTACGTCAATCTCCGCGGCAAGTATCGTACTGTGCCAGCTTTGCTACAAATCTGGTAGCTACCCCCATACGTATCGGACGCAGCACTATCATGCAGGCATAACAGTCACCAGGAGACCGCCATGCCCCAGAAGCACTTGAATCGTCGACTCGCGCTTGCAACCGCCGCACTGGCGTTGGGCGTCGTCGCGGGGTCGTCACACGCGCAAGGCACCTGGCCCAGCAGGCCCGTACGCATCGTGGTGCCGTTTGCGCCCGGTGGCACTACCGACATCCTGGCCCGAGCGGTGGCACCCGAACTGTCCAAGGCATTCGGCCAGCAATTCATTGTGGAAAACCGGGCCGGGGCGGGCGGCAACCTGGGGGCCGAGGTGGTGGCCAAGTCCGCACCAGACGGCTATACCTTCCTCATGGGCACGGTGGGCACGCACGGCATCAATCGCGCCCTCTACCCCAAGCTGCCCTACGACCCCTTTGCCGACTTTGCCCCCGTCACCCTGGTGGCGGCCGTACCCAATGTGATGGTGGTGCCTGCCGAAGCCGCGCGGGCCAACGGCGTGCAGACGGTGCAGGACTTCATCCGGTTGGCCAAATCGCACCCCGGCAAGCTCAACATGGGCTCCAGTGGCAATGGCACCTCCATCCACCTGGCCGGCGAGCTGTTCAAGAGCCAGACCGGCATATTCATGACGCACATCCCCTACCGCGGTTCCGGCCCGGCGCTGCTGGACCTGGTCGGCGGCCAAGTGGACGTGATGTTCGACAACCTGCCCTCGGCCATGCAGTTGATCAAAGGCGGCAAGCTCAAGGCCCTGGCCGTGACCAGCCTGACGCGCTCCGCCGCCCTGCCCGATGTGCCCACGGTGGAAGAAGCCGCCGGGCTCAAGGGCTTCGAGGCCACCAGTTGGTTTGGCCTGCTGGCGCCCGCCGGAACGTCGCCAGACATCGTCAACCGCGTACAGCAAGAGGTGGCACGGGCGCTCAACACCCCGACCATCAAGGAGAAGATGCTGTCCCAGGGCGCCACCCCCAGCGGCAACACTCCCAGCCAGTTTGCCGCCCTGATCGAAAGTGAGCACAAGAAGTGGGCCCAGGTCGTCAAGATTTCGGGTGCCCGTGTGGACTGACGCCCGAATTCTTACGCGTGACTGACTATTTCTGCATCTGTGGATAACCCAAATACTGTCTTGCACCCGCCTCCACCTAGTTTTCTTGTCCGTATGAACAGGAAAATCCCCAAATTCAGGGTTTACCCGAGAAGATTTCCTGGTTTTTCACCAATGGTAGCGGTCGCTGTGATAGCAAAAATTATGGGTGTAAGGCCCCCGCGCAACACCCCAGGTAACACCCTGTCCATCCCCCGCTTTTGCGGGGTGACCTTGTGGATAACTATGTTTACAAGCTGCAAAACCCGCACCAATAAAGGGCTCCCATGACACATACGTTCTCTCGCATTGGCATTGTTGGCGCTGGCGCCATTGGCGGCTGGATGGGTGCGCAGTTGGCTCAGGCCGGCTGCACCGTCAGCGTGCTGGCGCGTGGCGCCACCCTCAAGGCCCTGCAAATCCGCGGCCTGTGCCTGGGCAATACCTGCCACCCCGTGACTGCAAGCGCCCATGCGGCGGAACTGGGAGTGCAAGATCTTGTCATCGTGGCCGTCAAGGCGCCGGCCCTGGCTGAGGTCGCGCGCCAGATTGGCCCCCTGATCGGCCCCGACACCGTGGTCCTGACTGCCATGAACGGCGTACCCTGGTGGTTCTTCCAGGGCTTCGGGGGCACCTTGGAAGGCCATTCGCTGCAGGCCATCGACCCGAGTGGTGAGATCGGCGAGGCCATCCCAGCCCGCCATGTCATTGGCTGCGTGGTGCACGCCAGTTGCTCGGTGGATGCACCGGGCGTCGTACGCCACCACTTCGGCAATGGGTTGATCATTGGCGAACCGTCGGGCCAAGCCACGGCACGCGTGCAAGCCCTGTGCGAATTGCTCACCCACGCGGGTTTTGCCGCCAGCGTCTCGCCGCAAATCCAGAAGGATGTCTGGTACAAGCTCTGGGGCAATATGACGGTGAACCCCATCAGTGCCCTGACCGGTGCCACCACCGACCTGATCCTGGGCGACCCCTTGGTGCGCGCCTTTGTCTCCAGCGTCATGCTGGAAGCCAAGGCCATCGGCGCGGCGCTGGGCATCCCCATTGACCAGCAGCCCGAAGACCGCCACCAGGTGACACTCAAGCTCGGCGCCTTCAAGACGTCCATGCTGCAGGACGTGGAAGCCGGCAAGGCGGTCGAGCTGGATGCCCTGGTCACGGTGGTCCGGGAGTTAGGCACGCTCACCGGCGTGGCCACGCCCTATACCGATGCCCTGCTCGGCCTGAGCCGGCTACAGGCCCGGGTGCGCGGGCTCTACTGAACCCATCCCTTCCCATTGCAACCCTCCACGGAGAACACACCATGGCAACCTACCTGATCGTCGACACCCTGCTGGACGACCCCGCCATCTACGAAGACTACAAGCTCAAGGCCAAGCCTCTGGTCGAGCACTATGGCGGTGAATACCTGGCGCGCGGCGGCAATCTGATCCTGAAGGAAACGGATTTGTGGTCGCCGACCCGCATGGTGTTGATCCGTTTCCCGGACACAGCCTCCGCCAACCGGTTCTACGAGTCGGCCGAGTACCAGGACATCCTGCCCATCAGCAAACGTTCGGCGCGGCGCACCATGGTGATGCTCGAAGGCCTGTAGCCAGGCACAGCACTCACCAACTGGCAGGGTCGAGCTTGTAGTAGCCCTTGAGCTCCTGGTAGAGCGCCGGATACTCGGCCACCAGCGCCTGGGGCTGCTCGAAAAAAACCTCGGACACAACCGCAAAAAACTCGGCGGGGTCCTGCGCGCCGTAGTGGTCGATCAAACCCTGTTCGCCGCGGCGCGCCTGCGCCTGCAGATGCGCATAGGCGGCGCGAAACACCACGGACCAACGCTGCGCATCGTGCGTAGCATCGCCCAGCAAGGGCGGCGGCGCACCGCGCGCGGCGCCATTTTCTTGGTCCAGTTGATGGGCGAATTCATGGATCACGACGTTGTAGCCATCGTCGGCCACCTCCGCTCCATACAGCGCGTCGTCCCAGGACAGCACCACCTGGCCTTGGGTCCAGGATTCACCCAGGCGGACTTCCTCGCCCTCCCGGTGTACCCCGGCATCGTCCACCGAGACCCGATTGACCACGAAGGCGCTCGGGTACACCAGTATCTGGCGCACATTGGCAAAGTAGTCGGTGGCACGGTTGAGGATGAGCAGACAGGCCTGCGCCGCAATGACGACCCGCATTTCCTCGGTCACCTGCAGGCCACCACAACCCAAAAACGACTTTTCGGCGATGAACACCTGCATGTGCTTCTTGAGTTGCATTTGCAGGTGCTGGGGCATATGGCGCACCAGCGGCACGCGCTCACGCAGAATCCGGCGCCATTCAGCGGGAAAAGCGGTTTCGCGTAAGCGCTTGCGCCGATGGGCCAACCAGTAGGGCTGACCCAGCAGACCGATGGCCAGGAGCAGGGCCAGGCTGCAAAACAGAAAAAAGGCCACGAGCGGCGCTCCAGTCAAAGCGTTGTCTAGACGCCTTAACTGGGAGCCCGGGCCGGCTTTTCAAGTCAACGCGAAACCAGGACCGGAACCTTGGACTCGGCCACCACCTTGGTGGAGACGCTGCCCAGCATCAGGCGTGCGATGCCGGAGCGGCCATGCGAGCCCACGACGATCAAATCGGCTCCCACGGCTTCGGCCGTCTGGACGATGCCGCTGGCGGCGCCGACGTCTTCGACCAAGCGCGCGTCCAGGGAAACCGGCGTGCCATCCTTGCACAGGGCCTCAATCTTGGCGTGCGCCTCGGAAGCCTGAGCCTGCGCGGCGGACATGTAGGCCTGAAAGCCCATCGGGTTGATCTCTCCCACGCCAATGTAGGGATAGGGATCGACCACATAGACCGCAATCAGCTTGGCGCCATGGGTGCGTGCCAGGCCAACCGCCAATTGTGCGGCGTGCTCCGAAGCGGCGGAACCATCGGTGGCGAGAAGAATGTGCTTGAACATGAAATTGCCTCGTGAGTAAAAGATGTGTACCAGTGAATGGTGCTCGTGTTGCGCGCACCATTCCTTGATGCACGACAGTTTAGATGGAATTGTGGCCCTGTCAGGCGGCACCACGCCCTTTCTGGCTTTCGAAATACACCACCTTGCGTGCCCGCTGTACATCGCCCAGCGGACGATGGGCCGCCAGTGCCTGCCAGGGATCGAAGACGGCGGCCTCTACTTGCGCGCGCAGTGCCTTACCCGCATCGGAGGCGGTGTCCTGGCGCGGCAGCGTCAGGCGTGCCACCGTGGTGTAGGGCGTGGGCCAATTGACCGAAGCATCCTCAATCGGTGTGCGCTGGGCATCCACATAAGGCTGCAGTTGCAGCTCCCAGTGCAGGCTGCGCTCGCGCAGGCGGGCACTGAAGTCGGCGCCCCAATCGCGGTTGGCACCGGGCGTGGCCGGGCCGTTGGACGGCGCCGGCGCCAGACGCACCCGCACCGCGAAAGGGCCGCAGGCGATGGGAGCGGCGCTGAACATGCCCTCGGTCGCAAACCCGCCAAAGGGCTTGCCCATGGTCTTGGCCAGTTTCAACAGCCGTGCCGGGCCACCCACCAGACCGTAGCGCCGAACCAGAAACCGCAACAGGCTACCCATGCCGGTGGCGGCAGCCATCACGAAGTCCACAAACTCGGCACTGCTGGGAAAGCCGAAGACCTCCTGGTTGATCAGGGCAAAGTCCTGGCTCACCGCCGGACCATTGCCCAGTGCCGAATCGCCCTTCACCCCCAGCACCCGCAGAGCAAAGCCGCGGATGTCGGGTGTGCGATCCGGTGCGCGGTCCATTCCGCCGTTGGACAGCCGCACCCAAACGTCATACAGGCCTGGCTTGGCAAACAGGCCTTGGCGCGCAAACTCCGGCAAGCCGTCCAGCACCTGCAGGGAGCCCTGCGCCGCGGTCAGTTGCTTGCGGTGCAGGGCGCGGCCAGCCCCGTACTTGCGGGACTTGCGTTCCTGCAACGCCGCGAACTGGCGGGCATAAACCGCGAAGCGTTGTGCCTCATCGGCAGGCACGATTTCCTGCCACTGGGTACTGGGGGTCATGTCCTGCGCCATGGTGGTTGCGGGGTCAGGTTGCGGGACGTGCATGGTACGACCAAGCGCGGCACCCGCCAAGCGGTATCAGTGCCGCGCACCCGATTTTTTGCCGTACCATTGCGTCATAAAGGCCCCATGTTGGTGGCCATGGAGGAAGTTGTATGTCCAAGGGCGACCAGCACAAAGAAAAGATGGTTAAGAAACCCAAGAAGGGCGCAAACGAGCCCAAGAACGCATCGTCGGACCGGCCGGTGGCGCCGGTGACAGCCGTCGCCCCCAAGGGCAAGCTGAAGAACAAGCCGCAGTAAAAAGGCCTCATGGGTCGGCCACCGCAGCCTGCGTCAGGCCTGAGGCGGTTGCGCCGAAAAAACCCCACCGAGTAGTTCCGGCAGGCGTTGCACCGCCATGCGAAAGGCGCTGGCTTGGGGGTGTCCGCCACCACCCATGCTACGCGCCAGCGGGATGCAGTCGTACGTTGGCTGCGAGCGCAAACCCGCCTTGACGACTCCCTTGCCGGTGACACACCACAGTAGTGCAAAGGTGCCGCTGCGCTCCGACAGCAGATGACCCAGGGCGCTGTGGAAGGCGCTGGGCGCGTTGACCATCAGGCCACGTTCGCCGTTGAACACAATCGGCAATGCGGCATCGACCATGTCGCGCACCAGTTGATTGAACTTGTCATCCATCGCCCGGCCGCGCGCGAGAAAGGCTGCATGCTCTTGGGCATCCATCGCCAGCAATGCTGCCCAATGGCCAAAATCCATGGCCTCCATGTCCAGCGCAGCCAGGTAGGCGGCACTGTCGGAGTATTGCCACGCCCAGATGTCACGGTCCTCGACATAGCGCACCAGCTCAGGTACCGGCTGCGTGGGCAGGAAGTACTCCCAGGCCAGCCGAGCGCCGGACTTGCGCAGGTCGAAATGCACGCCACCGCAGCGGCAGGCAAAACCGGTGAGCTGCTCGGCTGCACTCTGATGGTGGTCCAGCAACACCAATTTGGCGGCCTGGGCCTCGATGGACCGGAGAATGTCGCTCGGGAAGGCGAAATCCAGGATGTAGACGGCACGGCCTGACACTTCAGGCAGGTCATCCACCCCCCGTACGTCACCGTGGTCCAGCGCCAGGAATTCGGCCCGCCCCGCGTAGAACAGCCACGCCGCCAGGGCCGCAGCAAAGCCATCCGGGCAGTCGTTGCCGTGGTAGATGACCAGCGGGCGCGGGTCCTTTGGGTTGGGTGCTGGCAGTGTGTGCAGGGGCGGAAAGATACGCATGGTGAGCGCGATTGTCTCGCAAGTAATTGCAGAAAAGGCACCTCAAGAGCCGTGGTTATATGATGCATATTGTTTACATCATATAGCGAATTTTTCTAGAATTGGCACCAGTCCCCCTCTACAGAAAGGCTCCCCGTGAACATCGACCGATTCAAGCACCAGCACCACGAGATCCTGGGCTGCATTGCCGACCTGCGCACCCAGGTGCGCAGCGGCATCACCGCCAACGCAACGGAAATTGCCCGCCTGATCGTGCAGATGAGTTCCACCATCAAGCTGCACCTGGCGGTGGAGGATTCAGTCCTCTACCCGGCCCTACAGCGGAGCCGCAACACGAGCCTGGCCCTGATGGGCAAGCGCTTCCAGGACGAGATGACCAATATCGCCGCCGGCTACCTCGCCTTCTCGCGCCGCTGGAACAGCCCGGCCAACGTGGCGGCCGAACCCGAAGCCTTCCGCGCGGACGCAAACAGCGTGCTCAAGGTGCTGTACGACCGCATGCAAAAGGAAAACACCGACTTCTACCCCGCCATCGAAGCGGCCTGAGCCTAAGGCGAAATCTTGCTCTTGAGCAGCTTGGCCACGGGCTGCGGCACTTTATCCAGCGCGCCCAGCACATGCGGCAGGGCCTTGAGCTTCAGGCCCGAAAACGCGTTGGGTACCACCACCTCGATCAGGTGTGGCCCGGCGTGTGACAGCGCAAAGTCCAGCGCTGCGTTGAGCTGCTCACAGGTTGCTGCGCGCACGGAATGCACGCCCTGACCATTGCCCAATGCCACAAAGTCCAGCGTTGCGCCCGACAGGTCCAGTTGCGACTTGGCAATCGGCCCCACGCTGTCGGCACCCACGCGCTCCAGCTCCATATTGAGGATGGCGTAGGAGCGGTTGTTGAACACCACGGTGATGACGTTGAGTTGCTCGCGCGCCATCGTCCACAGCGCCTGGATGGTGTACATGGCCGAGCCGTCTCCCACCAAGGCGATCACCTGGCGGTCCGGGCAGGCAATGGCTGCGCCCACCGCTACGGGCAGGCCCTGACCAATGGCGCCGCCCGTCAGCGTCAGCAAGTCGTGGCGCGGCGCCTGCGCCGTGTGCTTGGCAAAGGTCACGCCGGAGGTCTGTGCCTCGTCGGAGACGATGGCGCGCTCCGGCAGCACGGCGGCAACGGCCTGGCACACCTTGTCGGCAGTCAGGGCGCCCGTGGGGCGTGCGGGCGGTGCCAGTGTCTGCAAGCTGGGCGCCGCAGCCTGCGCGCCAACCGCCTCCAGTAGCGCCTGCAGATTGGATTGCGCATCGTGGCCGATGCCGGCCAGGGTGTGCACCGTGCAGCCTTGGGGCACCAGGTAGCTCTTCTTGCCAGGGTAGGCAAAGAAGGCAACCGGCGCCTTGGCATCCACCAGAATCAAATGGTCCAGACCGGCCAGTTGCACGCCCGCCAGCTCGGCCAGGTAGGCGATGCGCTCCACATGGGGCAGACCGGCACCGCGCTCCAGACGGGTCGGAAAGACCTCGGCATGCAGCTTGGCACCCGTGGCCTGTGCAATCCGCGACGCCAGCACCAGCGACGGCTCGCGCAGCGCAGCGCCGCCCAGCAGGAAGGCCACCTTGCCGCCACTGCGCAGGGCCTTGGCCGCGGCATCCACCGTTTCCGGCGTGGCGCGCGGTGCAGGCGCGCTGACACGGGGTGCCGCAGGCTGACCACCCTCGCCCCAGGACACATCAGCCGGCAGGATCAGGGTGGCCACTTCGGCGGGGTGACCGGTGGCGGCCACCACGGCGTCCACCGCGTCGTTGCACAACGCGGCGGTGCTGACCGAGGTGCGCACCCAGGGTGAGACGTTGCGTGCCACGGTTTCGATGTCGGACTGCAACTGGGCGTCGTATTGCACGTGCGTGGTGGCATGGTCGCCGACGATATTGACAATGGGCACGCGCGCCTTGCGGGCGTTGTGCAAGTTGGCCAGGCCATTGCCCAGGCCGCAGCCCAGGTGCAGGAGCGTGGCGGCGGGCTTGCCGGCCATGCGGGCATAGCCGTCGGCCGCGCCCGTGGCCACGCCCTCGAACAGGGTCAGTACGGCGCGCATTTCGGGCGCGGAATCCAGTGCGGCGACGAAATGCATCTCCGACGTGCCGGGGTTGGTGAAGCAGGCCGTGACGCCAGCGTCGATGAGTGTGCGCACCAGCGCCTGTGCTCCGTTGCTCATGGGTTTGTCTCCTAAGGATATCGTTGTAAATAGAAAGGAATAGGGGTTCACACGCCCTTGGCAATGGCCTGCGCCGCGATGCGCCCGGACAGGATGCAGCCGCCCAGGAAGGTGCCTTCCAGCGCACGCAGCCCGTGCACGCCACCACCGCCAAAGCCGGCCGCCTCACCCACCGCATAGAGGCCGGTGATAGGCTGGTCGCCCGCGTCCAGCACACGGCTGTGCAGATCGGTCTGGATGCCACCCAGGCTCTTGCGGCTGGTGATGAATTCTCGGATGGCGATCAGCGGCAGCGCGCCCGAGTCGTTGATGGGGGTGAACTTGCACAGGCGCACCTTGTCGCCACGGTACTGGCGCAGTGCAGCAATGCGGCGCAACTGCTCGTCGTTCCAATACTTCGGATCGCGGGCAATGGTCTGGTCGTAGTGCGTCACGGCGTCGGTCACTGCGCTTAAGCGCACGGCATCGTCGCCCTGCAGCGCGTTCATCTTGTCCACCAGCTCGGGCAGGCTGTTGGCCACCACAAAGTCCTTGCAGTTGGTCAGCATGTCGTTGACCAGCCAACGGTTGCCCAGCAGCACATCACGCAGGAAGGCCAGCACCCTGCGGTCGCGCACCGAAGGATTGAATTCGGCACCCGAAATGGCAAGCTCCTTCAATGCGATGCGGTGGTTCATCACCTGCCAGGAGTAGGCGCGCTCCTGGGCGCAGATGTCGGTGACCAGGCGGCGCGTGTCAAAGCCCGACACCAGGGGCTGCGGCCCGATGCGCTCGCCACGCCAGTTCAGCCACAGGGCCGAGCGAGAGGGCACCAGCGACAGGCCATGACCCGGCTTGCGCGGGCGCGGGTGGTGCACGCCGGCGGCGTAGTTCCACATCTTGTCCAGGTGGGTAACATTGCCGCCGACGCCCTGCACCGCCTGGTGCAGCGTGCCATCGGCAAAGCGGTGTGAGCCATTGAGGATGGTCTCGGGCGGCTTGCGCCAGTCGGCATGCCAGTGCTTGCGCACCATCTCCATGCTGCCATTGATGCCGCCCGTGGCCACTACCACCTGGTCGGCACGGGCCTCGAAGGGCGTGCCCTCCTTTTCCAGCACACCCAGAGCGCCGACCACGCGGCCGCCTTCCAGCAGCAGTTCTTCGACACGGTGGCCAAAGCGCAGCGTGAGCCGACCGACGTTGGCGTGGCCCTGCAAGGCGGCAATCAGCTGCTCGGCCAGGTACTTGCCCGTGCCCCAGACGATGTGAAAACGCGGCAGCGAATTGCCCGGGCGGAACTCACCGCGCTCCACCCAGTTCACCACCGGGAAGAAGCCGACGCCGTGCTGGCGCACCCAGTGGTAGACATCCGGCGTGCAGCGGTTCACATAGGCCTCGGCCCAGGCCTTGGGCCAACGATCCTGTTCGCCAAATTCGGCAAAATTGCACCAGTCGCGCAGTGCCAGTTCGGTGGAGTCGCGCATCCCCAGGCGACGCTGCTCGGGCGAGTCCACGAAGAACATGCCGCCAAAGCTCTCGCGCGCCAGGCCACCGAACACGGCCTCTTCGTCGCGGTCCAGCAGGGTCACCGACTGGCCGCTGCCCAGCAGCTCCAGCGCCACGGTGATGCCTGCAATGCCGCCCCCAATCACCAGCACGTCACTGCGGACCTGTTGCATCGCTCGCTCCTCATTCTTGTTGGGTTAGTATTGCCCGGCCATCTTACGCACCCACCTCCGCCATTGCATTGTCCGCATGAGCCATTCGACTTGTCTTTCGGAGTCCGCCGGATGAAAGCTGTCGCCCATGCAACACCCAAGACGGTCGGCATCGGATGGGTGCAGGCCATCGTCGCAGCCGCGGTACGCGGCGGCGCACAGGCCGACGCCCTGCTCGAACGCGCTGGCATGGCCGCCCTGCCCAAAGACCCGCTGGCCCGCATCCCCCTGGACGCTGTGGTGCGCCTGTGGCGCGCCAGCGCCGAACTGACCGGGGACGACGCCTTTGGCCTGCACATGGGCCAATCGATCGAGCCCACCTCGTTCAACGTGGTGGCCTACACCCTGCTCTCCAGCACTACCTTGCGCGAAGGCTTTGGCCACCTGCAGCGCTTCCAGCGCCTAGTGAGCGATGGCGCACGCCTGCAACTGGTGGAGCAGGCCGGCCAGGCCTGGATGGTCTACCACCCGGTGCAGGAGCGCCTGGCCTTTGCCCCCATGCAGGCCGAGGCGGTGCTGAGCTGCGCCGTGCGCCTGCTGGGTTGGATCCTGGGGCCGGGCTTTGCGCCGCTGCGCATCCGCTTCGGCCACGCCGCCATCAGCCCACCCGCGCAGTACCGGGCCATCCTGGGCTGCCCAGTGGAGTTCAACGCCGACTTCAATGGCCTGGAACTGCCGGCGCACCTGCTGGACGCCCTGCTGCCCGCACGCAACCCCGAGCTGTGTCGCCTGCACGAGGCCCTGGCCCGCCAGCACCTGGCCTCGCTGGAGCAGACGGCCGGCGTGCGCACGCGGGTGGAGGCGGTGCTACAGCAGATGCTGGCCCAGGGCATGGTGCACAAGGAACCAGTGGCCGCGCTGTTGGGCCTGTCCCCGCGCACGCTGCAGCTGCGCCTGGCGCAGGAAGGCACCAGCTTTGCGGAGACGCTGGACGCGGTGCGCCACCGCATGGCACTGGACTACCTGAACGACCCGCTGCTGAGCCTGGGCCAGATCGCCGTGCTGCTGCACTTCTCGGACGCCAGCGCCTTCTACCGCGCCTTCAAACGCTGGACCGGCCAGGTGCCGGGCGAGTACCGTCGGGGTCGTTCCACCACCTAGTTTGCTACAACTTCAGTAGCGCGTCATGCACATTCCACGAGGGCTAGAGGCCGATTTGCCACTATACCTCTTCGCCAGACGGCGGTTTGCGCGCCGGCCGGGGCACCTTCTTGAAGCGGATGGCGCGGTCCAGTTCAATGGCGTCCTTCTTGACCTGGCGCTCGGCGTCGAGCTTCTGGCCGTGCGCCAGCCAGGCGGCAAACTCTTGCGGCGTCTCCAGCGTCATGCGGCCGATGGCACAGGTACGGAAGTCGTGGATCACCACCTCCGCGGCCTTTTGCTGGTTGATGCGGCCACCGCTTTGCAGCGCGCCGCGCTTGCGGCCGATGGCATCGAGCAACTGCTCGTCGGTCTGCTCGGCAACACCCTGCAGCTTGTAGCGCGCCTCCAGCAGCGGGGTGTAATGCTGGCGCAGGTAGTCCAGCAGTTCGAGTGCCACCTCCTGCTCGTCAAAGGCGTTCTTGCCAATGGCACCGCTGGCGGCCAGGTTGTAGCCGCTCTTGGCTACGATGATGCGCGGCCACAGCACGCCGGGGGTGTCGAAGAGGTAGAAGCCGTCCTGCAGCACCAGCCGCTGCTCCACCTTGGTCACGCCGGCCTCGTCGCCGGTCTTGGCGCCCCGGCGGCCCCGCAGGGTGTTGATCAGCGTGGACTTGCCCACGTTGGGGATGCCGCAGATCAGCACCCGCATCGGCTTGGCCATGCTAGTGCCGCGCGTGGGCGCCAGCGCGAAGCAGGCGTCGATCAGCGCGCGCGCCGGCGCCGTCATGCTGGCGTCCAGCCCCAGGGCGCGGGTGTCGGGCAAGGCGTTGTAATGCGCCAGCCATTCCGCAGTGCGCGCCGGATCGGCCAGGTCCTGCTTGTTGAGCACCTTGAGCGCAGGTTTGCCGGCGGTGAGCTGGGCCAGCATGGGGTTGGCGCTGGAGCCCGGCAGGCGTGCGTCCAGCAGTTCGATGACCACGTCGATCTCCCGGATGCGCTCCTCGATGGCCTTGCGCGTGAGATGCATGTGCCCCGGAAACCATTGAATCGCCATACCTGCCCAACCCGCCTCTCATTACAAAGCGACGATTGTCGGTGACTTTGCACCGATGGGGTGCCTAGACAGGGGCCTCTAGGAAAAGCGCGGGAATTAAGGTGCCCGCACTAGGACGAATCCCGAGAATTCGCTTCATCGTTTCGATCAACCATCCTTTTCTCAGGAGAAACACCATGGCCAACCAATCCCTCGCAAACGTCACCAATGAACTGATCGCTTCCTACGGCAACACCGCCAAGAACGTGATCCAGGCCTACCGCGTCGGCAACGAACGCGCCGTGGGTTTCATGGACGACAGCTTCCTCGCCGCCCTGGACAAGGCCGGCCGCCGTCTGAGCGCCAAGGCCCGCTTCAACGCCGTGGCCGCCGAGAAGAAGCTCACCAGCTACTACGCCAAGAGCGTGGAAGTGACCTCCGACAACGCCAATCTGGTGGTGGACAAGGCCGTGGAACTGGCCGGCAAGAGCGTGGTGCAAGTCGCTGCCAACGCAGGCCGCTTCGAGAAATCCACCGGCGTGACCACCCTGCGCAGCCTGGCCACGGCCGCCGTACCCGCCGCACAGGCCGTGACCAAGGTCGCCACCAAGATCGAAGCCCAATCCGGCATCCTGGCCGACAAGATTGCCGGCAAGCCCGCCAAGGTCAAGGCCGCTCCCAAGCGCGCTACCGCCAAGCGCCCCGCGGCCAAGAAGACCGCCGCCAAGAAAACGGCCTGATGGCCAGTTGAATCCGCCACCGACAAGGGTGGCGGCAAAAGAAAAAGGGGCTGACCGCCATGCGGTCAGCCCCTTTTTATTGGGCGTCGCCAGAATCAGTCGATGGCCAGGCGCTGGGACTTGTTGCCCATCTTCTTGGGCAAGGTCAAAGTCAGTACGCCGTTGTCGTACTTGGCCTTGGCACTGGACTGGTCGATGTCCACGGGCAACTGGAAGCTGCGCGAGACGGCGCCGTAGTAGCGCTCGCTGCGCAGCACCTTCTCATCCTGGGTCTGGGTGTCCTGCTGCTTGATTTCGGCGCGCAAGGTCACCAGGTTACCGTCCAGGGACACATGAATGTCTTCCTTGGCCACGCCAGGCACTTCGGCATGCACGGTGTAGGCGGTATCGCTTTCCGTCACGTCCACCTTGATCTGCGCCGTGGTCGGCAGCGCATCGCCATGCAGGGGCTTGACGTAGAAGCCAGGGGCCACGTCACGGAAGAAATCGTCCAGAAAACTTCCGCGGTTAATCAGTGCGTTCATATCCATACTCCTTTCCGTTGGGTGGTTGGGGGCGGCACTTCACGTAAGTATCACCTCGTATGCATATGTAGGCGCTCTAGCGCAGGCTTCAAGTCCTGTTCGAGGAGGCGTTGATTTTCATCAAACGCAGAAAAGGCCTTACAGCGACTTGGCGGGCTTCAAGCGCTTGGGCGACAGGTATTCCTGCAGGTAGGCGTCAAACGGCAGGGTGTCGGAGGCCTCGATCCGGTGCTGCGCCTCCAGCGACTCCTGCGCCAGGTGCGCAAACTCTTGCAACACCGGTTCCGGCACAGACGCCTCCAGCATGGCCTGGCGGGTTGTCAGCGATTGCGACCGCGCAAAGGCGACGAAAGATCCGTCGTGCTGTTCCGTAACGGCACGCAACACGCGGGCCGAAGGCAGCGTATCGGGATGCAGCAGGGACTGCTCGGCCGCCTGCACGGCCGCCATGTAGTCTGAGCCACCCAGCACCGCATCCAGGCGCTGGGCGATGGGTCGCAGTTGCCCCACCAGCTCCAGTCCCCAGTCGGCCAATACCGCCTCCGAACCGTTGCGCTCCAGCCGCAGGCCGGGCTCGCGCCCGCGTTCGGCCACCCGGTGCTGGTTGCGTGCCAGCGCGGCGATCTCGGCCGGTGTGTCGGGCGGGCTGTCCATCAACAGGCATTGCAGCAGGAAAACGTCCAGGAAGCGCATGGTCTGGGCATTGATACCCACCGGCTCGAACGGGTCCAGATCCATGAGACGCACTTCCACGTATTCCACTCCCCGCTCGCGCAGGGCGTGCAGCGGCCGTTCGCCCGCGCGGATGACGCGCTTGGGGCGGATGGTGCCGTAGAACTCGTTCTCGATCTGCAACAGGCTGGTGCCGAGCTGGCGGTAGGCGCCATCGGGGCCGCGCACACCGATGGCCTCGTAGGCCGGATAGGGCCGGGTCAGTGCGTCCTCCAGCGAAGCGCCATACCCCTGCAAGCTGTTGTAGCTAACCGCCAGCGATGCCTGCGCCTCGCTCTGGTAACCCAGGCGCCCCATGCGCAGCGAGGTCGCATGCGGCAGGTACATGGTGCTGGGGGTCAACGACTGCAGCTGGTGCTGGCGCCCGGCCACAAAGGTGGAACACACCGCCGGCGAGGCACCGAACAGGTACAGCAGCAAAAAGGCGTGGCGGCGGAAATTGCGGATCAGGCCAAAGTACTGCTCGCTCGACACTTCGGGCAGCGACCAGTTGTAGTGGATGCCCGAAATGGTCTGCATGCGCCGTCCGTAGCGGTAGCCCAGGCCCATGCGGTACACGGTCTTGGAGCGACCCACGTTGGATGTTCCGTACTGGCCCAGGGGAATGGCGTCATCCTGCGGCAGACAACAGGGCATGCTGGACACCCACATCATCTCCTCGCCCAGGGCGCGCAGGGTGACCTGCTGGATGCGGGTCAGCTCGTCCACACAGGACTGGGCATCGGCATGCACGCCGGTGATCAGTTCCAGTTGCGATTCGCAGAAATCGGTGGTGATGTGCTCATGCGTCAGCGCCGAGCCCAGCGCTTGCGGGTGCGGCGTAGTGGCCAGCATACCCGTGGACGAGGTGCGCAGGCTCTCTTTCTCGACCCCGCGGCGAATGCCCTGCAGGCGTTGCGGCGTCAGCGATTCAAGGGCCAGGGGTGGGGTGTGCGTGCCAGTCGACATAGTGAAGTCATTCATTCTTTTAGCGTGGGGCGCACGGTACCACAGGGCACAAAAAGCGGGGTTGGCTAGGGTCAAGTTTTGCAGGCTACGCCACGCTTGCAACATAATCGTTCATGGACACGTCGGAACTGGTCGTCTGGTCCGCCATGATGGGCGGCCTCGCCACATTGGCCGCATTTGCGCTGGCCGATGCGCTGATCCGCCGGCGTATCGCCTCGTGGCGCGCCTTTGTGTTCGTGGCCCTGACCGGCACCGTCTGCCTGCTGCTCACCGGGCTCAACCGCGTGCTGCTACCCGAACTACCCCTGCACTTGTTGCATGTGCTGCAAAACAGCCTGGGGCTGCTGGCCGGCGCCCTAGCACTGAGCTACCTGGGCTTGTGGATGGGCCGCGCAGCGGAAGACACCGTGGTACGCCTGTCCGTGCAGTTGGGAACTCTGGTCCTGCTGGTGGCGGCTGGTGTCATGGCCGTTCTCACCTTGAGAGCCGAGCCAGAGGATTGGCACCGTTTGATGGCCATTACGGCCACCATCAATGCCCTGGCCATCCTGCCGCCCACCATTGCCGCGCTACGCGCCGTGGCCATGGGTGACCGCCTGGCCTGGGGCATTGTCGGCGCCACCGGGATGCTGGCCTTCATGGTGGCGGGACTGTATGCGCGTGCACTGCACGTACCCGATCTGGGGTTGACGGTATGGATCGTCACGGCGCTCTCCACCGTGGCATTCTTCATGCTGGGCACCTACCTGGGCTTGCGCCGCGACCGCGCCAACCGCCAGTTGGAGCGCCTGGCCAACCTGGCCCAGGGCGCCGACCCGGCCACTGGCTTGCCACAGCGATCCATGCTGCTGTCCAAGGTGGACGATGCCATCTGGCGCAGCGCGCGCATGAGTCAGGAGTGCACCGTGATCTGCCTGCACCTGCAAAATCTGTATGAGTTGGCAGAGATCGCCGGGCACCACGCGGACCAGCAAATTCTGTCGGCCATGTCGGCCCGCATCCGCCGCGCGGTCGGTTTTCGCCATGTGGTGGGGCTGTACCACCCGCGCTGCTTCGTGGTGGTGATCTCCACCTACGCGCAAACCCGGCTGGTGGAAAAGACGATGCAGCGGCTGCACTACCTCATGGGCAAGCCGCTGCAGGTGCGCGGCCTGGACGACGCGCTGCACACTTTCGTGCCGCGTTTTGGCTTTGGCATGGTGGCTGTCACCCCCGACAACGCCGACCCAGCCAAGCTGATTGACCAGGCCGAGCGCTTGTCGCTGGAGCCGCGCGGCGCTTAGGCCAGCTTGGCACTGACGTGGGTGACTTCGTGGTTGCCCTGCGCCGACCCATTGGGCGGCACCATCTCGTTCGCACGGTCGCGCACCTTGTCCAGTTGGGCGGCCAGACGCTCCGGCGCATCGCCTTCCAGACCAATCCAGTCGCCCTGCGTGAGGGTGATGTTGGCGGCTTCCACATGGCCGGCACCGGCGCACAGGATGGCGCGGGTGGGCGCATCTTCCGACACCAGCACCAGCATGGCTGGGGACACGGCCTTGGGCTTCAGGGCGTCCAGCACAACCTGGGGCATCAGACCCTCGGTCATACGGGTGGCGGCGGTAGGGGCCAAGGAGTTGACGCGGATGTCGTACTTGGCGCCTTCCAGGGCCAGGGTCTGCATGAAACCCACCAGGGCCAGTTTGGCCGCGCCGTAGTTGGACTGGCCGAAATTACCGTACAGGCCGGTGCTGGACGTGGTCATCAAAATGCGGCCGTATTTCTGCTCGATCATGTGCGGCCACACGGCCTTGGTGCAGTGCACGGCGCCCATCAGGTGCACGTCCAGCACCAGGCGGAAATCCGCCAGGTCCATCTTGGCAAAGGTCTTGTCGCGCAGGATGCCTGCATTGTTGACCAGAATGTCGACACGGCCCCAGGCGTCGATGGCCTGTTGCACCATGGCCTGCACAGCCTCATAGTCGGTCACCGAGGCGCCATTGGCCAGGGCCTCGCCGCCAGCGGCACGAATCTCGTCCACCACGGCCTGGGCCGCACTCACCGAACCGCCGCTGCCGTCCACCTTGCCGCCCAGATCGTTGACCAGCACCTTGGCGCCGCGCGAGGCCAGCAGCAAGGCATGTTCGCGACCCAATCCGCCGCCGGCACCGGTCACAATGGCTACACGACCCTTGAAATCCAAACTCATACGTTCATTCCTGCAAAATTAGGTTAAACCACCAGCGGCCGCGCTTGGGCGCCGCCCCTGGGGCAACTGTAAAGCACATCCCGCCACGGTCGCACCGCCCACTATCAACATTGAGACAGACATGGAACTGAATTCCGAAGTGCCCACCGCCCCGCCCCGCGACGCTGCAACCGTGGTCCTGCTGCGCGATACGCCCGACGGGCTGGAGGTTTTTCTGGTGAAACGCCATGGTCTATCGGACGTGCTGGGCGGTGCCTACGTGTTCCCCGGTGGCAAGCTCGACACCAGCGACAGCTTGCTCGACCCCGTGACCCATCTGGACCAGGAACCGGCTCTGCTGCACATCGCCCTGGGCGAGCCGGAGCTGGACGTGGCCACCGCCAGCGGCCTGTATGTGGCGGCGCTGCGCGAGGCCTTCGAGGAGTCGCGCGTGCTGTTCTCCCAGGATGGCGCTAGCGCCGAGGCCGCACGCCAGCAGGACCCGGCCAAGCCCTTCAACCAGATGCTGGCCGATCTGGGTGTGCGCCTGCAGACCCGCCACGTACTGCCCTGGAGCCGCTGGATCACCCCACGCATGCCATCCGTCAGCAGCAAGCGCTTTGACACCCGCTTCTTCGTGGCCGCCGTGCCCCACGATCAGGAGGCCACGCACGACAACCACGAAGCAACCGAAAGCGTGTGGTTGCCACCCCGCGTGGCCCTGCAGCAGTATTGGGATCGCCAGATCGAATTGGCGCCGCCGCAGATCATGAGCCTGGCGCACCTGGCCCGCCATCGCAGCGTGGACAGCGTGATGCGCGAGGCCCACGCCACCAAGCCACCCCTCATCCTGCCCGAGGCCTTTGACGAGAACGGCACCCGTGTGCTGTGCTACCCCGGCGACCCGGCGCACTCCGTCGCCCAACGGGCGTTGCCAGGCGTGAGCCGGCTGCTGTTTCGCAACAAGCGTTTCGAGCCCGTGGATGGCTTTGAAGCGCTGTTCGGATGAACCCAGCCTGAACGCCGCTCAGGCGGCGGCCGCCCCAGCCACCTCCGCCTGCCAGCGGTCCAGGTTCTGCTCGTTGGCTGGCTCCACGATGTGGCGGATCACCACCTTGCGCCCGGACTCAATCGTGGCGAAGGTGGACTCGTTGGGATAGTTCGTGCCGCGCGACCCATGCTTGGTGAAGCGCCAGTCGCGATGGGTCGGTCCGCCCAATTCTAGGCAGACGTCGCCGCGCGTGCCAGCACCTGGCGTGCACCTGCCAACGACTGCAACCGATCACGCAAGTAGTCGGCCAGACGCGCCTGCTGACCAAACGCCACATTGAAGCGGACGTGCGCATCAAAGGCACGATCAGCCGAAAACGTGGAACCCTTGACCAGCAGAATCTTGTTGCGAAAGGCGTCCTGCACCAGCAGGTTCATGTCCACCCCCTGCGGCACGGCGCCCCACAGGAACAGACCGCCTTCGCCCGGGTGGTCAAACACGATGCCAGCCTCGCTGAGCTGGCGTGTGCAATTCAAACGCGCCTTGAGCAGCTTGGCCTGCAGGCGGTCCAGATGCTTGCGCCAACGCCCGGCGGCCAGAACCTCCAGCATCACGTATTCGTTCAGGGCCGCAGTGGTCAGCACCGAATAGATCTTCTCGCGCATCAAGGTCTTGAGCAGCGCAGGCTCTGCGGCGATGTAGCCGATGCGGATGGCCGGGCTCAGGGCCTTGCAAAAACTGGAGTAGTAGATCACCCGGTCCAACCCCGACAGACTGGCCAGCCGCGTGGTATGGCCGGGGTGGAAGTGGCCCTGCACATCGTCTTCGGCAATCAAAAACCCATGCTGCTGGGCCAGCACCAAGACCTTGTGCAAATTGGCAGCGCTGCTGCTCCAGCCGGTGGGGTTGTGCAGTGCAGTCTGTACGAACAAGAGGCGCGGACGGTGCGCCACGCAGGCGGCCTCCAGTTGCTCCAGGTCGATGCCATCGGGGTTGCGCCGCACCGGCACCACGCGCAGGCCGTCCTTGCGCAGGCGCTCGAACATGAGGAAATAACCCGGGTCTTCCACCAGCACGGTGTCACCGGGTTGCAGGAAGGCGCGGCAGATCAGGTCAATGGCGTGGGTGCCGCCATAGGTGGTGAGGATGCGCCCGGCATCCACTGCCACACCCATACCACGCAGCACCATGGCGATGCGCTCGCGCAGGTCGGGCAGGCCCTGCGGCGGGCAGCGCGAGGCCATGCCCGCGGTACTGCGTGCCAGCCCCCGTTGCACGGCTGCGGCCGGCACGGCGTCTTCCAGCCAGGCGGGCGGCAAGGCGCCGCTGCTGGCCAGCAACACGCCGGCGCGCTGGTCATTGGCCTGCTGGGCCAGCCACACGCCCTCTTGCTCCTCGCCAGCCTCCAGGACCGAGGCCTCCGGAATGACCATCTGACGGCTTTCGCGCACGAAGTAGCCGGCGGTGCCGCGTGACTCGATCAAGCCCAATGCCACCAGCCGGTCGTAGGCCGTGACCACGGTGTTGGGGCTGACCGCCAGTTGCGAAGCTAGCTGACGGATGGACATCAGACGCGTGGCACCGGGCAACTGCCCGTCTGCGATCAGCGCGCGCAGGCGCAGCTCGATCTGGTCGCTCAGGGGCGTGGAGGATTGGCGGTCGAGAGAGAACACGGACACAGCTTACCGCAGGACGTCAGACCAGAAAGCTCACCGCCAAGGCCACCAACAATGCGCCCATGGTCAGGTTGAAGATGCGTTGCTTGAGCGGATCGGCCAGCAGGCCGCGAATCAGCACGCCAAATACCGCCCACATCGACGCGCTGGGGAAACCGATGACCAGCCCGATCACAGCCACCAACAGCGCCCCCACCGGCACGCTGAGGCCTGGCGGCATGAACACCGTCGCCAGCGTCACGGCCTTCACCCAGCTCTTGGGATTGACCGCCTGGAACAACGCAGCCTGTGCAAAGCTGAGCGGGCGGCCACTCTTGGACTCACCCACGGTCACGCCGCTGAGCTTCCAGGCCAGCACGATAAGGTACAGCGCCCCCGCCACGCGCAGCACCTGGTGCAGCACCGGATACGCCGCGAACAGGCTGCCCAGCCCCAGGCAGGTGACAAAGGTCTGCACGGCCACGCCGCTGTTGGTGCCCATGATCTGGGGCAATGCGCGCCGGTAGCCGAAGTTGGCCGCCGAGGTGGCCAGCATCACATTGTTGGGTCCCGGTGTGCTGGACATCACAAAGCAATAAGTCATCAGGGGCAGCAGATCGGTCAGCATGAAGTGATTTCCTGATTCATTGCCGTGTTGGTTCCATCGGTGTTTCGCATGGCCCCCACGATAGGCCGCGGCCGGCCCACCGCCAAGGTACAAGGCTGCGGCGGCTGAATGCTCTGTATCAGCGCAGTGACGTGTACAAGCCCAGCCCCTGGCCCTACCCTTTCGGTAATATCGCGCCGGGACGCTATGACGCGCCTCCAACAACAAAGTCAACAACAACCCATCAGGAGGAAATTTTGGATACCTTGGTCTACCCCCGCGAAAACACCCTCAGCCGGATCACGTTGATCATCGGCCTTATCGGTTGGACGGCACTGATTCTGGGCACCCTGGGCATCGCCCTGGCTTATGTGTTTGCTGCCTTCGTCGCCTATGTGTTCGCCCAATCGGCCTGGGTTGCTGCCGTTCGTGGCAACGCCGTGCAGCTGTCGCCGCAGCAATTCCCCGACCTCTATGCGCGGCTGGAACACTGCTGCAAGGAACTCGGCATGGACGTGGTCCCTGAGACCTACATCCTCAACGGCAATGGCCTGTTCAACGCCTTCGCCACGCGCTTCTTCGGCCGCAACTTCGTGGTGCTCATGTCCGACGTGGTGGACGCCATGGCCCAAGACCCGGACGGCATCAACTTCTACATCGGACATGAGCTGGGGCATATCCGCCTCAAGCACCTGACCGGCCACCTCTGGCGCATGCCGGCCCTGTGGCTCCCCCTGGTGGGCGCCGCCTATTCACGCGCCAAGGAGTACTCCTGTGATCGCCACGGCACGGCCTGCTGCACGAACGCCGAATCCGCCGGGCGCGCCCTGCTGGTTCTGGCCGCTGGCGCGCAGCGCTGGCAGTCGGCCGACATGCGCGCCTATGCCAAGCAGCTCAAGGGGAACCTGGGATTCCTGGCCTCCTTCCACGAATTGATTGGCGGCTATCCCTGGCTCATCAAGCGCGTGGCGCAGACGATGGACGCGAACCGCGCATTGCCGGCCCGCAATCCGCTGGCCTACGTGCTGGCGCTGTTCGTGCCATTCGGCGGGCGTGTCGGCGGCGGTGCGGCGGGCTTCATGGTCGTGGTGGCGATGATTGGCATTCTGGCCGCGGTTGCCCTACCCGCCTACCAGGACTACACCCAGCGGGCCACGGTCAACCAAGCCTGGATGGCCGGAGCATCGACCCGTGCCGCGTTGACCGACTACTACGTGCAGCACAAGGCCATTCCAGCATCGCTGGAGGCAGCCGGTGTCAGCTCCAAACTACCCGACGGCAACAACATGACCCTCAATCCCGACAGCATGGTGGTACAGGTGACCACGCGCGCGGGCACCCTGGTCATGGCACCGGAAAGCGCTCCCAAGGCACCGAACGGCATCCTGTGGCGATGCGCCGCCGGGAACGGCCTCAAGCCAAACGCCCTGCCCCAGAGCTGCAAATAAACGGGTGCAGAGGGCCCTACCCCAGCACAACCTTGCGCCGCAGAGCCCGTCCAAAATCCTTGCCCAGATGCCCCAGCATCGCCCGCCAAGGGGTGGGTTGCGCATCGGGCACGTGGCCAGCGGCCAGGCGTTCGATCTGGCGGTAGTACCAGCCGGCCTGGCACAGGTTGTTGAGCGAGCGCCAGGTGGGTGACGGGCTGTTGGGGCCGCGATAGCCGCGGCCCAGCACGAGTTGGTCTTCGGATACCGGCAAGCGCTCCAGCGCGCCGGCGATCATGCGCGCGGGGAAGTCGGGCACCTGGCAGAAGGGCCGGGCCAGGCCGATCATGTCGGTGTGTCCCTGCTCCAGCGCGGCCTCCATGCCAGCGCGGGTGCGAAAACCACCCGTCACCATGATGGGCATGCGTGCCACGGCCTTGATGAACTTGGCGTACTCCAGGAACATGGCCTCGCGTTCGCGGGTGCTGTCACGCACCTCGCCAGCGTTTTGCGGCTTGAAGAATTCCAACTGCTCGTAGGTACCGCCGGACACCTCCAGCAGGTCGATGCCAGCGTCATTAAGCCAGCGCACCACCTGCACGCTTTCATCCAGCGTGAAGCCGCCCTTGACGAAGTCCGACGAATTGAGCTTGACCGCCACCGGAAAACGCGGCCCTACCCGCTCGCGCACGGTGCGCACCACCTCTAGCAGCAGCCGTGCACGGTTGCCCAGCGAGCCGCCCCAGTGGTCCTGGCGCTGGTTGGTGCGCGCCGACAGGAATTGCGACAGCAGATATCCATGCGCGCCGTGAACCTGCACGCCGTCAAAGCCAGCCTGCTGCACCAGAGCGGCGGCGTTGGCAAAGCGCTGGATGATGTCGGCAATGTCCGCCTCGGTCGCGGCGCGTGGCCGTCCGAAGTTGCCCACCATGTTGAGCTGAACCTCGGACGGCGCCAGCGGTGTGAGGTTGACCAAGCGCGGGCACTGGCGCCCCGGGTGACTGATTTGCGCCCAGAGCTGGCTGCCACCGTGGTGTACGGCGTCTGCCCAGGCGCGCAGTTGTGGCAGACCGGTGGCGTCTTCCACCACCACGTTGCCGGCACGCTCCAGGTAGCGGTGGTCGATCATGATGTTGCCGCTGAGCAGGATCGCCGCGCCACCGCGCGCCCAGGTGCTGTACAGGCGCTGGTGCGCGAGCGTGGCATGGTCGTGGGCATCGGCCAGGCCCTCGGTCATGGAGGCCTTGCACAGGCGATTGGCCACGGTGTGGCCACAGGGCAGGGTCAGGGCGCGTTCGATCATGCGTGGGTGTCTCCGGCAGGTGCAGATGGCTCCATGGCGGCCATAGTGGCGCAGGCAACTGTAGGGCCGCTTGCGCCAGCGTACCATGCCGGTTCCCAATCCCGGCACACGTTTGTAAGGAAATAGGGCCCCAGCCCTCGTAATCGCTGCGTGGCCAGCTACTTTTTTTGTAGCATCTCAACCCCCAGCGCACCCTGCTGGACGAGCCACTGGGTGACCAGCACCGGGTCTTGCAGGGTGCGCAGGGCATCGTAGGCCTCTTGCGCCTGGGGGTAGCGCTGGCGCATGAAGTTCAGCCACTGCTTGAGCCGCCCGGCCTGCTGGCGCCGCTCCAGGCGCGACACCACGCGCCGCCAGAACGCCCCCATCAGTGGTAGCACGTCGGCCCAGGGCACCACGGGCTCGGTGCTGTTCAGTTCACGCGTACCGGCGTCCCATTGGCGAATGGCCAGGGCCAAGCCCGGGTCCACCACCATGCCGCGACCCAGCATCAGGCTGTCGCAGCCCGAGGCCTGGCGGCAGCGGCGGGCGTCGTCCACGGTCCAGATCTCGCCATTGGCCACCACGGGGATGCGCACGCCTAAGCGAATGTCATTCACGCGCTCCCAGTAGGCCGGTGGGCGATAACCGTCGGCGCGCGTGCGGGCATGCACCACCAGCTCCTCGGCACCACCATCGGCCAGGGCCTGGGCGCACTCCACGGCGCGCGTGTCGTCATGAAAGCCCAGGCGCATCTTGGCCGACACGGGCATGTGTGCCGGCACGGCGCGGCGCACGGCGCTGACGATGGCGTACAGCTCCTCCGGGTACTGCAGCAGCATGGCGCCGCCGCCGTGGCGGTTCACCACCTTGGCGGGGCAACCAAAGTTGAGGTCGATACCGTGCGGTCCAAACTCGGCCAGGCGCGCGGCGTTTTCAGCCATGCTCACCGGGTCGGAGCCCAGCAGCTGCGCGCGCACCGGAACGCCGGCGGGTGTGCGCCCGCCGTTGGCCAGCTCGGGCATGATGCGCAAAAACGTGCGCTCGGTCAGCAGCGTGTGCGTGACGCGGATGAACTCCGACACGCAACGGTCCACCCCACCCACGCGGGTCAGGATGTCTCGCAGATCACAGTCGAGCAGCCCCTCCATGGGGGCCAGGTAGATACGGGCAGGCACGGGAATCAGAACACCGGTCGAACACGGCCATCCAGCAAGAAAGTGGCCTTGGCGCCATTGTCCTCCACGACGAAGAGGCTAACGCAGGCGCTCGCCCGCCTGGCAGGCGTCCACCAGTTTCGCCAGCCGGCTGGCGCGGGTCTCGGCACGCTTGGCGCTGGTGATCCGGTGCAGCATCTGCTTGCGGTAGCCGGGTGGCGCGGCTTCAAAAAACGCCCAGGCCGTCTTGTTGCGCCGAAAGGCACTCAACTCGGCATCGGTGAGTTCAGCCACTGTGTCCTGTTCGTAGGAATACACCACCGAACGCGCCTGCGTGCGCCGCGCAAAGGCCGCCTCGCCCGCCGGCGTCATGCGGCCTTGCGCCCGAAGTTGCTCGCACTTGGCGATGTTGATCGCGCTCCAGATGGATGTTGGCTTGCGCGGCGTAAAGCGGATGGAGTAGGCCGCATCGTCAATCCGCTTGCGCACGCCATCGATCCAGCCAAAACACAGTGCCTCGTCCACCGACTCGGACCAGCGCATGCTGGGCACTCCGGTTTCGACCTTGTGAAAGCCCACCAGCAATTCCCCGGCCGTGGCCGCATGGACCTCCAGCCAGGCGCGAAAGGCTTCCGGGGTGGCAAAGAACCGAGGTTCGGGAGCCGTTAGGAGCATAGGAAGGGACGAGCGCTTATTCGGCGTCAGGCCGGCTCGTGGCAGACGGCTTCCACGTTGTGGCCATCCGGGTCCAGCACGAAGGCGCCGTAGTAGTGGGGATGGTAGTGCGGGCGCAGGCCCGGTGCGCCGTTGTCACGCCCGCCAGCGGCGATGGCTGCCTCATAAAAGGCGTCCACCAGCGCGCGCGATGCCACCCGAAACGCCACATGGACGGGCGGCTGGTTGGGGTTGCCCCGGCTGATCCAGAAGTCGGGCTTGGGTGGCTCGCCAAAGCCGGCGACATCCGTGTGCCCGGTGACGGAAGCCGGCAGCTCCATGAGCTTGGCATAGCCAATCGGTGCCAGCGCCTTTTCGTAGAACGCCTTGCTGGCAGCGAAGTCGCTGACGGTGACACCGGTGTGGTCGATCATGGGGAGCCTCCAAGTGGGTGAGGCTCGCAATATAACCACAAGCGCACGAAATGGTGGTCAGCACTCCAAATGGGCGAACGACTGCTATGAAATAAATAGCTGTCTACGCAATACCCGCGAGGTCCAGGGCCCCAATTGCCATGGAGCCCTGCCTCACCCCGGCTCAGTGCCGGATCAGGTGATCGAACGCGCTCAAAGCAGCCGTCGCACCCGCGCCAGCGGCAATCACGATCTGCTTGAACGGCACCGTGGTGCAGTCACCGGCGGCGAACACGCCGGGCACATTGGTCTCGCCCTTGGCGTCGATGATGATCTCGCCGAACTTGCTCAGTTCCAGCGTGCCCTTGAGCCACTCGGTGTTGGGCACCAGGCCGATCTGCACGAACACGCCTTCCAACGGCACCAGGGTTTCGACGCCGGTCTCGCGGCTCTTGTACTTGATGCCGGTGACCTTGCCCGTGTCCACACCTTCCGAATTCACACCGGTGATTTCCGTGGTCTGGGCGTTGGTGTGCACCGTGACGTTGGCCAGGCTGTGCAGCTTCTTCACCAGCACGGCGTCGGCCTTGAGTTCGGGCATGAACTCGAACACGGTCACGTGCTTGACGATGCCGGCCAGGTCGATGGCGGCTTCCACACCGGAGTTGCCGCCGCCGATGACGGCCACGTCCTTGCCCTTGAACAGCGGGCCGTCGCAGTGCGGGCAGTAGGCCACGCCCTTGTTCTTGTACTCGGCCTCGCCGGGCACGTTGACATTGCGCCAGCGCGCGCCGGTGGACAGGATCACGGTCTTGGCCTTGAGCGTGCCACCGTTGGCCAGCACCACTTCGGTCAGGCCGCCGGGGGCGGCGGCAGGCACCAGCTTGTCGGCGCGTTGCAGGTTCATGATGTCCACGTCATAGGCACGGGTGTGGGCCTCCAGCGCGGCGGCGAACTTGGGGCCGTCGGTTTCCAGCACCGAGATGTAGTTCTCGATGGCCAGTGTGTCGTTGACTTGGCCGCCAAAGCGCTCGGCGGCCACGCCCACCCGGATGCCCTTGCGGGCGGCGTACACGGCCGCGGCCGCGCCGGCGGGGCCACCGCCGACGATGAGCACGTCGTACGGGTCTTTGACGCTGAGCTTGGCGGCGTCGCGGGCTGCCGCGCCGGTGTCGAGCTTGGCGACGATCTCGGCCAGTTCCATGCGGCCTGAGCCGAACACCTGGCCGTTGAGGTAGACCATGGGCACGGCCATGATTTCGCGCTCGGTCACCTCCTGCTGGAAGGCGCCGCCTTCAATGACCGTGGTCTTGACCTTGGGGTTGAGGATGGCCATCAAGGAGAGCGCCTGCACCACGTCCGGGCAGTTGTGGCAGGTCAGGCTCATGTAGACCTCGAAGTTGAAGTCACCATCCAGCGCCTGGATCTGGTCCATGACGTCCTGCTCTTCCTTCGGCGGGTGGCCACCGGTCCACAGCAGGGCTAGCACCAGCGAGGTGAACTCGTGGCCCAGCGGCAGGCCGGCAAAGCGCAGACTGTTGGTACTGCCTGCGCGCTGCAGGCTGAAGGATGGCTTGCGCGCGTCATTGCCATCGACGCGCAGGCTGATCTTGTCGGCGCGCAGGCTCTGGATGGTTTCGAGCAGCGCGCGCATGTCGCGGGCGGTCTCGCTGTCGTCCAGCGAAGCCACGATCTCGAAGGGCTGGGTCACGCGTTCCAGGTAGGCGGCGAGTTGGTCTTTCAGGGCTTGGTCGAGCATGGTGATCTCCGTGGATGAAGGTAGTGTTTTCGGGTATTCGTTTGGTGATGAATGAATTGTAGAAAACAACTATTGAGTTTGTGATTTGTTTTATAAAAACTATTGATAGGCAAATTCCATAGACCGCACTCCCACTCTAGCCGCGCCCATGAAAAAGGGGCCGCGAAGGCCCCTTGTGCTTGATCTGGCACAAGGCCAGTGGCAACTTAGATCTTGCCAACCAGGTCCAGCGAGGGAGCCAGGGTCTTGGCGCCTTCTTGCCACTTGGCGGGGCACACCTGGCCGGGGTGGGCGGCGGTGTACTGGGCGGCCTTCAGCTTGCGCACGGTTTCCTTCACGTCGCGGGCGATTTCGTTGGAGTGGATTTCCAGCGTCTTGATCGTCAGCTCGGGGTTGATGATGAAGGTGCCGCGCAGGGCCAGGCCTTCTTCGGGAATGTGCACGCCAAAGGCGTTGGTCAGTTGGTGCGTGGGGTCGCCCACCAGCGGGAATTTGGCCTTGCCCACGGCCGGAGAGGTTTCGTGCCACACCTTGTGCGAGAAGTGGGTATCGGTGGTGACGATGTAGACCTCGGCGCCGGCCTTCTGGAACTCGGCATAGTGCTCGGCGGCGTCTTCGATTTCGGTGGGGCAGTTGAAGGTGAAGGCAGCCGGCATGAAGATCAGCACGGACCACTTGCCCTTCAGAGATGCTTCGGTCACTTCGATGAACTCACCCTTGCCGTTGCGGTTGACGAAGGCAGTGGTCTTGAAAGGTTGGACTTGGGTATTGATCAGGGACATGGTGGTTTTCCTCTCGGTTAAGCAGTTCTACAGGTGAACGGGATGAAGTCTAGCGCGCCTATGGGTTTTTCGCTTTTGATTGATCTAATTAATCAAATTGGAAAAACCTATGGAGCCGATCAACCATGGAACACGCGGTGGTGCAGGCGGCGCAGCGACCACCACACGCCGGTCGCCACGGCCGGAATGGCCACCGCAGCCGTCATCTCCGGGCTCCACGGCCAGCCCCAGTGCTGGGCGCCCTTGGCCAGGTAGCTCACCAGGCCCACGATGTAGTAGGTGATGGCCGCGACCGACAGCCCCTCCACCGTGGATTGCAGCTTGATCTGGATGTCCTGGCGCGCGTTCATGGTGGCCAGCAGGGCCTGGCTGCTCTGCTGCTGCTCGATCTCCACCCGCGTGCGCAGCAGGTTGCTCATGCGCGAGACGCGCTGCGACAGCGCGTCCTGGCGCCGGGCCGACCAGGCGCAGGTGCTGCGCGCGGGCGAGAGGCGGCGGTCCATGAACTCGCGAATGGTCTGCATGCCGGCCAGACGGGATTCGCCGATGTCGGCAATACGCTTGTCCAGCAGTTCGAAATACGCGGCGCTGGCCGAGAAGCGCGAGTGCGTGGCGGCGTGCTGGCTCTCCACCGCACCGGCCAGGCGGGTCAGGCGGTCCAGCAACTGCGGCTCGTCATCGCGCGTGGCCAAGCGGATGGCCTGCGCCAGGTCGGCCAACTCGCGCTCGGCCGAGGCCAGCACCTGGGATGCCTCGCGCGCCGCGGGCAAGCCCAGCAGCGCTGCCATGCGGTAGGTCTCGATTTCCAGCAGGCACTGCACCAACCGGCCCAGGCGGCGCGGCGCCATGCCGCCGGCGAGCAGCACCATGCGCGAAAAGCCGTCGGCGTGCAGGGCGAAGTCGGTGTAAACCTCAGAGAAACCATCGGCCACGGTGGAGGCCACCAGGGTCTCCTCGTACAGCACATGCTTGACCAGCGAGCCCGAGCCAAAGGTCTTGCTCGGCACCACCCACAGGTGCAGGCTGGTCAGACACTGACCCGGCAGCGCCGCCAGCCAGGCCTTGGGCACGGCGTCCAGCGCGGTATCGGGCTCGCGTTCGCCAAACTGCTCGGTGGCAAGCCGGCGCATGAAGGTCCAGGTCACGAACTCGGTGTGCAGCTCCCAGCGCACGCGGTACGGCCCCAGGTCCAGCCGCAGATGGGTGGAGCCGGCATCGGGCTGCGGAAGATGGTGGTCGCGGGCCAGGGCCGCCATGTGGGTCCAACTGGCCTGGCGCTGATCGGCGTCGCACACCATGACCACGTGCGAAATGCACAGCGGAACCTCCATGGCCTCCGGTGGACGGGCGTGAATTTCGTTGTGCAGCGCCACGCGCTGCGGATGCTGAGCTTGCACGTTAATCAATCCTCGACAAAAGCTTCTTCACGCTTGGACTTGACCGAGGGCAGCAGCACCAGGATCAGCAACAGCGCGGCGGCGGCCAGCAAACCGGCCGAGAGCGGGCGGGTGAGGAACACACTCCAGTCCCCGCGCGAGAGCAACAGCGCGCGGCGCAGGTACTCCTCCATCATCGGCCCCAGGATGAAGCCCAGCAGCAGCGGCGCGGGCTCGGTCCCGAGTTTGATGAACAGGTAGCCGATGAAGCCGAAGAGGCCCACCAGCCAGATGTCAAACGTGGTGTTATTGGTGGAATACACGCCAATCGCGCAGAACAGCACGATGCTTGGGAACAGCCAGCGGTAAGGCACGCTCAGCAGCTTGATCCAGATACCAATGAGCGGCAGGTTCAGGACGACGAGCATCAGGTTGCCGATCCACATCGAGACGATCAGTCCCCAGAACAGGCCCGGGTTGCTGGTCATCACCTGCGGCCCCGGCTGGATGTTGTGGATGGTCATGGCGCCCACCATCAACGCCATCACCGCATTGGGCGGAATGCCCAGGGTCAGCAGCGGAATGAACGAGGTCTGCGCGCCAGCGTTGTTGGCCGACTCGGGCGCGGCCACGCCCCGGATATTGCCTTTGCCAAAGGGCGTCTCGCCGGGCTTGAGCGGTGTCTTCTTCTCCAGCGTGTAGGCGGCAAAGGCCGCCATCACCGCGCCGCCGCCGGGCAGAATGCCCAGCAACGAGCCCAGCGCGGTACCGCGCAGCACCGCTGGCGTCATGTTCCTGATATCTTCCTTGGTGGGCCACAGGCCGGTCACGTTGGCGGTGAAGACTTCGCGCTCGCTCGCGTGCTTGCCCAGGTTGCTGATGATCTCGCCGTAACCAAACACCCCCATGGCGATGACGATGAAGCCCACGCCGTCGGTCAGTTCGGGCATGCCGAAGCTGTAGCGTGCCATGCCCGAATTCACGTCGGTTCCCACCATGCCCAAGAGCAGGCCCAGGATGATCATGGCAATGGCCTTCAGCAGCGAACCAGAGGCCAGCACCACGGCTCCGATCAGACCCAGGACCATGAGTGAAAAATACTCCGCCGGACCGAACTGGAAGGCCAGTTCCGTCAGCGGCGCCGCAAAGGCGGCCAAGATCAGCGTGCCCACACAGCCGGCAAAGAACGAGCCCAGGCCCGCAGCCGCCAGCGCCGGGCCGGCGCGGCCGTTGCGCGCCATCTGGTAGCCGTCGATCACCGTCACCACCGAGGACGACTCCCCCGGCAGGTTCACCAGGATGGCGGTGGTGGAGCCGCCGTACTGCGCGCCGTAGTAGATGCCGGCCAGCATGATGAGCGCCGATTCCGGTGGCAGCGCATAGGTGGCCGGCAGCAGCATGGCAATGGTGGCCAGGGGGCCGATGCCCGGCAGCACGCCGATCACCGTTCCCAACAAACAGCCGATGAAGGCATACATCAGGTTCTGCAGCGTGAAGGCCACGCCAAAACCCACGGCCAGGTTGTTGAACAAATCCATGGGGCAGCCCTGGTCAGGCGCCAGCCAACACGGGCCACACGGGAAACTGCAGCTTGAGCAGCACGATGAAGGCGAAGTAGCTGAGCACCGCCAACGCGGTGCCCAGGATCAGGGATTCCTTGATGCTGAAAGCATCACCAGCGAGGCAGGCAATGATGGTCAACGCATAGATGGCGGCGACCAGCCCCATGGGCGGCAGCCCGACGCTGGGTAGGCCGCCAATCAGGACGCCAAACACCAGGTTGGCCAGGATGATGAAGACCAGCGGCCTCCAGGCAAAGGCGCCGATCTTGTCGCCATCCACCGTCTCGACCACCAGAGCCTTGAACGTGATGACGGCGCCCAGGATGGTCAACAGCACACCCAGCGCCAACGGGAAGTAGCCAGGCCCCATGCGGGCCCCATTGCCTATGGTGTAGCTGCTAGCACCCCATGCAAAGGCCGCTCCCGCCCCCATGAACATGAGGCCGGAAAAGAAGTCTTTTTGGCTCTTGATATTCACTACCCGTCTCCAATGGCGCTTGGAGGCACCGTTTCAATGAGCGGCCCAGTGTGCCACAAAGCCACTACGGGAAAATGCCGGCGGCCCGCTACTGGCTCAGGCGTCGGGCCGCGCGCTGCTCTTCGCGCGCCGCCTCCATCTCGTGGAAGCGGATGCATTCCGGCGTGTCGCGGTAGCGCTCGGTGCGGCATTGTTCGGCCAGGCAGGCAATGCGGAAGATGAAGACCTTGTCCGCGCAGGCCTGGCCCGGCTGCGACGGCCCCTGGCCACGGCGTGCGAGCACGCGCCCGGATCCGTTGGTGGGTGCGTCTGCGGCGGCGTCGGACGTGGGTGGCGACTCGGAAGCACCGGGCCGGAGCTTGGCAGCGTGCGCTGCCGATGCGGGCCGCGCTGGCGTGGATGCCGTGGCCGTTGCCGCCGCAACCGGCTTGCTGGATGTTGCCGGTGGTGGCGTAGCCGGTTTTGCTGCCTGGGACGCTGCCGGGGCGGGCGGCGTGGATTCAATGATTTCCTCCACTGGCGCCTTGGCCACCTGGCTGGGTGTGGGTGCCGGCTCAGGCGCGGCCACGGGTGTACCGGGGCGCAGCACGGCCATCGCGGCCAGGACCGCCACGGCAAGACCGGCCACGCCGGCCAGACCCATCAGCCAAGTCCGGCTGCTGCGGCCTTGCGGCGTCGGAGTGACCATGGGTGGCATTGCCGCTGGCTCCGGCGTCGCCCCCATCAACACGGTCGCATCAAACGACCCCACTGTGGAATCCGGGCCGGGCTGGCTGCGCATCACCAGGCGGTCCAGCTCCTGCTGTGCGCGGCGGGCGTAGATGCCGGCCGGGAAGCGCACCAGAAAGTCTACAAAGTCCTGTTGCTCCGACGAATTCTGGACGGTCTTCCAGGCCGCGAGTTCGGCTTCGTGGTCCACCGTGGACATGAGCGAGGCATCCACCGATGCACCAAAGATGCCGGTACTGGAGCCGTCGCGCAGCGCCGCGTCAGCCGCAGCAGTGACGATGGGGCCTGCCTGCTCGCGACCGATGTCGAGCGTCACCGGCGCCGGGCCCGCGCCGGCAGAAAGGGGCAGTTGCTGCACCACCTCGCGCAGGGCCAGGGCAAATTCGCGCGCCGTGGCGTAGCGTTCGTCCGGGTTCTTGGTCAAGGCCCGCGCGATGACGGCGTCCATGCTGGGCGGTACCTCGGGGTTGAGGCTGCTGGGCGGCGGCGGGTCGTAGCTGACGATCTGGTGGATGATGACGAACTGGTTGTCGCCCATGAACGGCAACTGACCGGTCAACAACTCGTACAACACCACACCGGCCGAGAACACGTCCGAGCGCGAATCGCCGCGCTGGCCCTTGGCCTGCTCGGGCGACATGTACTTGGGCGTGCCCACGGCGCCGCCAACCTGGGTCAGGTGGCTCTCATCAGGTTCCTGGATGCGGGCCACGCCGAAGTCGGTGAGCTTGACCCGGCCGCTCTGCTCAATGAGCATGTTGGCCGGCTTGACGTCGCGGTGCACCACGTTTTGCCGGTGCGCATGGTCCAGCGCCATCAGCAGGTCGTGCACCATGGCGATGGACGAGCGCACCGAAAACCGCGCGCCGCACTCCAAATGGTGTTTCAGGTCCTGGCCCTGGATGAATTCCATCACCAGGTAAGCATCGTCGCCGTCCTGGCCGGAGTCGAACACGCTCACGATGTTGGCGTGGTGCAGCCGGGCGGCGGAGCGCGCCTCGGTGCGGAAACGGGTTTCGTATTCGGAGGCGGCCTCGGCGGACATGCCTTGCACGCGGATGGTCTTGATGGCCACGGGGCGATCCAGATTGGGGTCACGCGCCTCGTACACGACACCCATCGCGCCCTTGCCCAGGACCCGCACGATGTCATAACGGCCTAATTTTTCAAAGTCCACAATGGTCCGTCCGCCACGCCGAGGAAAGCTGTTCCAACAAGCCATGCTAGCAGAGGCCAGGCCCGCCAGCGCGGCCAGGGCGTGGAAAAATGCGTTCTATTGCACTGCCACAATGAACCCGCTACGATCAATCCGCCTCCTGCCCGCGGGAAACCGCCCGCCCCAATTGCCCATTGCCCCCAAAGTGCCGCGAAAAGCCGTGACATGCTGACCGTCGTTTTTGCCGATATCGTCGGGAGCACGGGCTTGTTTGAACGCCTGGGCGATGCGCACGCCTCGCAGCTCATGTCCCAGCTCACCGGTGTGCTGGGCAAGGTGTTCGAACAACACCATGGCCGCGTCGTCAAGCTGCTGGGCGACGGCGTGTTCGCCGTGTTCCCCGATGCCGGCAGCGCCATCACCGCCTGCATCACCCTGCAGTCGCGCTTTCTGAACGAGCCCTTCATCCCGGCCGGCAGCGACCGCCCCATCCGCATGCAGATCGGCGCCGAGAGCGGCGAGGTGATCGAGATCGACGGCGACTGCTTCGGCGACGCCGTCAACAGCGCCGCGCGCCTGGCCGACCTGGCCGGCGCCGACCAGATCCTCACCACGCAGAACGTGTGGAACGAGCTGGTGGCAGCGCACCGCACCCAACTGCGCAGCCTGGGCCCCATGCACCTGCGCGGCAAGACCCAGGCCACCCATGTCTACCGCGTGGAATGGTCCAACGACCGCGATGCCGAAGCCACCGCCATGGGCTCCTCCATGTACGCCCCGGCCAAGCACCTGTCCCTGGCCCTCACGCACAAGGGCCGCACCCAGGTGTTCGACGTGACCCCCGCCGGCTTCACCATCGGCCGCTCCACCGAGGCGGCCCTGCCGGTGCTGGACCCGCGCGTCTCGCGGGTGCACGCCACCGTGTGCAGCCGCGGCGGGCAGATTGTGCTGTGCGACACCTCCAGCTTCGGCACCTGGGTGTACTTCGGCGACCAGTCCGGCGCCGCCGTGGCCCTGCGCCGCACCGAGTGCTACCTGGTCGGCCACGGCCAGCTCTCCCTGGGCTGCAAGAGCGACGCCGACAAGGCACCCCTGGTGGAATTCGAGGTTCGCTAAGACACGCAAAAATACGCCGAATGCCCTTCCTCAAACGCCTGCTCTCCACCCTCTTCAACTTCACCCTGGGCCCGGTGCTGGCCCTGATCCTGATCTTTGAGGAGTGGGGGTGGGAGCCGCTGTCGCGGTTGCTGGGCTATCTGGCGCGGCTGCCGCTGTGGGCACGCATGGAGCGCTTCATTGGTGCCCTGCCGCCGTATGGCGCGCTGGTGGTGTTTTTCGTGCCGGCGCTGATGCTGCTGCCGGTGAAGCTGCTGGCGCTGTACTGGATCAGCCGCGGCCACGCGCTGCTGGGGGTGGCGGTGGTGCTGGCGGCCAAGATGCTGGGCACGGCGGCGGTGGCGCGCCTGTTCGCACTGACGCATCCGGCCCTGATGCAACTGGCCTGGTTCGCACGACTCTACGGCTGGTGGAAGCCGTGGAAGGACGCGCTGATCGCGCGCGTGAAAGCCACCCCGGTCTGGCTGGCGGCGGCGGCCAGCGTGCGCGCCGCGCGCCGCTGGATCGGCTTCTGAGCTGGCGCTGATTGCTCCTATTTCAGGAGCGCCCTACGCATAATTGGCGAGGGCTAGCGGCCGATTCTTCCAATAACCATCGGCGCCAACGGCAGCAACGTCACCATCCCCCAGCTTGAACACCGCCACCGCCTTGCGCAGATGCTGGGTCTCCAGCGCCAGGCTGGAGGCACCGGCGGCGGATTCCTGCACCATGGCGGCGTTTTGCTGGGTGGCGTCGTCCAGCCCGTCCATGGAATGGCGGATGCGCTCGATGTCCTGCAGCTGGGTGTGGGCGCCTTCGCGGATGGCATCCACCGCGTGCGACACCTGCTGCACGCTATCGGTCAGGGTGCGCATGGTGGCGCCGGCGCGCTCGACCAGCTCGGAGCCCTGGCCCACCGTGTCGGACGAGCGGACGATGATGGCCTTGATCTCACGTGCCGCCTCGGCACTGCGGCTGGCCAGGCTGCGCACCTCGCTGGCCACCACGGCAAAGCCACGGCCCTGCTCGCCAGCGCGGGCCGCCTCCACCGCGGCATTCAGCGCGAGGATGTTGGTCTGGAAGGCAATGCCGTCGATCACGCCGATGATCTGCGCGATCTGGCGCGAGGCGCTGTCGATGGCATGCATGGTATCCACCACCTGGGCCACCTCGGCGCCGCCGCGCCGGGCCACGGTCACCGCGTCCACGGTGGCAAGGCTGGCCTCGCTGGCCGACTGCGCGGTGGTGCGCGCCGCGCCGGACAGGGTGTCCACCGAGGTGGCGATGGTCTTCAGTGAGATGGCCGCCGTCTCGGTGCGCGATGCCAGGTGCTGGTTGGCGGTGGCGATTTCGTGCGTGTTGCTGCTAACCACCTCCACACCGCTGTGCACCTGGCTGACCAGGCCTGCCAGGGACTGGTGCATGCGGCCCAGGTCGCGCTTGACGTCGGAGATTTCGCAGGCGCCCTCGCCGTGCACCGCCACGCTCAGGTCACCCTGGCCCCAGGCACCGGCGGTGCGCTGCAGGTCATGGATGGGCGCCAGGATGGAGCGCACGATGGCCAGCACCAGCAGCGTCGCCAGTACCGAGACCAGGGCCGTGGCACCGATGACCAGCCAGGGCGCCTCGGCCGCCGTCACGGCCAGGGCGTGGCGGCGCTCGCCGGCGTGGCTGGCAATGGCACGGGACAGGTCGGCCAGCGCCTGATCGGTCAGGCGGATGTCCTCGGCCATGGGGGCCAGCGCCGCATTGGCGGCCCAGGGGTCGTTGAGCTCGCCGCGCGCCAGGCGACCCAGGATGAGCTGAAAGCCCCGTGCATAGGCGTCGAAGTGGCGCAGCAGTTGCTCCAGCAAGGCGGCCTCGGCCGGCTGGGCCAAGGTCTGGGTGCGAACCACGGCCTGACGCACGCGCGCGACCTCGGCATTCCACAGGGCGGTGTAACGCTCGCCCTCCTTCTCGTCGCCCATGGTCAGGAAGATGTCCTTCTCAAAGCGGCGCGATGCGTCCACCGCCGCGCGCACGTCGCCCAGGGCGCGCACGGCCTCGAATTCGGTGTCGATGAAGGCGGTGGCGCGGTCGGCCTCGGCCTTGATGGTGAGCGAGGAAAACGCCCCCAGCATCACCAGCGCCAGCACGGAAAACAGCAGCAACAACAAAAGCCGCGAACGGATGCGCAGCTTGGCCAGAATCGTCATGAGGGTTCACTTCCACAGCGTGTGCAAACCCACCGTGGGTCTGCCCATGCATGCATGGTGTGCACATCACATGTCAACGCCATGACAAAACCATGACACTGGCAGGGTGGCCGACCGAGGCCTTCAGTCGATGCGATCCTCAAGCCGCTGGGCGGCATGTTTATCGGCTTCCAGAACATCCCGCGCGGAACGCGCCTTGCGGGCATTGCTCCACCCACCATAGAGCAGAACACCCGGCGTCAGGGCCACCGCCAGCAGCGACCATTCATGCACCTGGTGCGGCAGCAGCGGTGCCACTGCCTGGTCGGATTCGATCATTTCACCAGCGGTCCAGGCAATCAACGCGGCCCCTACATAGACCACCACCGGGAACCGATCCATCATTTTCATGATGAGGGTGCTGCCGGCAACGATCAGGGGAATGGAGAGCGCCAGTCCGGCGATCAACAAAGTCCAGTTGCCCTTGGCCACGCCGGCGATGGCCAGCGTGTTATCCAGGCTCATCACCCCATCGGCGATCAAGATCGTCTTGATCGCGCTCCACATGCTGCCGTGGGCGTGATGATGGTCTTCGCCGGCGTCATCGTCCTCCACCAGCAACTGCACGGCGATCCAAACCAACAACAGCCCGCCCAGGGCCTGCAAATAGGGAATTCGAAGCAATTCCACGGCCACGACGGTCAGAAACACGCGCAGCACGATGGCGCCACCGCTGCCCCAGAGGATGGCCGCCCGTTGATGCCGCGGCGGCAGATTGCGGGCAGCCAGGGCAATCACGACCGCGTTATCCCCAGACAACACGATATTGACGAGCATGATCTGCGCCAGTGCTGCAAAGAAAGACGGACTAAAGACATCCATGCGTTGACGCTTGCATGCGAAGCGGAAGGTTTCAGAGCGCGATTGCCACGTCAGGATACGTTCAGCCGCCCGCCAACCGGAAGGCTTTAGACTGCGCAGCCACAACAAGGATAAAGAGGAGCGCTCATGTTAACCCTGCTGATAACCATTTTCGTGCTGGTCTATGCGGCCATCGCGCTGGAACACCCCCTGAAGATCAACAAATCCGCCACTGCCCTGTTGGGCGCGGGCTTGCTGTGGACCGTCTATGCGATCACCAGCGGCGATGCGGCCACCGTGGGCGCCAATCTGAACGATTCCCTGACAGGCACGGCCCAGATCGTGTTCTTCCTGATCGGCGCCATGACCATCGTCGAGGTGGTGGACGCGCACAACGGCTTCGAGGTCATCACCTCGCGCATCAAGACGCAAAGGCTCTCCACCCTGATGTGGATGGTGGGCTTCGTGTCCTTCTTCCTCAGTTCCATTCTGGACAACATGACCACCACCATCGTCATGGTGTCGCTGATGAAGAAGCTGCTGGACAAGCGCGACGACCGCCTGTTCTTCGCCGGCATCATCGTCATCGCCGCCAACGCCGGCGGTGCCTGGACGCCCATTGGCGACGTGACCACCACCATGCTGTGGATCGGCGGCCAGATCACCACCGTGCAGATCATGAAGGGCCTGTTCATTCCATCCATGTTGAACCTGCTGGTGCCGCTGGGCGTGACCGCCGTGCTGCTGGGCGACCGCCCGGTGGTGGCGCCGCAGCGCAACCCCGACGAGGAGCCCTTCCACACCAGCGCCTTCGAGCGCAACCTGATGTTCTTCATGGGTCTGGGCATGCTGGTGGCGGTGCCGTTGTTCAAGACACTGACCGGCCTGCCGCCGTTCCTGGGCATCCTGTTCGGTCTGGGCGTTGTCTGGCTGGTGGGTGACGTGGTGCACCGCCAGGAGGAAGACCTGCGCAAGCAGCGCCTGACGCTGGCCCGCGCGCTGACGCGCATCGACATGAGTTCGGTCGTGTTCTTCATCGGCATCCTGCTCTCTGTGGCGCTGCTGGAGCACACGCACATCCTCTCGGGCATCGCCCAGTGGCTGGACCGCACGGTGGGCCGCCAGGACGTGATCGTGATGATCATCGGCCTGGTCAGCGCCGTGGTGGACAACGTGCCCCTGGTGGCAGCCTCCATGGGTATGTACGACCTCAAGCAGTTCCCGGCCGACAGCTTCCTGTGGGAGTTCATGGCCTACTGCGCCGGCACGGGTGGCTCCATCCTCATCATCGGCTCGGCCTCGGGCGTGGCGGCCATGGGTCTGGAGAAGATCGACTTCCTCTGGTACATGCGCAAGATCAGTGGCCTGGCCCTGATTGGCTACCTGGCTGGCGCGGTGTTCTACATCGCCGAGTACCGGCTGCTCCATTGACCACACGGGTTTTCCCTGAGAGCAATTACCCCGTTCCGTCAGCTTTCCTCCAGCCACGGCAACACTTCACACCGTAGACTTCGCGGCAAGGCTGTGGGTGCACCCCGCAGCCGGCCTTATCCACCACCAACGGAGACAGCATGAAAGCCCTACTTCAATTTTCACGAGCCGTGGACTGGCTCAACGGTCTGATCGGCAAACACGTGATCTGGCTGATTCTGGCGTCCACCGTCATCAGCGGCGTCAACGCCGTGGTGCGCAAGCTCTTCAACGTGGGCTCCAACGCCTTCCTGGAAGTGCAGTGGTACCTGTTCGCGGCGTCGTTCCTGATCGCATCGGCCTACACCCTGCTCAACGGCGAGCATGTGAAGATCGACGTGGTGTACAGCCACTTCTCCAAGCGCACCCAGACCAAGATCGACGTGTTCGGCTTCTTGTGCTTTCTTACCCCCGTGTGCGTGGCCTTCCTGTACTACGGCGTGCCCTTCTTCCTCAAGGGCCTGCAATCCGGTGAAATGTCCACCAACGCTGGTGGCCTGATCCGCTGGCCGGTGTATGCCCTGATCCCCCTGGGCTTCTCGCTGCTGCTACTGCAGGGCTGGTCCGAACTGATCAAGCGCGTGGCCTTCCTGATGGGCCTGATCGAAGACCCCACAGTCAAGGCCGTGGCCATGACCGCGGAAGAGGAACTGGCCGAGGCCATCCGTCTGGCTGCCGAGGCCAAGAACAAGAACGCTGCCTGATACGGAACCCACACCATGCAACTCATCATCAACAACATGGCCCCCATCATGTTTGCGGGCCTCATCTGCTTCCTGCTCGTGGGCTTCCCGGTGGCGTTCAGCCTGGGCGCCTGCGGACTGTTCTTCGGCTTCGTCGGCGTGGAGCTGGGCGTGCTGCCCGAGGCTCTGCTGCAGGCGCTGCCGCTGCGCATCTTCGGCATCATGCAGAACGACACGCTGCTGGCGATTCCCTTCTTCACACTCATGGGGCTGATATTGGAACGCAGCGGCATGGCCGAGGACCTGCTGGAAACCATCGGCCAACTGTTCGGCCCAGTGCGTGGCGGCCTGGCCTTTGCCGTGATCTTTGTCGGCGCCCTGCTCGCCGCAACCACCGGCGTGGTGGCTGCCTCGGTGATCTCCATGGGTCTGATCTCGCTGCCCATCATGCTGCGCTACGGCTATGACCGGCGCATCGCGTCCGGCGTGATTGCCGCCTCGGGCACGCTGGCGCAGATCATTCCGCCGTCCCTGGTGCTGATCGTCCTGGCCGACCAGTTGGGCCGCAGCGTGGGCGACATGTACAAGGGCGCCTTCATCCCCGGCTTTGCCCTGACCGGCTTCTACGTGCTGTGGGTTGTATTGATCGCCGTCTTCAAGCCCGCCATGGTTCCCGCCCTGCCGCTGGAAGCCCGCACCATCCGTGAAGACAATGGCAAGAGCGGCCTGATGTCTCTGCTGGTGCTGACCATCATCTCTGCTGCGCTGGCCTTCTACTTCGGCGAGCATTACGCCACCGTGTACAGCTGGTTCCAAGGCACCAAGGTTGACTCCATGCCCACCGACGAGACCATCGTGGTGTCCATGTGCGCTGGCGTGGCCTTGGCCTTTGTGATCGCCATGCTCAACAAGGTGACCGGCCTGGGCCTGCTGTCGCGCATGGCCGAGCGCGTGACCTTCGTGCTGATTCCGCCGCTGCTGCTGATCTTCCTGGTGCTGGGCACCATCTTCCTGGGCATTGCGACCCCGACCGAAGGCGGCGCCATGGGCGCCCTGGGCGCCGGCATCATGGCCCTGGCACGCGGCCGCCTGAGCATGGCCCTGCTCAAGCAGGCCCTTAACACCACCACCAAACTGGCCAGCTTCGTGGTCTTCATCCTGGTGGGCTCGACCGTGTTCAGCCTGGTGTTCCAGGGCGTGGACGGCCAGAAGTGGGTGGAGCACCTGCTCACCGGTCTGCCCGGCGGCCAGATCGGCTTCCTGATCGTGGTCAACGCGCTGATCTTCTTCCTGGCCTTCTTCCTGGACTTCTTTGAGCTGTCCTTCATCGTGGTGCCGCTGCTGGCCCCGGTGGCCGAGAAGATGGGCGTAGACCTGATCTGGTTCGGCGTGCTGCTGGGCGTGAACATGCAGACCTCGTTCATGCACCCGCCGTTCGGCTTTGCCCTGTTCTACCTGCGCAGCGTGGCACCCAACAAGGAATACACCGACCGCGTGACCAAGAAGACCATCGCCCCGGTGACAACCATGCAGATCTACTGGGGTGCTGTGCCCTTCGTGATCATCCAGATCATCATGGTGGCCCTGATCATCTTCTTCCCCGGCATCGTTTCCAGCGGCCTGGACAAGGAAGAAAAGGTGGACCTGGATCAGGTGCAGATGCAGATGGAAGCCGCCACGCGCACGGAAGAAGTGCCGGCCGAACTGCCAGCCGCCGGTGCATCCGCCCCCGCGAGCGCGGACGACAAGGCCGCGGAAGAAGACCCCATGAAGGCCATGCAAGAGTCCATGGACAAGGACGCCAAGAAGAAGTGATGGCGCCCGCGCCGCGGCTGCGCGCCGCGCGTAACAACACAGGAAGCCCCGCATGCGGGGCTTTTTTACTTTGCAGCCGGCTGTTCGGTGACAGCCGCCGTCCCCCCGGAGTCAACAAGGTCGCCTCCTTCCTTTACCGCCACTGCGAGACGAATTTCTTGTCGTAGCGGAAAGTTGGTTTCGGACACGTTGCAATCCTTGGTGGTTCGGACATTGTCGGCAGGTTCCGACCATTGCGGACCTTCGATTTGCCAATTTCGCTGCCGAAAAGCGGTCATTTACTCACAAGTCCGTAATTTAAGCGACGAACGGGAACTTGCCTGATGCGTGATAGTCTCATGGTGCATGAAACGAGACGGCCGCGCACTGGACCACACCACGCTGGAAGAGTTCCGCCTGCTTGCACTGCGCCGCGTGCGCGAGGGCGAGAAGCCCTCTGCGGTGGTGAAGTCCCTGGGTATGAACCGAACCTCGATCTACCGCTGGCTCAAGGCGGCATCGGGGC
>Ga0310915_10000020_pt1 | contig 137484 bp, 249 predicted proteins | sample GREbulkMGAN111_FD_202508 | JGI IMG/M metagenome (GOLD analysis project Ga0310915, IMG submission 202508) | Lab enrichment of tropical soil microbial communities from Luquillo Experimental Forest, Puerto Rico - GRE.bulkMG.AN111 | ecosystem: Environmental > Terrestrial > Soil > Tropical forest...
ACCTTAGTCCAAGCACCAGAGGAGGCTTTGTGGGTGACACCATCAGGCATTAAGCCTAGACCAGTAAACTTCTTAGCTGGGCCCCCGACGAACAGCTCACCTTTTGTGGTTAGTGCCCAAGCCAAGTTGCCGCACATAACTGCATATTTGATCTTTCCATCAGTGACTGGTGGTGTAATTAGACCGAAGGCGATCATTGGAAACGGAATCATATTCTCTCCTAAAAGAAAAGGCCCCATTCTCATGAGGCCTTAATGGTTATGGACGGGTAGTCATGAACACGTCGATCAGGTTGCCTTTACCACGATAGACCAAGTTACAGATAGTAACTGAGCTAGGGGTTGTGCTAACCTTAGTACCTGTTCCATGAACTACAAAGCTATTTGACCAAGTAACCTCATGGCCCGTAGCATCCTGTTCAAAGTAGATGTAGATAGACTCCGACTTACCGCCGCCTACAAGGCCCGCTGGGGCGTTAACAGCAAAAGCCGTCTGTACGTTAACGTTGTAGACGTTCGTCGTACCATCAGGCGTATACGTCGCAGAAGACGGCAATACATCCTTAGGAGTGACGCTGAACTTAGGAGCCGTTACCTTATCTGCCTCTAAAGATTTAGCTACGACATCATTATTGGCTAAACTAAAGTCACCAGTTACAGTCAAATCTGTTACCGTAGTGGCTTTCAGAGATGTCTCACCTGTAACAGTCAAGGTCTTAGCCGCCACAGCGTTATTGCTCAGATCCAACTGACCAGTGATTGTACCAGTGACCTTAAGGTTTCCACCAACATTGGCATTGTTGGCAACATCAAGTCCTACCTTGCCCATGTCAGCACTGCCAGCAACAACCCGCTGTGCAGTTACATCGTTAGATGCCGTAACGTTAACCGCCCCAATATCACCTGTTACCGTCGCGGATAGCGCCGTGATATTCTTGGATGACAGGTCGATCTCGCCGTTAATAGTTCCGGATACGTTAAGGTCGCCTTCTACTAAAGCATTACCTTCTACACGGAGCTTGTCGCCAGTCTGACCAGCCTTACGCTTCAGGATTAGCTCATTGGTAGTAACTGAACCTTCCGTAGTCAAACCGCCAACGGTAGCAACACCCTCAATTGAGGCCGCACCAGACACAGCAAGTGATCCGCCGTTTACCTCACCAGTTACTGTCAGAGATTCACCAGTGATCGGGCCGACTGCCGTGATAGAATCAGATGCCGAAAGATTCAATGCTGACACTGCCTCTGTGGCTGTTACAGACTTCGGTAGAATGTCCTTGCCTTCGATGCTCTCTGCTGACCCGATTGGGTTTCCATTACCATCACGTAAAGACCCCTTGACAACAAGGTCATTTACTGTAGCTGTTTGACCCGCCACATTAAAGTCGCCTGTTACGCCAGCATCACCATCAACAGCCAATGTTCCCTTGGAGTGCATGTTGCCGCCGGAGGTGATACCACCAACGGTAGTGACAGACTGCCCTTTCAGGGACCCCGTGGCATTAACATTTTTAGGGTTAATGTCGAGGCCATCCATAGTAGGGGCTACAGGTTGACCATCCTCATCGACAAAGTTACCGGATACATAAAGATCCTTCGTGGTAATCTTACCAGTGTTAGTGATCTCACCAGAAGCAATCTTAGAGGCCGTAGCATCACCAGTCAAGGTGGTTGTTCCAGTGACAGTTAGGTTCTTAACTGAGATATCTTGACCATCAACAATGGCCTTGATTGCATCACCTACCCACGAAGTTGTGGGGATCGTATCAGATGAATCACCTTTTGCAGGTTTAGGTGCGCGTGGGTTCCCAGTGAACTTAGGACTATCAATTGGAGCATATTTCTTACTAGGGTCTTCACCAGTCTGGTTAAGGAAGGCTCTCCACTTAGGGTCGCTCTTCGGAGAAACACCTTGTAGAACAATCGTAGATTGTGTTGCTGTAGGAGCATACCACCAAGATGTTGCACCAGCCTCAGTAAAGGCGTATAATTGGTTAAATACAGAAACCTGTGTACCCTGTTTCCAAGCGATAGGTGGAGTTTTGAAGTAAAGGTTGTCAAGAAGAGCTTTACGTACTGAGGGGATCAGACTACCATCCTCTGTAACGATGCTTGCCAATCCATCACCGTTGACCACTCCGTGTAATCTCTTGGAGTCAAGGATCACCTGATCAACAGCTTTGTTGAAATCTTCGCTGACTGCGATTTGTTCTGCCACGTTACTCTCCTTTATTGGAATTCGTGTTGTTGTTGCCTTGATTGACATTCACACCCCAACGGAGGGAGATGAAATTGCTCAGGAGTTGAGGGGCAGCAACAGCGGAAGCGTACACCCACATGTACCATTCAGGTAGGGTATTGTTCCACCCCATCTTAATGAAAACAGCAGTCATGGAAGCCATGCCGATGTTAGACCAGAATTTGGTATGGGATGCCTTGTCTGGGTTAACTGAAGATGTCACCAGATCCTTTAGGAATTTTAACATATTCCCTCTCGTTTATCAACGGGTTAATATAAGAGCAAATGAGCTGCAATAAGGCAGAAAGCTATGATGCATAACTGCACCCATTCACGTATTGATGTATCTTTTAATGCACAGACACAGATCAACGACTCAAAGAATAATGAGCTGGATTGTGACCACGTAAAAGATTACAGACCAGAAGGGAACATATCGGGGTATTGTATCACGAAGACTTGGAGGAGTAGGAAGGGTATGGCACTTGAAGCAATAAGCTTCTTCTTTGCACCTGCTAGGACACAGGCAATACCGAACATGAGGATTGAGTCGAGGGACCAACACAAAGTAAGGTAGAAGGATAGATCAAATATATCAGGATGGTTCCAGAAGTACCAATACACCCCATTCTCTATGAGAATATGGCTCAGGCATAAAATAGCCATGAGCCGTATATCTCTATCTTCTTTAGTTAATAGCACTAAGAAACAGACCCCATACAAAAGGGATGTTACCATAGCTACCCTCGGTGACGAGTCTCCAAGACCGTTTTGAGAAGTGTCTGTATGTCATCTCTTAATCCGGAAACCTCAGACTTTACTTCGCGGCGAAGGTCAGAGAGGTCTGACCTAACATCCTGCAAACTATCCTGTAGGTGCTTAACTTTCCTGTCTAGTGTCTCGTCAAGGCGGTCCTTTGTAACCATATCCGATTTCATACGGATCATTTCCTTTTCGATGGCATCCTGACGTTCTTGCATCTTCTTATAGTCAGTCCAGATATATTTAAGGACACCCATAAGAATAAAGGTTAGAAACCCCCAAGCCGCCTTCAGAACAGACCACATTGTGATATCCAAGCATCACCTCCTTATGGCGCTTTAGGGAACACAACCTTCTTGACAGTAACATCAAGTCGCTTGAGTGCAGCAACATAGCCCTTAAGTTTTTCAGCTCGGGCACTCTCTGCTTTATCCAGTAAGTCACCCATCGCCAGAAGGACACTCAGCTCAGTCATCGTGTTTCGAATAAGAGAGTTGCGTTGCTCATCTAGCTGTTCAGGAGTTACCTTACGCTTGATCAGCTTAGTCTTAACTAATTCCCAATCTCTGCGGGTATTCTCGTTAAAACCTTCAGGTAATTCATCCAACTCGACAACTGTCATATCTACAGGGAATGACATCTCAATATTCTTTACCAGTTGGACGATGATCCCTTGGTCGTCAATAAGGATCTTCCAAGTGTCTGGAGAAAAGCTGTTCTGTACATCATACCAACATTGCCCATCTTCCGATTTAATGAAGAAAGCATTTGGGAGGCCGAAGCGGCGTACCGCTTCCTCCGTCGGCTGGTATTTAGTGAAGTTACGAATAATACGCATTTACTCTCCTTATCCTAGTTGGTCAATAGTAACCCAAGTATCACCAACCTTTTTCATTGTTGGTCGTGCCCTAACAAAACCTAAGATACCTGCCCCCTTTGCACCACCCTGATAGCGGTACTGGCTTATATCGGTCATCGAGTGGCCCGCCGGAGCAAGGAATTGCAAGTAGTTAGGGTTTACTTGGTTAACTCTGGAGTTAACATCTACAGCATTACCGAAACGGACATCAGTAACTGGCAGTGCTGCCGAGTTAGGGATAACTGTTACGTTAGTAGAAGCACCTACACCAGAAATCGAACCACGGGCAGAAATAACAGCAGAACCTACCGCAATCCCGCTCACGCTACCATCAGCACCGACGGAAGCCACTGAAGGGTTACTTGAAGACCATAAGATCTGCTCTGAGTAGTCTGTTGGGGCCGCTGTGAATACAATCTTCTGTGAACCTTCAACTTCAATGCTCGGCGGCTGGCGCAAAGTCAGAGATGTCAAAAGGACGTTGACTGTAACACCAACACGGCTGTTTAGTCCAGTAGAGATTGAAGCGATAATCTGACAGGTCCCTTTACCACGCAGTGTTACCAGACCAGAAGTATCTACCGTTGCAACTGAAGCGTTTGTAGTTGACCAAGATACTGGGAACCCGCTGGCAATGTTGGTAGGGAGAACGGTAGCTGTCAGTCGCTGTTGCCCGCCAATCTTGCCTGTGATAGAATCAGGGGAAACGATGATATCCGTAGGTGTTTGAGCACCAGAACCACTATCCGCCTGATCGGTCTTGATGATGAACATGGTTGCAATGTTCTTCACTCGGTTTTCAGCAGCAGTCGGAACTACACGGCTGGCATCGAATGTTACGTAAGCACCCCAGTTATCATTACCGCCAGATTTAACCTCGGCGTTCCAACGACGGTTAGATGTTTGGAATGCACCAACATACCCGTCCTGCGCTCTCCAACGGTCATAGGAAAGTGTTCCGCCAGTGATGTTACGAATAGCATCTTCCTGAGTGGAAAGGATCGCACGGTTTGGCTCTGAGTCTGTGGTGGATCCGTGGGCCCAACCACGTGGAACACGACCACGCATATCCCATAAAGTATCGCGACCAAGTGCCGAGAACAGTTTAGGGTTTTTAGCCTTATCAAACTTCTGACCATTAAGTTCCAACCACCCTTTAGGAGGTGTTGTCGAACCCCAGAGCATCACGCCACCGATTGGTACAAGGTAATCATTCAGCCCGTTAACCTTATTGTTCATATCCTTGATGGCATCATCCAGCTTTTTCTCCATGTCATCAATTTTCTTATCTACCTCTTTGATCTTATCATCAACTACCTTTTCGAAGTCTTTGATCTTGTCATCAATTACTTTCTCAATGGCTGGGACTTGCTCAGTTGTGATGTATCGGATCCACTGGGTGATCATGTTGAGAGTGTAGTTATATTCTTCACAGGCTGGCTTCTGTCCCTTGTCATAACCCTTCTTGAACAGGTCATCAATAGGGCGCTTCTTGTTTAATTGCCCTGTGTTAGGGAGGACATAGTTATCCCATGCCCAGATATCAAGACCAATAAGTGGCTTTGCCATAATTACTCCTCAAAAGGTGTATCTTCAAGGTAAGCTTCAAAAGCCTTACCATCCATATAGAAAACGTCAGAGTACGACCCATAGGTTGTTATAGAGTCATGCATTATCTGAGGGTAAGCCCAGATATACTGGTGAATTCTGGGGAACTTTGTAGTATTCAATGCGATATTCCCAAATATCATCTTCCACAAATAAGGGCGGTATGGTGAATCTGGGTCGAATCCGTACAGTGGAGCTAAGACCTCATCAGGAACAAAACCAGCTAAGTAGTGGATATTGTCCTCAGAGTAATTAAGATCATTGGCGGGGATCGTTATCGCATCAAAAGATTTCTCCATCTTCCCTTGGATGAGCCAGTCATAACATTCTGTACAGTAGAAATCAAAGTTGGATGATGAGTAGGAATCTTTTGGTAAATTCAAGAATTCCATCAAACCATTGTCTATGATCGACGGCAAGAATGGCAGAAGGGTTATTTTAAGTGTTGGATGCCTTGCCTTTAAATCGGTGCCAAACTTTACAACCCTCTTACCAAGAGCCTCACGACAAAACTTAACATACTCGTCATAAGGTGATCCTGTCTGATAATTATCTTTTGTCCCTATGTCTTGAGCATACAACCCTGTAGCCTTGTTAAAAGCCACTTTTGTTGAGTAGTCATAGATACAAGGAAGGTTGGTAGATGTGTTGTACCACCACCAAGGCTCACCTATTTGAATCTGAGGTGTTACATTGTAGCTCTGGCTTATCTTGGCTATTGTATCCATAACCTCTGTTACGTATGCCATACCTCCCTCGATGAGTGGGGATAAGACGTAGCTTGGAGGTACATAACCAGTAGCTGCCAGATCATCATTCCAGTCATGCTGGACCCACTCAGGCGGACATACCGTGGACATAAGCTCGAAGCTCACAGAGTTAATAACTGCGTAGTTATTTTCCCCGCATAGTTTCATATAGCTCTTAATCCATTCCTCAGTGGCCTTGTTCAGGTACTTGGTGCGGTTAAGATTCCAACGAGTCCCGTTCCATGAGAAGTCGTAATAGTGGGACATACCGTTATAGTGGTTAACCACGTCACGATACCCCAAAGCTTTCATGTTATAAACTACCCTCTCCGCCGTTAGGTTATACATGTCGTCGTATGAGGTACACATACGGATATCATGCGGCGGAACAATCTGGTTATTCACCGTCATGGTTGGGGATTTTTCACCATTAGGTAAGGGGAGAAGTGTTATTGTCATCTGCAACTCACGATTGGTTGGAAGAGGCTCCACCTGAGTGGACTCCTTGTAATCTGAGGCTGCTACAGAGAACATAAGCTGCTTTATTTGGGAGGTATCAACAGTCCTCTCCAGATTGGGCCCTGACTTAAGGTTTGAGAAGTCAAGTAGAACAGATGCAGTCTTAAAATCACCTGATATTTGAGTGGCATAACGCATCAAGGGCACATAGTGTATTGTGTCATCCATCAGTGTGATTGTCAATGTAGGTGTCAGCTCTGGCTTACTGAAATCTTGCATCAGGTTTGACACTTTCATTGAGAAATTAAATTTAGCTTTACGGAGATCCCTGTGTGTTTTATAACCTACACCTTTATGGTCGAAGGTATCTTCCGTATTCCAAATGACTCCGGAAAGTCCAGCCTTTGTCCTGTTCACCATATTAACAGTGAAGGATGATCCATTACTAACAATAGAACAGCTCTCTGAGGGTTGGGAGTCTACAGACCAGTACATTGGCTTGAACAGCATTTCCTCTTTAGTTCCGTAAGAGAGCGGAGTTAGATCTCTGTTAGCGGAGATCTTGCAGACTCCACGTGACTTATCAAATTCCACCTTTGAACTTATAGAGTTCGCATCTACGTAGAAGTTACGAGATATTGAGTTTACTTTCTTTTCAGCCACAGGGATTGTTATGCTTTTTGAGGTTGCCCCCTTCTCGAATATGAAACTCCCAACAGTATGGGTATAGTCCCTATCGGCTATCGCTGTAGAAGGGGTAGTCTTGTAGCTTATAGAGATATCCCTATCTGACTTATCCCTTACTATATTAAAAGTTGCAGAAGCCATTGTGTCTCCTTAACTGAAATTGACAGTGGTGTCCTGAACACTCACCTTGATAAGGGACGGAACATAGACGTCTGCGCTGTCAGAAACGTAAATCAGGGATGCCATACCTCCGGCACCGTATCTTTGTGAGTCCCACACAGACCCAAATCCAAAATCTTGCTCGTCGTTATCAAAACCGAAAGGGTAGCCCTCATGATCGGTGATTCTGAGATGAGTAACCAGTGGTAGGATATCAAGGAGTTGGTCAAGAACCTCATCAACCTCTATACAGGTGTTGAAAAGATTAAGGTCAAATCTGAAGTTATCTCCCTTCCATGTGGCAAAATTACCCTTACCGAATAATTGGTTAAGTGTGGATATTACCTCTGGGCGTGTGCCGTGCTTTGAAGCTCCACCTGAAAGGATCATAATTATAGCGCGATATTCTGGGTCTGCCAATCCATTTCGGTAGATACCCATTTGTTCACCTATCTCATTTAGGTTAAGGCCTTCGGCTAGTTGCAGGGTTCTATACTCTGCTAAATCTACGAAGGCCTCATCGACCAACCTCAGTCTCTCTAAGAAGATAGAAAGTAACTTGGTAAAGTTCTCTTTATCACTTAGAAATTCTGAGGGCAGTCTTTCTAAAGCACCCTTAATGAAATCAGGCAGTGGGTGGATGTGGTTAACATCCGGAGCTAACACCTCTGCCATAACCCCTCCGTTAAATTATCTGACTGTAGGTTATATTGTCTGCTGACAAGTTGAAAAGCTGAGTGGTGGCTGGCTTAACATCATTACTTGTGTAAGATGTATCAGGCTGACCAACATTCTTAACTTCCACAATCACTTTCGTGAAACGATCTGGACGGATGGTCGAGCTAACAACGGCCCCGAGTTGATGGTTGTATAACGTAGCTGCGATACTGCCACCGTTAACCATAGCAACCAGAGCATTATTAATCTCCGTTTCCTCCACGATAGAGACAGGCCTTCCTTGATATTTGACACGTACCGCAATATTGCGTTGCTCTGCTTTTGTGTGGTACACAGTTTCAATTTGGTCATCCTCTGTGGTTATATCGGTGAATACGGCACCATAGGTTACGTTGCTTAAAGCTATGGTTTCGTAGAGGGCCTTGTTGATCTCATCAGTATCACCACCATATACCACAGTCATAAACTTGTAAGGCGGGATCCCCAGTGAATTGGTCTTATCGGTATTGTTAGCGAAGATCTTAACCTTCTCAACACCCTCAACCGTATTCAGTAATCTTGAGAGGATCGCTGGGCGTGTGGCTGCGTTAGCATTACTTATTGTACTGGCGGCACGCACACGATAGGCGTTATCACTCTCAACATCTGAGCCATCAGCGAAGGCTTTAATGTTTGTCAATGATACAAAGCCAGAAGGTGTTGGGGACATAGAGGTAATTGAACCCTCTCCACGTGCTAAATCTCCTGCCTCTGTGGCTCGTAGCCCCATGTCGATTGTCTTGTCACCTACAAGAGGTGATGTTCGAAAATCAACTCGGGTAGACAGACCTATTAACCTCTTACTTGTATCATAACCAATCCAGAGCTGACCTGCGGCACTATCAATAAAGATCCTTGCGTCATTAGTTTGAATTGTATTCTCTACAATAAATCTCTTAATGTCACTGAAGAATTTATTAAGTGGTGCAGAGTTTGGAGTGGTATTAGTTAGATTAAGGGTTAAGTTCTTTGTTGTTCTGTCACTGGTATTCTGGATCGTAAATCTGTATTCCCCAACTCTTAAATCTCGCGACAAGATAGAATGGGCAATAATATTACCAGCTACCTGAACATCCTTCGTTAATTCAAAATTACCCGCATCAATATCCCAAGCAGCAACAGAATAAATCATGTTGTATGGGACTGACGCATTAAGTGTCATTTGAGCTGTGCCTGTAGAACGTGTTTTACCACGACGATAGACACCACGCTTAGCAAAGAGGTCATCGAGGTACATACCTTCAGCACCTGCCTGTGTCTGAGCCTGATACACCCCGCCACCTAATAACCAAAGCTCATACTCTCGCTCTGCAAATACAGAGATAAACTTATCTAGAGCGGAGTTGGAAGCAGTGTTCATTTTTGGGCCAAGTATCTCTTTTATAGACACTTTTATCTCTTCACGTAGGTCTTCCATTCCGGGTCTAATGTACCCGTTTGGAGTTAATCCGTACTTTCTGCTTGCCATTATTCCTCCGAGCAGATATCCAACGATGAGATAATTTTACCACAATACCTCCCGATTGAAAAGAAAAAGGCCGCATAAGCGGCCTATAGTCAATTACTTAACCCATTTGTTATGCCACGTCACATCACCGAACGTTGGCAGTCTAAAGTTAATTAAATAGTAGAGTTTATTAGCGTAAGTGATCCACCCATCATCACCACACATAGAGGCACCTTGATCGTTAGGTGTAGGGTAAGAGAACTCATTTGATCCGACAAAGGCTAATGATAATTCCTCTCCCTCGGTAGTGAGAACTGTGAAATAACATTCGTATGTACGACTAGTCTTATTCATCTTAGAAGTGAAGTCTGTTATCGCCACAACGTCTGGTTCCAATCGTGTATGTTCTTTTATTTTATTATCAAGAACAGTTTTAGCTACACGCTTTGAAATATAAGTTCTGTATGGGAATCCAAAAGTTTCATCAAAATACCAGTCGCCTTGCCAAATATTAAAACGGAAGTATAATCGTTGACGCAGGGAATTAAGATTGTCCTCAATGAAGTTAAGTTCTCCATTAGAGAAATCTAAGTCACCAGTAACAGGGTCTAGGGCCATGTCCTGATAGAGGGTGGTTACAGCCATGAGAACTCCTTAGTTTGGTTTGTTGGTGTTGCTTCCGCCGGACTCTACACCGCCGTGGGTATGGAGGAGATAAGTCTCAAAGAAGCTATCGAGGTCAACACCCTTCTTTGTTATGATCCTACCGTCTGGAGTGATCTTTGCGCCGTTGGCATCAACCAGTCCACTAGTCTCCATTTTGAACGTGCCGCCCCCATTCTTCATGGTGCTTGAACCATCCTCAAGCATTTGGAAGGATGACTTAGGAGTCTCAATAATAATGGAACCTTCGGGGGATAATGAGATCTTGACTTTATCGTTCTCAAGGACTACCTTATCAGGGTCGATAGGTTTAGCGTTTTCTGGTGTGTAGATCTCAGTGACAGCGAAACCTGCGAACAATCCATGAGTGCTTTGGTCGGAAGAGTTATCTTCGTTTCTCTCTGAGAAGTTAATGCCAACCATATCACCAACCTTGATCGGCATGGTTAGGCGAGCCTTTCCTCCATTAGCTGACGGTAGTTGTACCGGAACATTAAAGATGGTAGGGTATCCGTCTTCAGTGCCGTCAGAAAGGACTGTCTTAGCCATAGGTTGAACGTCAACCGTAGGTCCTGAGTAATCTACACCTACAACCTTGCCACGTAGTGAGGTATGCATGTTGTCTCGCATCCATCTACGCAGAAAGATGCCGAAAGCGGCATCAAATCTCTGCACAGCTGCCATATAATCTCCTATTCAATAAGTTTGCCACGTACCTCTGAAACACCCATCACTGTCTCCCAGTCTCCAGTCAAGTCACCTTTGTGAGTAAGATAAATCACCTTGTAGAATCCCGTGTATTCTTTACTCTTGAGGTAGATTGAACTTTCAGGTAGGATTGAACCGTTCAAAAGGCTGGTTACTTCCATACCCGCATCCTCTCGGATCTCTGCGGAAGTTGGAACGTGAGGTTTAGCCGGAGTCTTTTTACCAGCTCTCTTAGCTAGACGCTTACGGGCGGGCTCAGGGTTCTTAGGGACGGGGGATCCTTTCATACCAGTATCTTCACTGATCTCAGCAATGGCATCTTTAAATCGAGAGCCTACTTTGGTCCAATAAACAGCGCCGTCCTGAACAGAGAATGTTGAATTGGTGTTTCTAGCTAAAGTATCTAGACTCTGTGATGCTGTACCGGAGAAGGCCATAGAATGTTGAATTACCTCTCCCTTGCCGAATGGAACAACGCGCCCCTTTGGTAATTTAAGGTCGGTAATCAGGTCATTAACTATGGAGTCAACCGGAGTCCCCTTCTTATATGAACGGGTTGAGCGGCTTGTGGTAAGATTCAGTGTACCATCACCAAGAATGAACTTAGTTTTTCTCGTAGGGCCATCCCACGTGTTCTCCATGAACTCAACTGTGCCGGAGAAGATTAGCATGTTCTGGTTGTTATACCCAGCATAGAGCATAACAGCCAAAGACTCACGTTGGTTAGCATCGAGATAGTTAACGGTGTCATCGGAGAGGTTGCATACGGTAACATACCCCTTATTAGGTTCCTTGGAGTTATCTTTCTTAACCTCAAACTGAATGTTGAGGTCTTCCCTAGAACCATCACCAACGATACGGTAGGATTGACCACCTTTATTGGTAGGGGTATACTTGTCGATATTGGTTGGCTTCTCCCCTATGTAAACAGGTCTGCCGATCACCAACTCATAGGTCCTAAAGGTGGTCTGTGCCATTAATCTATCTCCTCAACGTCGTCTTCGTTTGATGCATATGTCATTTGAATCTCAGAAAGGATCCCGATATTGTATCGGCTAGGTCTTGCATCCCAATTCTGAGGGCCCGTGAACATACACAAGTTTCCTTTCGGTATGTTTTCCATGTATCGGTAAGGGGCCAGTAAGTCAACATACGGCATAAGTTTCATAGTCACCGTAGGATCAGTACCAACATCACCAATATGGAAGATCCACGACTCATCTCGATCATTCCACTGGAACCTAACTTCATATGTCACACTATCAAGAACAATGCGGAAGCTTTGATCAGGATAGCCGTCAATAGAGAAGTCAAAAGTCCTTACAAATTGAGCCATTATTTACCCCCAAGTGAGTTAGGGTTGAATCCGGTAGGTCCTGCCTGATTAGGTCGGTAGATGTAGGAACCATCCGAGTAGTGGGTTGCAGATGTGTTACCAGTCATCCCCTCAAACCATCCCTGATATGTCTTACCTGCCTTACCTAAAAATCGGGATGTTTTCTTACCCTTATTGGCATCATCAACCGCTCCGCCCTCCGCTGTCTGCTTGGCACCTTTCTGGGCGTTACCCGCCTTCTTAGGATCAGCTGTTGCTGCCAGAACTGTCTTACCAATATCTCGCAGTCTGAATTCAGACATAGTGAAGTCAAACACCAATGCACCACCCTCTTGGGTGGTTCTCTGGGCATCTATCTTTGTGAAGACGTAGTTCTCTAGGATGTTGTCTTCAGTGACAAGAGTGACCATCTGACGTTTTTCCAAGATCTCTTTAAGGATCTCAAGAGCTTTTGCTGGACGCTTAGACTCTTTTGGATTTCCGTAGTCGGTATCCTTGTCGATATAGTTCTTATCGTTCATGATGAAAGGAGAATCAGTGACTCTGGCACTGAAACTGAATTCACCATCGTTTATGACCATGTGATCCGATGCTTTAGCTTTTGACTCGATTGCATAATCTGTCTTATCAGCTGACAAGCTATAACGGTGATCTTCAACAACGTCAAAAAGGATTAAGAGATCGTCCACAGTATTCTTGCTGTCGGCAATACTCTTACGTCCGCCGTTCACAAGACCTGATACGATCAGCGTATACTCTTTCTTATTGTCCTGTACTTGTTTCGCAGAATCAATCTTCGAATCAGGATTAGGTATTGACTTAGCCATTTAACCTCCTCTGGGATTATAAAAGTTTATCATAATCCAGTAAGTTACTCAATACAAAAACAGGGGCCGAAGCCCCTGTGATTATGGAGTGTTGCCACCCTGCATCAGCATGTTAATATTGAACATGTTGTTCTGGTCTACCGTAGCCTGAACCATATTCTGCAACTCACCTGCGTCGATCTTGATAGTCATTGCTGCTTCGACTTCTTGAACTGGCAAACGAGCTGGGAATGGGTTGGTAGGTGCCTGACTTACAGGTCCTAATCCATTTGACTGAAGGTAGTCAAGACGACGAGTATCTTTCTTCTGTGACTCTCCATTCCACCAATCAGCGATCCCGCTACCGACATCACCAAGTGTGGTATTCTTAGCCCACTGTCCGAAAGATGTATCCCCGATTGCAGCATCCGCAACACTGTCAGCTACATCGTACATGAATGCAACTTTCAATGCCTTACCTGCTGCTCCCATAGCGGTCAGCTTAGTTTTACCTGCGCCACCTCCCTTACCACCTTTCCCATCACCGCCTGCTCCTACTGCGCCGCCGATACTTGTCGCATCTTTAACAATCTTCAATGCGCCAGCAAGACCCGCAATGCTTTTCAGAATGTTGAAAAGTTTTGTAGCGGAAGCAACGAACAAGAGTACGCCAGCTGCGTATCCACCCCAGTCGAGAGCCTTACCAATAAGGTCCCCACTCACCCCTAACTTCTTAGCGTATTCCTCGAACACATCATTAATGAAGATGAAGGTATTGTAAACTAGGAGGCTTATGTCCTCAAGACCTTCCATGAAGCTACTGAAGAATTTACCGATTGCAGCACCTACGGATCCGTTATCAGACAAGATCTTAGCAAGATTATTGAAGATTGATGTCATTCTCTCACCAAAACCCCCTTGGAATACAGCATTAAGCCAGTTGTTCCAAGACTGGGTAAGACGCTGCATTGCTACACGGTTCCCTTTCAGTGCCATTTCTAATGCACCACCCTTCTGAGCGGCCTGTGCATAGTATTTAGCAACGAATGGAAGGACCTTAGCAGCCTTCAGTTCACCCTTTTGCATCTTGTCCATCAACTTCTCTACGTCGATGGTTGTATCACCAAAAGCTTCCTGTGCAGCTTTAACAAAAACCTGCATCGAACCCGGAATTCCCTCTGCTAATTGTTGCTTTAATTCTTCAGCCATGATCTGGCCTTTACCCATCATCTGCTGGATTGCAGTGATACCACGTTGGTATTTAACTGGGTCAACCTGAAGTGCCGTAGCGTACTCTGAGAAGCCCTTAAACAGGTCATCGTTCTGTGTCTTACTCAACACACCATCTGCTGCGATGGACATCTGTACGTAGCCCTGAGAGGCTTCTTTAAGGCTAAGACCTAAACGCATGGATTGGTCTTTAACGAACTGGATACGCTTACCAGCTTCTTCTGAGGAATCAGAAACCATCAACATTGTGGCCTCCAATCCTTGAAAGAACTGTCCCTGCTGTAAGACAGACTTACCTGCGGCAAATGCACCATAGGAGGCGGTTGCAGCTACCATTGAGGAACGGAGGGTCCCCATTGCACCACCTAGACTCATCGCGCCGCTCTGTGCTTTGCGGAATTGTCCTTCCAGTGCAGAAACGGATGCACGGTACTTAGCAGCACTCATACTACCAGCAAGGAACTCTTTACGTAAAGACTGAAGTCCTTTAAGCTGTGAGCTGTAGTTGGCACCATACTTAGAACGTAAACGAACGTCCTGAACATCTACAGCGTCCTGACGTGAACGAGCACCACGTGCAGCTTTTAGTTCAGCTGGGCTGGGAGCTTTAGGTTTTGGAGCGGGAGCTGGTTTAGGTGCAGGGGTTGGCTTAGCCGCATGAGGACCATATCTCTCATCATGGCGGCGAGTTCTTTCAGGATCCCACTGTGAAGCTTTCTTAGCATCACCGACCATACCAGTACCACGACCTTCAATTGCAGAAGGTAGTGTGATAATTGGTGGTGGGTTACGGCGTCCTGTCGGAGCTCCAAGAGTATTACCAGCCTTCTTGGCTTCACGTTGCTGGGCCATGTAGAATTTACGCATTGCAGAGATGTCGTGGTCTTTATTCGTCATCCCTTTAACGTGTTGCTTGAATCGAGTTGCAGCTTGCTTACGAATAGCTTCGGCGCTCTTGACTTCTTTCTTGTGAAGTGCCATTCTGTAATCAGAAGCTTTCTTCTCTTCTCGTTTACGTGTCTCAGCTAAACGGCGGTTTACTTTGTCGATATCGGTGGAGGTTTTAACGAATCTTTTAACAGGATCGTTTTTGGCACCCTTAGCACTCCCACCTTCCCATGTCTGCTGAACCTTCTTGATGGCCTTGATAGCTTTGCCATAAGAGGTGTTGTCAACATCAAAGATAACCTTGTTGACTGTACTTGTTACTACTTGGTTTCCACCTGCCATCATCCTCTCCAAAAGTAAAAAGGCCAAGACCTTATTAAAGATCTTGGCCTTTACCGTTATCTTCTGCGTGGCGTATTCGCATTCGCCGTCGCACGTGTAGCGTCCTGTTCCTTTTGATCCGTTTCGGTGATATAGTTCTCTATGTCGAGATATTCGTTAAGCTTCAGGAGATAGGCCATATCCCCAGTTTCAAGACTCAACCTATTCTCACCTTTAAAGTTCTTCAGAACTCGGCAATACATCCAGTCAAACCACCCAAGCGTTGAGTGTTCTTTGGAATACTTCACAGCTCTCAGTACAGGATCGCTCACTCGTTTATTGGACGATTGACTTATTCCTGATCCTGATCCATCTCGTCCAGTTGTTTCACCAGACCGAACTGAGCCAGAAGTTTCGGAAGGGTCGCGAAACCGTCTTTCGTGAAAAAACAGCCATAGTTCGCTTTAAGAACCTCTCCCAGTAAAGTCATCATACCCATAAGGTCATCTTGGAAGACTTCATCAATGTTGATTCCGCCGCCCATGCTGTTGCATTCAACGTTCTCTAGGATCAGGTTGATCATTCGCATAACGCCTTGCTCTTCACCGTCTTCTTCGAGGGTGTTGAACAGGTAAATCATTGCTTTAGGTAACGCATCTTCAAAGTTAGCGCCGCCGGAGATGGCAGAGCCCGCTAATGTAGAGATAGGAACCGCCAAATAGCGTCCAATCTTAGGTAGGTTCATCATGGCCTTAGTAGGGGACCAATGGTGAATGATAAACTCATTCTTACCAATTACTTTTACTGTCTGTGGAATCTTAGCAAACATTCGTGTACACTCCTGTGTCTTGAATTGGTTATCCTGTTGCGTGAATAAGGCCACATCCTTGTGGCTCACGTTTTATCTTAGAAGCTCAGGCCAGTAAGACCAGCAAGACCGAAGATGCCTGCCAGTTCGTCTGGGTGAAGCCATGCGTCAACTACGCCGATTTCCCAGTCCATCTGACCAACTTCAGTACCGTAGGACAAATCAGGCTGACGCTGGATCCAACCGTAAGTTGACAGGGACATGCCCTGAGAACCTACGAGGTTTACTGGGAAGAAGATCAGGCCAGTAACAGAAGCAGCTTTCTGGAAGTTAGCCAGCATACCGTTCCAAGGAGAGGTGTTCTGCAAGGAGACAGTAACAACACCAGATTGGTTACGGGACAATGCTACAGAGACTTCACCATCAACACCTACGTGAGGGATGGCGTTATCTTCGTTACGGGATACCTTAATCTTGGTATCTGCGGCATAACCGCTAACGCGCTGTGCGAACAGGAATAGACGAACTTTCTGTGGGTCGTAAGCGCGTGGTGTGATAATCTGAGTTTGCATCTATTATGCTCCTGCGTTAAATGAAGTCTGCCCTGAAGCGGAGGTCCCAGTGATGCGGTCCAAGTTAGCAGCTACACGGATACGGACAAAGTGCAGTGGCGTGTTGTAAACCAGATCAACCTTCATATCTTTCAGGATACGGTTAGCCAAGTCCTGAGTAGGAATTGTAGCTCGTTTTGGAATGGTGATGATTGGGTCGTAGAAGACCTTGTTTTCCTCATCATATCCGGTTAAGATGGAACCATTACGAATACCTACGTTAATAGGATCGTTCAGGATCACAGTGCTCAGGTTTGGCAAGTCATCGTCGCTCATCTTCATGGACATACCCATGTTTGAGCGCTGGTGCATGTAGGAGAATACTGACTCTTCCATACGGAACTTCAACCAGTGGGAGAAGCGGATAACGTCAGCATACTGACCAGAAGAACATTTACCTTCCCAGAATGCGCCAACACCGTACTGGGTACGATAGAAGTTAGCATTACGAGTCCAGATGCGGCTACGTTCTGAAGTGCCAAGAACTGGAGCAGTAACACCCTTCAACACTTTCAGGTGTAAGCTATCACCGTAGGATGGGTCGTTAGAAGACATCGCACCAACCAGACCACCTTCTGGGAAGTCTTTGTCAGCACGTGGGTCATACATACCCAGTGAGTCGTAAGACAACGCTTTCAGTCGGTCAGCAATTGAAGTGGTAACGTTGTTTGGTGCCTTCATAGATGCATCATTTGTGGAGTACACATGCAACTTGAAGTTTGCAGCGGCGAATGCGGCGGCGGCTAGGATATCAGCAGCTACGTGCGATTCGGTGTGCAGGAAGTACCAATCGTTATCTTCGTCTTGGATCTCACTGATTACGGTAGATACTGACTCAGTAGAGCTGTTAAAGATTGTGAAGTTACCAGCATCAGCACCAACAGAGAATGGTTCAGTACCTTTGATCATCAACTTGGTGACATCTTTAACCGTTGCAGTCAGAACAGTTTTCAGGTCGTCATCAGCAGCGATTGCAGCAGAGAGAGCGGTAACGATCTGAGCTGGAGTTGTCACACCTTCGATTACTGCGGCGCGGATGGATTTCTTCATCTTGCCAAGGTAGATATTCAAGGCCACATCTTCGTTGTTAACTTCGGCAGTGAAATCTACAACAGTTGCTTCCAGTGAAGTTCGACCAATCGTAACACGGCTCGGGGCGAATGCACCAGAGAATGCCAAGGTGGCAAACTGGTATGCTGGAGAACCAACTGCGAATCCGTCCAACTCTAACTCAGCTGTTGAGCTGTAAGAACGTGAACGTTCTGCAAAGTTGTCATGCATTGCAATAAACAATGGGGTTTCAAATCCCACACGGCTAATAGGTTGAGTGCCAAGTGTTACCGTGACATCAACTACCTTATCTTCGTAAGCCATCTCATTTCCTCTTTCAGGCGATTATTGAAAGGCACCCTAGTGCCAACGGTGTGATCACTGATAAGGTGGCTTATCAATAACCGAGTTAGAAATCTTATTCTTAAATTTGCTTGCATCCTTCTCTAGGTCAACATTAACCTTGAAATTATCAAGGACTGTATGCCTGTCGTCAGTTGCTGTGACGTTCATCTCAACTGCCTTAAGATCCTCATAAATTCCAGTATCGCTTTCCATAAATGAAACGTTGAAATTTAACTGGACACGGGCACGGATCTCGTAGTATTGTTGGTTCAAAGGAACCTTGATACGAGCAATAGAGGATGAAGACGAATAAGCAAATGCAGAGTAGTCTGGGAAATACTCATTATACACATATGACAAGTTGTAACGCTGTAGCATCCGAGTAAGTGACTGGACGGCATTTCCGCGATAAGCTGTCAGTGTGTAAGTTACATAATAGTTGTGGATCGCTAAGAATCTACCATTCTCATCTGTCTGCTCCAAAGTTGTCCAGTCTAGCTGGTCAGCTTGTGAGAGGTCTACAAGAATAAACTCACCTTCAACTTTAGGGATGATATCTTCACCTGCCAGAACAACCTTTCTTCCGGTTGCCTCATTAGCGAATTTACCTACCAATTGGGTGAGCTCTTTAAATGCCGCATCGGAGTCGGTGTATACCATTACATACCCCCTTCTGTTCCTTCAGGAACTGCAATTAGGTAGCAACGGAATCTTGAGACACCTGAACTTGGGTAGGCGTCAACCTTCATCACCGTGAACCAAGTAAGTTCTCCATAAGAATCTGTCAGTAAGAGTTGGTCAGATAGTTTATCTGTTCCTTCTCTCGCACTAAGTAATCTTGTACTGGTGTAGACAGTGTAAGAGTCATAATCACGCTCACCTTCTTCGGCTAACTGGTTATTCTGATCGCGGGCCGCTTTACCTCGCATTGGTTGAACAACACACTCTAATGCATCAAAGTCTTCAAATGCCACAGTACGGCTTCCGTTGACGAAGATGTCAGTTGGGTCTGTCTTGCTCCAAGCTCGGTGGCGACCCTGACAAGTGACTCTCGGTATTAATCGGTTCTTACCGATAAGTACGTAGCCCGCCATGTAGTCTCCTCTTAGTCCTCTGTGCGCTGACCAACTTTGAATTTGGTAGCGTCTTGCAGATCGCCGTAATGAATCATTGCATCACTAAAGCCTTTGACCTTAGCCCAGTTATCAGAAACCTTATTATTCGAGAAGGTGCCAGCGTCAATAGTGAACTTAATCGCCTCAACGCCTGACTTACCTATCCGGTTTAATCCTGAAGTGAAACCCTTACCTGCAATAATATCATTCATCAAAGACTTAATATGTTTATTTAAATCATTTCTGAACGATAATTGAGTGCTGTATATGAAGTTTCTTTCTGGGAGGTTGTTCCAACCGAACTCATGGATAGCCGCCAGATGGGCCATAGTCAATCCGGAATAGTGTGTCTCATCGTCATAATAACCGTATGTGACCTCTAAACCGGATAACTGCTTGAGTTGATTGTGGAATTTAGTGAGGGCAGATAAATCCTGTTTAGATTTAAATCTCATCATTCCCCTCAATTAGGTTATTTTACCACAATAGGGTAGCAAAATCAACGGTTTCGTGTGACACCCCTACGGACTCCCCAAGGACCTACACGGTTATCGGATCCACAGGAATACCCACGGCAATGTGGGAACAATCCTTGCTCGCTGTACCCATTGCGTGAGTTGGGGTTGTTCTTCACTCGACAGAACTCATCGTTGCGGACGCCGCCGACAATAACCAGATTCCCTACGATGTTTAAGCTCGGATCAATATAGTCTGGATTCAATAACAACCAGTCAAGGAGGTCTTGCCAGTTCTTAAATGCGCTGCCGCCCTTGATCGAGATTGTTTCATCACCGATCTTTTCAAAGCGTTCAGTTATTGAGGCATTACCACTTGAAACTTCTTGGAATATTAACCAACGCAAGCAGTCAACAACCGTATTATAAACCATAAGGTTGAAGCGCTCGGGATACTTTTCAAGATCTAAAGCAATCGTCCACTTCATTATAAACATAGTGATAATGGAGTCCGGCAATACATCCTCTCCTACATTACCGAGCAATGCACGGATGTGGGCGATCAATTCTTCTTCAGTCACGTCACTTCTCCTCTGTTGTAAGTTATTATTTTATCAGAATGATGTTGGATTGTCCCGATAAATAGAAGGCCGCTCGTAAGCGGCCTGTGATGGTTAATACCCTTGAATAAAGAAAGTCTGTAGGGTACAGTAAGTGATAGTTAAACCACTGAAAGTAATCCTTGTAGGGGAACGATCAGTAATGAACTGGTGGAATGAGTATGTATCGACACGCTTACACATATTTGATCTGTGTACCGCATACTGGGAAGTTTTGAATGGTATAGGGAGTTCTAGAGAGATCTCGCTCAAATTCGAGCTTGGTGGTATCTCCATGTATAGCTCCTGATACCCATCAGAATACTTCCTGTACCAATACTGAAGGTTTGCTCCTGCGGAACTCTTACCTGTTTCAACAAGATAACTCTTATTCCCAATCATCTCATTGAACTTGGCAGCAGAGTCTGCGCTCCTCAACATATCCTTATTGAACTCAGTTACATCCGTCATGTTCTCTACTAGATGTTCTGTATTATCATCCCCTTTTGGTCCTTGCTGTCCTCTAGGTCCCTCTGGACCTTGAGGGCCTTGCAATCCTTGATCCCCTTTAGGGCCACTGGGACCTTGAGGTCCGGTATCGCCTTTATCCCCTGTTGAGCCCCTAGGACCTAAAAGCCCCTGAGGTCCCATAACACCATCACGCCCTGCTGGACCTTCATCACCCTTTGTCTCCTTTAGGTCCCTCAGGTCCAACTGATCCGTCTACACCATCTTTACCTGCCGGACCCTGTAGACCATTTGGGCCCTGTAGTCCTTGTTCACCTTGACCACCCTTTGGTCCCTGCAATCCACGTGGGCCATCAGGACCAACTGGGCCTTGAAGACCTTGTTCACCTTTAGGTCCTTGTTCGCCCTGCGGGCCAACCTCTCCTCCACCTTTTCCTATATCGGTGAACTTTATTTGAGTGCCAGTCCCTGTATCTACAAGGGTGTGACCATAAATGTAGCCCTGAACACCTGTATTAGCCATTCTATCCTCCATAAAGAAAAACCGCCACAAGGGCGGCTTATTTTACTGCTAAGTTATTAACCGCCAGTGCTGGCGATATTGTAGCTAACAGTTTCCTGCGTAGAGTCAGACATCTCGAAGGTTAATGTGACAGTCGTGCCTGAGGTAGATGCTGTAATCTTGGTGATACCACGACCTGCATCGCCTTTGGCTCCGGCTGCGCCGCCATCACCTTTGTCGCCTTTAGGACCTGCTGGGCCCGCTGGACCAGTATCCCCCTTATCACCTTTAGGACCTGCTGGACCGACAGCTCCGCCGCCCTCTAGGATCTTAGAAATTGGAACAGCCTTTCCTGTTGCAGGGTCTACAATTGCATTACCGAATAACAGACCTGCTACACCATTTACCGCCATAATTTAACTCCTTACAATTGGATTACAGAACGTAACTATTTTACCATAAAAATGAGTAAATAGCTTGACTTGTGGTTGAAACTATGCACACCTATACAGCTTTTGCTGTGGATATGGCGAATTCATAGTTTGGGATAGTTGACAACGATATAGGACTGCCGCTAAGATCCAGAGTTAAGCTGTTCTGGAGTTCCCATGACCTAAGTGGTACATTTGCAACTCTTGAAGTTAGGGTTTTACCAGCAGCTCGATCATTTATCTCCAGCTTACTCGCTGCTGTAGTGGACATATCATCAGATATTGCCTGAGAGTAAAGTGAGATAGCCAAAACTTGGCTTGGTGAATCAATAGCAACCCCGTATAATCCAGACTTTGCATTGGAATTATTACCTATAGCATAATCAGGGTACACAGGCTCATCGCTGGTGGTTATTCTCTTCATACCCATGAAGGTGTTCAATGATCCACTGGTGTTTCCAACAAAGGTCCAGTTAGCTCCTACTGGAGGTGTGCTAAAGCTATAAACCCCTGCTGAAGTTATCGACATGCACCTTACTGGACCCAACCTGCCAGTTTTAACTACATCGGATGGCTTATCATGGGCCAGATAATAAGAAGAGATGAACATAAAGGATGGATTAGCTACAAGGATCGGTGATGCTGCAACTGGCGTACCATCACCAGCTATGGTAGCTGAGGTGTAGTTACCAAAACCGATTCCGAGGTTTTTCATATCGACCATTGTGATAGTCATAACAAGGGTATTGTTATAAAAAATCTTTACTGTTTTTGCTTCAAAATCAATCTCAAACTCTATATACAGTTTTATTTCTGAAGTGTTTGGACCTTTAAGCCAACCTTGAACAGTAGAGGAATACTTACCGTATACCACCACCGGACTGCCAGATACAGTAATGTTCCTATCTACCCTGCATCCAATATAGACCTTCCCCTCTTGCTTAGGCCTTCCTAGTTGGCTATCGCCCCACATGACGGTATAGTAGGCAGCTGCGTCACCTGCAACAACTTTGCTCAAACTTAGAGCCATCTCCTCCATCCTGTTGGGGGAAACACCAATCTGGGCACCTAGTGTAGTTGACCCTGCATTATAACTACCTCTTGATATAGCCAATGAGGGTCCGAAGTAATATTCATCTCCGTCTGGGATATCCGTGCAGAGGGTTGAATGTATCGCGTTAAGGTAGTTAGATCCGGCGTAAGGGCTGTTTGCTGAGCTTACAGGCTGAGCTGCAATGTTGAAACCTATTTGTTTTTTGATAGCCATGTTTACCTCACCAAGAAAGTTGGATACATACCGTAAACACGGAGAGTCCCAAAAGGTTTAATCAAGAAAGTAGGGTACATTCCATAAACCCTAAGATTTTTAGCTGATATGTCGTGATTAGATAAGAGCATTGCCCACATATTAACTCCTAGTCAAAGAGGGGGCCGAAGCCCCTCTAGGTTTATTAGTAGCTAGGTCCGACTGTGGCAACAAACTCCTTATCAAGGCCATCCCAGTAGAATACTAATACTGTTTTGGTGTTACCATAGACAGGAGCCGTACCGCCTGACCATTTAACCTTGGCTGGGAAAGTGATGCTTCCAGCTGGTTTCCCTTTAACCACAATAGTGAAAGGTAATGCCTCACCATCAGGGCCATCGGTAATGGTAACTTCAGTAACGGTAGAAGCGATCTGCCATGCATTTGACTTAGACAGGTCAATAGCCCCTGTTGCTGACAAATTAATAACAGAAGAATCTTTCTTCTTAATCCAACCACCATCCTTACGGAGGTAGGAGTTACCGTCCTGAGGCGCATCGTAGACGTTGCCGCCGCCGAGGTGTCCTTCTAGCTTCTGCCATGTTCCTGTTGACCCACCTGCTACTTTCAGGTAGATTTCCTGATTAATGGTATCCAAGTAGTAGTCATCAACGGATCCTGTTACAGGGGTAGGTGCGCCTTGGCCCAAGATCCAACGGTTCCCGTTATCACCTTTATCCCCTTTAGGTCCGCGATCCCCTACAGGTCCTTGGTTCCCTTGTGGTCCGCGAGCACCGATGTCACCCTTAGGCCCCTGAATAGGTCCCAAGTTCTCATACGCTGTGCCAGTCCAACCCCAGAAGTCGCCAGAGATCAGGTAGCCTTCACCCAATTGGCCGTCGGCTGGTAATTCAGAAGATGAATTCTTCTTACCTAGGATCTTAACACCTGCACCCATTTCACCCTGAGGGCCTTGTGGACCTTCCGGACCAGCATCACCCTGAGGACCAACTGGGCCTTGTGGGCCAGTATCACCTTTCTCACCGTTCTGACCATTGGTGCCATCAACACCGCGAGGGCCTTGATCTCCTTTTGGTCCACGGAAAGCTCCGAGGTTAGCCCATGCTGCACCATCCCAAGCGTAACCTACTCCATCTACAGTCCAAAGATCACCGATGGTATTTCCTTCAGAAGGCAGTTCTGGTACGGTAGGCTTATTACCTTTAGGTGTCAGTGTCGGGCCTGATTCACCCTTCTCACCTTGATCACCCTTAGGTCCGATAGGGCCTTGAATACCTACTTCACCCTGAGGACCAGCGTCACCTTTAGGGCCTACTGGTCCGGTTTCACCTTTATCTCCTTTAGGGCCTTGGATTGGGCCGATATCTGTCCATGCTGAACCATCCCAGACATAGCCTTCACCAGCGATCAACCACAGGTCGCCAACCGTGTTACCTTCAGTAGGTAATTGGTCAACACTGTCCTTGGTTCCCTTAGGAATCAAACCAGTACCTGCATCACCTTTGTCACCCTTAGGTCCGGTTTGACCGACTGGGCCTTCTGGTCCCTGAGGTCCTGTTTCACCCTGTTCACCTTTAGCTCCGTCGGCACCTTTAGGGCCTACTGGTCCGGTGTCACCTTTGTCGCCTTTGATCTCGCCAACATCGTTGAACTTATCACCGATCCAGACATATAGATGACTACCAACCATCCAGCCATCACCTTCTTCGGCTGTGCTAGGTAACTCACCTACCAGATCAACGCGCCCTTTGATATTCAGGCCAGCACCAGTGTCGCCTTTAGGTCCTGCTGGTCCTACTGCACCCGTGATACCACGTGGGCCTTGGGCACCAGTATCACCTTTAGCTCCTTTAAGAGAGGCGAGGTATTCAGGTTTTGTACCCTTGAAACCATTCTCAACAGCTAGGTCATAGATGTCCTGACCGTCTTCGCCTTTAGCGCCAGTGTCACCTTTTACACCCGCTGGGCCAGTATCGCCCTTGTCTCCTTTAGGGCCTTGGAATGAACCTAAGTCTTCCCATCCAGTTCCGTTCCATACATGAACGTTTGTCCCTACCAGCCAAGCATCCCCGTTGGTATTACCGCTGGCAGGTAGATCGCCTACGGTGTCTTTCTTACCTAGGATCGTAATGGCGTTGGCATTTTTACCGTCTTCGCCTTTAGGACCGACAGCGCCTTGTTCACCTTTAGGACCTTGTGGGCCTACAAGTGAGGCTAAGAACTGCTGCTGTGACCCCGTGTTGCCATTATCCAACCAAACCTGATAAGCTGACTTACCTGCTGGACCTACTTGACCTACTGGATCCCACTTAGTCCCTTGCCATACCCACATCTGCTGCTGAACGATATAGGTATCACCGTTCTTGTTGCCTGTAGGTGGAAGCTGTGAGGTGTTATCGAATGAACCGAGGATTGTCAGACCAATACCGTCTTGGCCTTTCAGGCTCTTAAGCCACTCATCCATAGTGCCTTCGAAACCATCCTGCTGAGCAACCTCGTAAGCGGACAGTCCTTGAGGACCAACTACAGAACCAACGTCTTCCCACTTAACATCGCCACCTAAAGAGGTGCGAGTGAAGAAGTGACCGCCGATAATATAGGTATCGCCGTCGGCATAGTCATTAACATCGGGGAGTTGGCTTTCATCGTCTAGCTTACCTAGAACATTAAGACCAAGGCCGATATCACCTTTAGGTCCTCGCTCACCTTGGACCCCTTGCTCTCCCTGAACACCTTGAGGGCCTTGTTCACCCTGCGGGCCAACTGGGCCTTGTGGACCTATAGGACCCTGAGCACCAGTGTCACCTTTGGCACCATCTACCCCGTTTGTACCATCCTTACCCGCTGGGCCTTCTGGGCCTACAGGTCCGGTTTCTCCCTTAATGGTTGTGACATATAGGCCATCCGCCTTCGCCTCTAGCTTGTTACCAGCTTCGGCAGAAATCTTAGCTTCTTGTGGACGAACATACAGGCCGGAAGGTTTGATCTCTAAGGTATTGTCGATAGTTTTAGCTACCAGTACAACTAACCCTTGATCTGTAGCCTGAAGTGCGTTATAACTGTTGGCAGAATCAATAGGAACATCAATGGTTGACTTTGTTTTATCAACAGTGTCGGCTTTGATGGTGATGGTCTTGGATGGTGAAGTAATACGGGCGTGGGCCGGAGAGGCATAAATACCAGCATCTTGAGGACGGCCTGAACCTGCGGCTTCAGCATCAGTGATCTTGGAAAGAATGTTTCCATCTTTACCAGAAACCTTTGGATCTGATTGAGGAACAAACAACCCAGCATCAACACCAGTACCAATGGTTTGAATCTGGTTTCCTAACTTCTTGGAGGCTACAGCTGTTGCACGTAGAGGCCTCTCTTGGGTCCCGTTACCAATCAGCGTTACTGAAGAGGTATCTGCGGTAACAATACCTGTGAACAGGCCACCGGATGAATCTTGAAGGGGTGTGTTGCTCAATATGGTTACATCGGCAACGACGACCTTATCCTTGTATTCTTCTGACATGTCATCTCCTAGTGATGAAACGGGGCCGAAGCCCCTAGTGATTATAACGCTGCTTTAAACTCAGTCATCATGGACTCGAAAGTACCGCCCTTGTTAAGAGAGACACCCTTACTCGTCGCAAACTTCTCTAAAGCTGCTTTAGACCCGCGCTTATCTGAATCCTTGTACAGAGCTTCAGCCTCCGCAATGATCTCTGCAAGATCTTCACGTACTTCCTTCTCAACTACTTCAGGTTTCACATCTTCCTTAACTTCAACAGTCTCTTGCACTACAGGCGGATGATCTGTTATGATGTCCAAGGTGATTGAGTCAGAGATCTTAATTGGCTCAACAACCACAGGGGCTGGGGCGCGTGGCTTTTCTTTGAAGAAGACCACAAAATGGAAACCAGCCATACGTGATGCACGGATGTCAATACCCAAGTCCGCATAATCTTCCATATCGGTTAAGAACTCTTGGAAGTTGCGGCGCGGGCAAGGCTTACCATCATAGATGTAGAAATAGAAAGGTAAACGAGATGATGCACTGACGTCCAGTAATGGAAGGTACTGACCAAAGTATTTCAGCATGTACATTTCATTTGGGAACATCTCATAATGTGTTGTTGACATATCTAATATCTCCTCGGGTTAAAATTAATATAGGCTACTTACCTATGGTACACTAAATTCATACAAATGTACATAAGTCAAGACCCTGCATAAAGAAAAAGGGGAGCAGCATAAGCCACTCCCCTTGAGTATCAATCAATGATAATTAGAAAGTACCAGTTGACTCTACAACCAACTCAGGACGGTTGTTCACCGCAATGAAGGAGGTTTCGGATTCAATCTTCTGCATACGCAGGAAGCTTGATTCTTTGTAGAAGACGTACATTTCTTCTGCGGTCTGGTTCGCATGTTCCAAAGTATCCGCCGGAGCGTAATGAGTTGTGAACATGTCCTCGATGCCCTTAGGCATGATGTAGGCTTTACCGTCTGGGATGTTACCAGAGATATCTTCGATGAACGTAATGTTCTTGTGAACGAAGATACGGTTGTTGTTGTCGCCGCCCAGACGATTACGCAGAGGCTCCTGAGTGGAGCTGTAATACTGGTATGCGTTGACAACCAGTGGATGCTGGATCAGAGCAGAGAACCACTTACGAGATGCCAACACGATGATCTGGTAGCCAGATGCGTTGTTGTTAGCATTGTCGATGATCCATGCACGGGCTTCAGCTTCGATTACTTCAGTTGGGTCCAAAGTAACTGCGGTGAAGTCGATGTCACAGGTCTGCTTATCAACACCCCACACGTCGTAGTAGTCGTACTGGCAACGTGGATCTTCTGGAGAGTAAGAGTTACCCATCACAGCTTCAAACAACGCTTTCTCTTTCAGCTTGATGTGACCACGACGGATACGGGCCAAGATACGTTCTACATGAGACTGAACAGTCTTCGGCGCGTTCTCAGAGAAGTAAGCGCGGAAGTTCTGAATATCAGCTGCTGTGTAGGTCTTATCCAGAGGGAAGAACGGAACGTTGAAGTTGAACAGCTGAGCTTTCTCGGAGCTCGCGTAGTTACGTTCACCGCTACGCTGACGAGCCTTGATGGTGTCAGTAGATTCGGTTACACGCTCAACTTCGGCCTTGGTGGTATTACCGAACTTATCTTCGAAAAGATTCATACCCGTAATCAGAAGATCCTGACGAGGGATAATCTCCATTAAGCCAGTAAAGTCAAGAATTTGAAAATCACCAGAATGACGCATTTAATATCTCCTAAAATTAGTTAATGAAGGCTTATTCGACTTTACCGAAAGTGCCAGTCCAGTGCTTGGTTACTTTGATGCTGCGGTCTTCGAGAGCTTTAACAGCTGTATCGTTGATCGGCTTACCATCAGCAAATTGCAAGCAGTAGAAGTTAGCAGTAGCGTCACGTACAACAACTACGAATGGGTAAGTAGTACCAACAACGTTGGTGCCTTCAGGTACGCCATTCAACAGGTTAACGTCAGCCAAGATGCCGTATGCGTCAGCTGCATCAGCTTCAGCCAGTGGAGTACCATCAGCCTTAACCAACATGCCCGCCGTCATGCCTTCAACGAAAGGAATAAGCATCTCTTTCTTCTGGTAGCCTAAGTCGGCGTTTACGCCAAGGCCCAGAATGATGTCGCTCATAAAACGAAACAGTTCGCGCTTTTCAGTTGCCATTATACAAAATCCTCTATTAGATGAATGGGGTATTATTTGCCAGCGTTAGCTTTAGCAATACGGGCTTGGATGATTTCGTCCAGACGGGCTTGATCACCTTCAGCATCTTCGGCACCCTTAACGACTACCTTGCCGTCTTGACCGATTTCCGCACCATACTCTTCCTTGAACTTATCGAACTCGGCGGTTTTGGCAACCAGCTGTTCATTCAAAGCGGTGATGCTCTTCTGGGCTTTCTCTAACAGAGAAGCAACCAATGGGTTTTCAGCTTTCAACAGGAAAGTTGCTACGCCAGTGCGATCCGCTTCATCAACGAAGGACAGTTCGGCAGTTTTAGCGATTAGAGATTGGAGTTGAACGTCTTCAGCTGCTTTCTTCAGTGCTGCGGCTTCTGCCTTGGCAGTGTCAGCTTCTTGACGAAGGTGTACAGTTTCAGCTTCGATTTGAGATTTCAGTAAAGCCTGAAACTCATCGGATTTAAGAATTGAACTCAGATCCACAGGTGTCTCCTTATTGGATTTTACGACAGTATCTTCAGAAGAACTAGCCCCTGAATCGGTGATTACAGTTACAGGATCCAGAGTGATCACAGTGGTCTTCTCCACTTCGACTTCTGGCTTAGTTCCTGCTTCTGCTTCTTTAAAGACGATGTTGTTCTTAGCAACCCCATCTTCGAATTCGACTTGAGCTTTCAGGACAGCCCATTGTTCAAGTGCATCCAACTCTTCGCCGGAGTGCGCCTTCTTAAGAACCGTGATAGACTCTAAACGTTCATCAAGTTCTTCTTGTACTCGCTTGTTATAGTCCTGAAGCCACTCATCCGTAGGATTCTCTTCAGCTTCATACTCTAACTGCGTCTGGAAGCCCATCATCTTAGCTAACAGAGCTGCGTCGTCACCGTAAATGTAGAAGAAGCGGCGGAGGAATTCCTCCATGCTGATCTCTACAGAGACTTGACGAAGACCTTTAACGATCTCGGTTGTCATCTCTTTAGACTCAACGTTCGACTTCATAAGTAAAGATACTGCACGTTTGTTGGCGCTGTAACCTTGCTCAACATGACACAGTGCAATACCCTTAGACATTACGTTACGACCTTTTGTGACTTTAATCGCCATTAGGGTCCTCACTCTCTTCTTGAATGTCAAAATTAAGTTTGCTAATCTCACCAGTCTCTTCATTGGTTAGCCCCATGCACTGAAGTGATAAGCCGCCAAGTTCACCTGACTTCTTAGCCTCCCAGATCTCTAGGTCATTGTATTTGACCTTAGCTACCCATGTGCCAGCTTTGATTACCTGACCTGTCTGCTGAACTACAACGTCGAACTCTGGTTGAATCCAGTGGTCAACTAAAGTCCAGCGTGATGTTTCGACTAGGTGGAAAAGGTTTTCAATGACTGCACCCGAGAGTTGAGCTTTCTTATAGTTGGCTTGAGCCTCTACAAGTGTCTCTTTACTCATCCAGTTGCCGTGGGTGTCAATGACATCTGGCTCATAAATGACTTCATAAGAAATCATCTCTTCCAGACCGCCATCGTTAATTGTGAGTGGTGTGACTTGCAAAACAGATTTGGAAACTTGGTCCAGAGCAGACTGGGGGTCTGCTCCTTTCTCAATAAGCTGATTAGCAGCTTTCATTATCCGACTCTTCTGAATGAGAGTGAGATTGGATAATGTGGAGGGGAGGTTCTTAATACTATCGAAATGCATATCATGCTCCCGTGATAGTTATTTTAGCACTGTTCAAATCCTTTTGCAAGGGCTTTCAGGTACTTGAGTTAGTTGTCCAAATTAGATGTGGAGTTATCTCTAGCAGAGCTGTTCTTGCCAGTACCGTTACCCGAGGTGCCCTGCTTCATTCCATCACCAGAGCGGCTTGTATCCTCACCGAGGATTTTAAGTAAATCTTCCAGAGACATATCGTCATCTACACGGTATCCATCGAAACCACCAACTTCAAGGATCTTATTAATTACCTGTGGGACTTTAGGTAAATAACCGACGGCACCAATACGCTGTACGAATTTAGAGAATTCTTCCATATCTACTTCAGAGATTAAGCCAGATTTAATACGTGGCATATCTGATTGAGGTAGTCGGATGTCATTCATTGCCAATAGTTGAGGAATTAAGTTCTCATTGATACACTCAACAATGATCTCAATATCTCGCTGGACGAAGTGGCTGTGGATCGTCTGTTTTGACTCAGATAGGTTGTAGGAACCGCCTTTGTCATTACCTACGTTCATAAAGCCAGCGCCGAAGCGGTCCAAGATAGACTTCTTACGTTCACTGATTAGGGCTGAAGTGCTATACTGCTTACCGGAACCTTCGATACCTTTAAGTGTCATGGAGAATGCTGGGGCGTTTTCCTTCATATCTGACGGCAACATGAAGAAGGCCTGCTCACCTGCGTGGGCGTTAGCCGCATCCTGCATCAATCCTTCAACCATTTCAGCTTCTGGGCTATTCTTGTCGATTGCTGCCTTGTTAAGGATACTGGAAGGAATCTTAAGCTCAATGATCCCGCCGAGGTCCTTAGTTGCCCCGATGACTTCCAAGTTCTCAATAAGAACCTTTTCTCGGAAAGCGCGGTAACAACCAACTAGAGGTGAAACACCCATAGGGTTTGAGTCAGTACCACCAAAGCTCATGATCATCAGCTTGTTTGATGGGATAACCTTAGCACCAAGAGCGTTTGGATGCGAAGTGATCTCAGTGATATAGTTCATACTGGTAAATAAGTTCTCATTGGTTTTGAATGCAGACAGAGACTGCCTGATACCCACTACCAGATTTGACTCTTTACCGAATAAGAACGGAGCTTGTCGTGATAATGAAGCTTGTGGTCGGAAACCAAGACGTGCAATTCGGAATCTGCCAGCGTACTCACCAGTTTTAATCTTCTCGTAGACTTTCTCAAAGATAGAGAAGCCATACTCGTTAAAAGTGGCGGCGTTACGAGCAAACTGACGAAGTGTCCCGTCCATTCCCTTTAAGCAATGCTCTACAAACGCCGCTGCTTCCTTAGATTCATCCTTATCGCTGTGGAGAACCTTAAAGTCCTTGAAAGCTTTCTCTACGAAGGTATACTTGGAGTCAAGAGCGGCAGATACTGTAGCATCTTGCTTCATACATTCAACTGTGGAGATCATGTTGGGCCAACGAAGTTCGACCTCCATCATTTTGCTGGAATCTTCAGTGATTTGGGACATGGCTAAAGAGCCCATCTCTCCCATGCGTAAGCGACTAACAGATTCGCCCTCGCTGGTGGCCTTCGTCACCGATCTAGACCCAGCATACCCTTTTCTCTTAGCCTCTTTGAGGATCTGAGAACGACGGACACGGCTCTTATTTTTGTTTGCCACAGGATCTCCTAATGAATTATCTGCGGGCGTACATTGTCGGAGCGTTAATCTTCGGCATAGCAACAGCACGTACAACCTGATTCTTCTCTAGGTAGTTAATACCCGTAGAGACAGCATCCACCCAGTCATCCTTTCGGGTCGGTGTGGAAGGTGAACCATCGAAAGATTCAAGCTCTTTCATAAGTGCGTTGTATGTCGGAAGGTCAAACGAACTCTTAACGATGCTTACATGCCCGTTCTCTGCAAGAATTGCGAATGGGGTGAACTTAGTCACCTTTGCTTTGTTTGTCGGTGTTGGGTCCTTGTCTACAATAAAACCCTTAGACATCAACTCCCTAGAGGAAGTATCGAACTCAGAAATGCCAGCCTGTCCGGGGTCAATAGAGAAAATTATGACGCAATCTTCACCATCTCTTATTGCCTGTTTCTCAATAATTCCGTCACGGACTGCGGGGCTCTTACAGAACTTACCCTGCACACCCGTAGACCAATCACCGTCATCCACGTTCTCTGGAACATAATCACCGCTCAAGTAGTAGTGGTTATTGGTGTCCTTAGAAACCTTGATTCCTGCTGTAAAGTCAGGGGTCTTGTTACCAGTTGAACGGGCCTTTGCTGCCTTATCCCAAGGACGTACACTTTGAGAACCGAGTGGTACGCAAGGAGCATCCTTTAGGAAGCTACGGTGGAAGTATGTAGAACCTTTTGGGCGGGCATCCCAGTTACCGTGAAGCAACTGAGCCTTTGTTATCTCATCCAAGCCCTCTAGACGTGCAAGATAGCTGGGGTTGTTGATAAGCATTGGTGGATTGTCGTAGATTGTTGAACTGATAAAGGAAAAGGAGGAAGGCAATACCTTGTCTGGATCTCCACCACCGTACTTATCAATCAATTCCTGTCTTGTATCCCCCCAGATGAACTCATCGTCAATACGAATGAACCAACGGATAACGCCGTCACGTTCTGGGATTGGATATCCATCCTCGTCCAAGTACCAGTCAATCAATTCCCTTATTTTATGGTCAGGGTCTGGGTTACATGACATAACCATTCGGGACGGGTATTTAGAAGATGAACGCAAACGAGACATCATGTATTCGAGCTGTTCCCATTCAAACTGGGTGGCTTCGTCTACGCCTATAAAAGTAAATTCTAGGCCCTGAATGTCAAGCTTGTTCTTTACGTGCTGCATCGACTGCCACTTAACTTTAGCCCCGTTTGGGAATAAAGCTTCCATCTCATTCTCACGAAATCGTGGTTTAGAGTTGACATCGAGTTGGTTATAAATATCTTTAGCCTTGTCAAACAGACCACCTTGACCACGTAGCTGTGGTACTGATCGGCGGAACATGACACAGGCTGTTCGCGGGTCGTCAATAATAAACAGAGGCATTAACTGAAGCAGATAGGACTTCCCTGAACCAGCAGCACCGCCGATGATTAGAATCTCAGCGTCTGATTTAAGGATCATCTGTTGTTTAATACTGGCGGGAGCGAACGTGGCCTTAGCTGCCATGACGACTCCTTAGTGGGATTGGACAATATGGTGATTTTATCATGGAAGGGGGTAAATAAAAAGCCCCTATCATTTAGATAAGGGCTGGAGATCAGTTACTTGAATAGTTCTCGTATGAATTGCTGGAGCCGGATAAGCTTATCTTTGGTCTTCATCGCTTCTGCATTGTTATCATTGACGATGATATCAAGAGACTTTCCGTTATCAGACCCCCGAGCTAAAGCTTTAAACTCATCAGGTGACACCATAAGCGTTTCTGGAGGCTTAGCTGCAATGTCCTTCACCTTTACCTCTGCGAGCTGAATACGGGGGTCTGGTGTGCCGCTACACCCAATAGAGGAAACAATCATTAGTGCTATAATAAACTTCTTCATTGTTTTACCCCTAGACTCTCATTGTATGTGTCGATGAAAGTGTCATCGAGGCATTGAACCTTGGATTCAGGCTTATCACGGTACTCAATGACCTTCTTAGTAACTACCTTGACAACCTCTTCACGCTTTGAGGTGTCTTGCGTGGTAAGGACGTCAATTCGTTGCGACATATCTACGTTGCTTGCGTACAAGGTATTGATTTTATCCTTATACTCGCCAGCTTTCTTGATCCATGCGTTATTGGCCTTATTATACCCAGCATCGTAACTCAGAGTATGAATCTTATACCCTGAGAATAATAGAATACCGATAACAATAGCTGTAATCTGTAGACTAGCATACTTCTTAATCATCTCAAACATTCTATTCAATCTCCTCAATAAACTTACCTACAACCCAAGAACCTGAGTCTAAGTGCATGTTTGGACTACTCTCTTGATCATCTTCAGCTGAGATATTTAATGGGTCTTTTGCGGAAACTTCAAGGACAGTCTGACCACCACTACTAGGCCAACGAGTCTTGACATTTTTAGCATACTCAATAGCTGATTCTTTGTTGAAGAAGACGCCAGCACCTGTAATACCCATACGGAGAATCGGAGAAGTTCTCTCAATTACTGGAGAGGTATTATTACGTGTAAGAGGACCACCTTGATAGATCTTCTCCTCAAGCTCTTTTCCATCAGGCATAACAACGTATCGGTCAGATGATACGATAATATAACCCTTATCAATTACCTTCTCTGGAGCGATGTTGCTATTAATACCCTGTAGGATAGTAAACCAGTTCTCCATACGCATATCTATTGCATTGACCTGCTCTTTTCTTTCATACTCTTTCTCTACCTTCTCCATTAAGCCGTACAGGTTGTCTGTGGAGAACTCCTGATTTGTCTCAAATACAGTCTCAACACTGGCACCATACATTCCGGACAACTGATCCTTAGCCTCCTCCCATGAGGAAATGTCCAACTTGGTGATGGCGACTGCCAGCTTCAACATGTCTTTCTTGGAGATCTTGAATCCACGGACCTGATACTTTGCAACTCGGAGCAATGAGATGATTGGGTACAGGGTATCTACGTTAATGCACAGTCGGCGCTGAGATAAATCCTTCAAGAAATCTTGTTGGAATTCAAATTCATCTTTTGCGAAATCGTATGCCGCCATGTTGATAGTCCAGTCGAAGCGTTTAAAGATGTCTGCCGGACTTTCAAATGTGTTAAGTACGATGACCTGCAATGTGTGATCTCGCTTACCTGTATACATCACTGACTTTGAAGTTCTTCCGATATTAATACACTCCGCAGTATAGGCAGGGAAACCATCGTTTGACGGGTCGAACTCCTCTAAAGCTTCGCGGCTGTTAGGCTTTAGTGTGGTTTCAACAATCTTAACGTGATCCTTTGATTCGAATCCCTCAACTCCGTGGCAGAACAAGATGAAATTCTGCATGTCTTCTTGAGTGCGGAAATACAGGTCGATATCGTTAGCATCTTGGTTAGAGAACAAAGATGTAAGTGTTCCTCCGGCTACAATGGCATTACACTTACGTAGACCTTTCAACATCCCATCTGAAATCATGCTGAACAGTGCATTACGTTCACTGGAGAATCGGGAGCCTTTATAAATATCAGTTTTCATTTTATTCCTCTGTGTGTTTGGTTAGTTGTTGTACTATACACGTAGGGATCTTAGATTGCAAGCAAAAAAAAAATCCCTCCGAAGAGGGATGAAGAGGAGAGGAGATATTATTATAAACCTCAAAGTAAAAACGCCAGCTACCAACACGTAGTCGATAGCTGGCGCTAATATAAAAGCCCAGTGACGAAGTGGCTATATTTGCCAGATCACCCCAAGCATCATTATTGGTCCGTATAAAGTGACTCGAACACTTGACCCCTCCATCCCAAATGGAGTGCTCTGCCAGACTGAGCTATACACGGAATGTGCCATACTAACGCAATGGCTTCGGGGCTTTATCGTCTTCCGAGTAGCGACATCTCTCGCCGTTTTTATGAGGAGTTGCGCCGTATTGCCCGAAGACAACCTAAGGCTGATCCTACCACACGACTCTGGATTGGTGGGCGAGGTGGGATTTGCATGACTGCATACCCACACGACTTATCCAGTCGTTCCCATTGTTTGGCATGAAGGCGAGGAGTCGAACCCCTTACTACTGGTTTTGGAGGCCAGCTTGCATCCGATGCAATTAAGTTACCCGCATATTTGGCGTGGAGTGCTGGATTCGAACCAGCATAGAGCTCTCGCTCACGGATTAACAGTCCGCCGTTCTACCTAATGAACCAACTCCACATAATTATTTAAATTTTACCCGCATAAGGTGTTCAACATCCTTGGAGTTGCAGTTATACAGTGCCTCCAAGTATTCCGGTCTTAAATTAGGATTGTTATGGGCGTATCCTACAACATGGTCTACACAGTTGTCCCAGATCGGTTTTTCACCGCTAGGGTTTGTAAGTAGGCCAGACTCATAGGCCCATGAATCTTCCTCTTCAATCTCCGAGATGTAGTCAGAGATTATAACCCTACCTGAAGCTTTGATTATATCAGGTATATTATTAAACTGACCCGCTTGGTCGATGGCTATCAATGGAATGAACTCATCAACATTTAAGTCATCAACACTTAGGAACTTAATCTTAACTGTCTTACCTTTGTAAGGAGCAGTAAGGATACCAGATACCTTAGAGTAACGTGATTTTGGGAACTTATTAAGCATCCCTTCAACATGCCATTTAATTTGCGATTGAGTTCTACGCAGAAAAACACCCATATTCCTAGGGTTGTTTGCTGCCTCATCCAAGAGCTTAACTATCAGGGCTGTAGTTCTACCGGACCCAGCCTGTGCTGTTAATACAACAACACGCTTCTTGGAATTAATCACATCTTCTTGCATCTTGAGTAATTTCATACATATCTCCTTCGCGGATTATTACTGCCAGCACAGCGCAAGCAGTTTAAATATGGGGTCGGGGCTGGGATTGAACCAGCGACCTAAAGGCTAAATATCGAATCGTTGTCTATGACCAGCATAAGCTGTCTACCGAAGTAGAAACGATATGTCGCCCCTTTGTTCTACCACTGAACTACCCGACTATAATAGATAGGCCAGTGACGGATAGCCTTTCTCCTCGCTAAAGGATACGTTCGGAATGCCTCAAGGGCGTCGATAGGACAGTGCCGCTCCACTGTTTACCCTATCCTACTACTCGCCAACTAAGGCTTTCGTTAATCTGGTTGAGGATACAGGAGTCGAACCTGTGACCTACGGGTTATCTGCCCGCTGCTCTGGCCTCTGAGCTAATCCTCATTTGTTTGTTGCGCCCCTTCAGTTGTGATTGTGCATCTACAGAACACAGATAATCTGTGGGAGTTCGTACACATCAGGGAACATCAGTTGGACGTCTTGCGGTTAGCTAATCCGCTTCTTCTTCTGGTGGACCGTCGAGGACTTGAACCTCGGACTCCTCGATTAAAAGTCGAGTGCTCTAACCAACTGAGCTAACGATCCAATCGGTTACTCCATTAGGATTCGAACCTAACTTAATCCGCCATCACTACAAGGGCTTTGGGCACCTTGATACGGAAGGAGCATTGTTTGGTGTGGGCAGATGGATTCGAACCACCGCGCCTTTCAGAGAGTATTTACAGTCCCCCGCAATCGACCACTCTGCCATGCCCACGTAATAAAGTAACTTGCTTTTGTTCGGGGGAGTCAACTCTGACGACCTCCGCAATCCACATGCGGCGAGCTACGACACCAAGATTCCTGTAACCGTCGCCTCTAGAAAGCTAAGATATGGGTTTCTAAGTGCTCAAAGTGAATCATTGATCTCTCAGGTCATGACTCCTGAGGTTGATCAAAGACACACATAATAATCTGCTCTATCCACCGACAAAAGCAGCCTCGCAAGAAGCTGCGTTACTTTTAAGCCTGTTTCTTAAACTCTGCAATTTCAAGAGTGATAGGTAGTGACCCTGCTTCAATCTGTCCTGCATGAGCTGTAGACGACGGTGAAACACCGCCGCCAGCCGCATCGTTCTCATTATCCTCTTGGATGTAAGAGTTGCGGGCTTCTTTAGCTTCACCGATAATAAACTTGGCTACCTGCTCCTGAGTCTTCTCAGATTTACTTTTCAGTAAATTCTGGAGGGTTGTGAGGGCGGGTACAACCAAATCGGCAATGCCTTTGTTAAACTTAATCATCGCAATATCCATCGCGATTGCAGCAGACTCTTCGGAAGTTGGTCTGCCTTTATTCCTTCGGACAATTGGCGCTTTAGCCATTCCAAACCTCCGTCAAATCAAACAGTAAAGCTATGTTACCAGTTATTTTGGCAATATGCAATACTTTTAACTTGACTTTGGTTTAGGAACGCAATTAGTGCATAGGCGTTGTAGTTTCTCACCAATGAACTGTCTGCCGCACTTAACACACGCGCTTAAATACTCACCTACGGGCCAGTCACCTTCTTTCCTTGAGAAGTCTGTCCTACGTTTAGAATCCATCATACTCATCCAATTAAATCTCCTTTGTTATCGTCAAACGATATCGTGATGTCCGGTCATCATCGTTTGGATAGAAATAATATAGCATTCGACCTTCTCCGAAGTCAAGTCCTAAATCCCAACTATCCATCGAGAATCCGACATTCTTAAATGCTTGGTCATTTGCTTCTTCGTAGGCGTCGTCGAAGCAATAGTGATGAGAGATATGCTCGGGGTGTAATCCATCAGGTGTTACAAAGCTGATCTCCAATTTAAAAGGTTTGACATTATCCATAGGTCCTCATGAAACAGTTAGTTATTGAATACTTCCATGTTATCGTTGAGGACCTTGATTGTCAATCGCGTAGCAGGGCTTTGGCTATCTCGTAAGTAACCATATAAACATCTTCATTCCTCTGGACTAACGCGAGGATAACCTGACCGACTGTTCGTATCTGTAACGAAATGCCTTGTTGCTCATAAACTAAGCTATCTATAAGGGAATTACAGGACTTTAGTTCATTGTTTATTGATTTCTTAAGATTTGGGAAATCAATCATACGTTGGTTTAGGTACGAGCGCGTTTCACGTAGATCGTTAATCTTATTGCTTAACTCGTCAAGCTCGCGATGTAGTCGGCGGAAGTATTTACCTGCGGACTCTCCAACTTGGTGTCCATGCTCATTACTCAGTGTCTTGCTCATTATTTACCCCTTTGAATTGCTCGAAGATGTGTGGGTTGTTAACCACAATGTAATTCTTTGCCTTGGTCTTACCGTCTATGAACCGCTTTGTCCTAATCTGTTTAATGTAACCTACTTCTTCCATCCTTGCAAGGAACTCTGATACTTTACTCCTTGATCGGATACTGAACCCCAACAACTCTGCAAGTCTCTCTTGCGATTCCCAGAACACTCTCTCAATGTCGTAGCTCTCGCCTGAAGCCACATGGCATTGAATGAAGAACGTATAACGTTGCTGCAACATCATCAATCGGCCCAAATCTGCCATCGTTATTTTCTTTTCTGTCATCCACGCTGTAGGTACTACACTGAAAGGTGTGAGCGATCTGCTTGTTGCCACTTTGCACCTCCTTTATCATCTCTCCATAAAGCTTATACCAATACCTGTTACTTGTCAAAGCGTGTGTCCCCAAAAAGGGACAGTATATTAAAACTATACTCCATGACTCACTCCGTTCGTCATATATCTACAATTTATTCATTACATTCATAAATTATTTAAAAACAAAAGAAAGATCTTAAGATCTAGATCTTTATTATATTGAAAATCTTTTAAATTACAACCCTTGACTTGAAATAATTTTAGTGTATGATTCATCTCATCAAACGAAATTAGTTTTATTAAAGGATAAATTAAATGAATATTATTAAAAAACGTATTGGATACAGTGACTTTGAGTTGAACCGAGTTAACACGATGCGTCATGTGTGGCACACAGCGAAGGCTGATAAGAAGGTCTGTCTGGTGTCACCACGTGAAGTGACATGGGAAGAATTGTTTGGTAACTTCTACGATGTTATGTATCGCTATGTGGAATCAGGTATGGTATACTTAAGAATCTTGAATGATGATGTGGATCAGGTTGTGGTATCCGATCTGGAGAATGAACTGGTAGAAGTCTGCGAGGCAATATAAGAGCCTCTGTGAGGTTCTGTGGTGAGGTTGGTACGATTTATCAAGTTGTGGGAGAAAACTTCCCACAATCGGTTCTGTGGTGAAATAGAGGGTATTATGAAGCATATTTTAGTTGATGATCAAGAGATGGTTAATAAATTCGTAAAAGACCTACCTCCAAATATGAGATTGGCATTGGCACATCAGTTAGAAGCAGTTGACAACGAGATTGGGAATCGGTACAGTGGAGCAACGGTTAAGATGATTGGCATCCAACGTCGTCAGTCCAATATCCATGTCCGTCTAGAGAGCTCTGTGGATGGGCTTGTACAGGCATTAGATATGAGCTTGATAACTTACCAGCATTATGAGAAAGTAATCAACTGCGTGGTTCTGGAGGAGTGGAAATATGTACACTAGATGGTGGTACAGTACCTGTAGATTTATAAATCAATAAACTAGGAGATATAATGAAAATTGAAATGAGTTTAAGTGCCCATTACGTATCCCACTGGGGATGGGAACAAGCGTTTAGAGAATTACTTCAGAACGCCTTAGACTGCAAAACATTCGTGACTGAATATGACCATGAAAATCAATCAGTGGTGATCTTTACAGCGGACGGAGCGATCCCCAGACAATCACTACTTCTCGGTGAATCCGGTAAGAGGAACGGAGACACTATTGGTCACTTCGGTGAAGGTCTTAAGCTGGCTATGCTTATCTTGGCCCGTGAAGGATACCCAATGCGGGTTTATTCCGGTAAAGAGATCTGGATCCCTCATATGGAACATTCTGAACTGTACGATTGCCAAGCTTTGGTGATTGACATTGAAGAAAACCCAGAAGGGGACGCCGACGCTGTTGAGATCATCGTCGATGGTATCACCCCTGATATGGCAAGTGAAATCGACGGAATGTATATCAAACCGGATCAATATCAAAAGGCATTGGCTACATCTAACGGGAGCCAATGCTTTGAGCCGATCCACCTTCTAACTGAATCAGAAGAAGCCGACATGATCGATAAGTTTGGAGATTGCGAGTCTGACTGGGAGATTAAAAGTAAGGTGTACGTTGGCGGTCTGTTTGTATCGTACCTGAACGGAAACTTCCGTTACAGCTACAACTTCAAACCTTCATGCGTTAAGCTGGATCGTGACCGCATGACGGTGAATACTTGGGATATCCAGTGGGAAATCTCAAAACTTCTCGCTGCCGCCGGACGTGCAGATCTTGTTGTTGATCTGACTGAGGGTAAATATGCGGATATGGATGGCTACAGCCAATCGCACACATCTTACTATGGTGGTTCATCCGGTGGTTGTAGCTCTGGTGTAAGTTACAGTGATAAACTTAAAGATTTGGCGGTTGATTCATTCATTAAGCGATTTGGACAGAAGGCGATCCCAATCTCCAAGGATGAAGATGAGAATAAATCTGCTTATTATGCACAACAATGTGTCAAACTAGGCTATACTCCTATCTATATTACGGGGAAAGAGTTCTCAATGCTTGACGGGGCGATCAAGATGCCTGATAATCTTATCTCTGTAGATAAGCCTCAGGTTCTCCGTATCCTTCGCTCTTGGGTTGCAAAGTATACTGAGCCAGATGCCAACAAAGATGATGGCGTTATCGAGATCATGGAGTTGGTGGACCAACTTAACAGCTACGAACAATTCATGGGTATTGCGGAGGTTGAGGAAGATGAAGACTGAAGTTGAACAGCTTATCCAAGATATTGAAGAGGAGGGATATGTGATCCGGCGCGATGGTGTAGTTCTCGGCAAGGATGGCTTCCGTAAGCCTCCTTTCGATGCCCACGACCCGTACTCTGTGGAGATTGATTTGAAAGGTAAAGTATACTTCATGCCTATTGACTTGTTGGTGATGTTCAAATATAATCCTCCGGTAGATGGTAAAACAACAATGCGGGTTGTAAAGCATCGTAATTCACTTAAGAGTGATAGCTCTGTGGATAATATTTACTGGGTAGGAGAAGAAAATGTCTTATCGTGATTATATTAAGGACATGGATCTCTGGGATCTTAACAACCTTTCAGAGGTTATTGAGGAGAAGAAGGCTCAGATAGCGTCAGAGGCCAAGATGATTGTATGGCGGATCTTTGATCGCGGAGGGATGTGCTTAGGTAATTATAAACAAGAAGATTATGAAATTGCTTCAAAAGCTCTTGCAAGATGGTCACTGGAGCGATATCGTGAGGAGATTGATTCGGGTGGCCCACTTAGTATTCGTTACCTTAGCCTTGAGATTAGAGGCGAGCGTACCGCGATCAGTGAATACAATAAATATGAATTCGACAAGGAATAGGAGAAAGCATGACAAATCAAACTAACCCAACTCTGTACGCGAAAGATAAAAGCGGTGGCCTGAAGGTATGGTCAGTAACTACAGATGGTTCAAGCATCTATGTGCAACATGGTAAACTTGGTGGTAAACAGCAAGTCAAGGAAACTGTATGCGAGCCTAAGAACGTGGGCCGTGCCAATGAGACATCACCGGAGGCTCAAGCTGAAATTGAAGCACTCGCTAAGTGGGTTAAGCAGACGAAGAAGGGTTATTTTGCTACTCAGGAAGAAGCACTGGCATACGTCAGCAAAAAGCCAATGAAGGCACATGACTACAAAGATTACAAGGATCGCGTTAAGTACCCTTGTTATATTCAGGCTAAGCTTAACGGCCTCCGTGCAATGTCTGAAGAAGGTAACGGGATCCAGTCAAAATCCGGAGAGGCGTACAAGCAGCCTAAACATTGGGCAGATGAGTTGGATACAGTTCTTTCTGTCTATGGTTGCGTGGATGGTGAGGTGTTCGAGAAGTACATGAAGCAGGGCGGTCTGTCATTGCAGAAAATCAACTCTGCATTCAAGAAACCTAACGAAGACACTCATCGTCTTAAGTATTGGATCTATGATGTTCCGTCAGATAAGCCGTTCTCAGAACGTGTAAAGGATCTTAATGCCCTTTCTAGCTTTATTGCGGAAAACCAACTGACATCTATGCGTACTCTGTACACCCAGTTAATCAACTCCGAAGAAGAGGGTGATGCATTCTATACTGATGCTCTTGAGCGTGGCGCTGAAGGTGTTGTTTACCGCAACCTTGATGGTTTGTATGAATGCGACTATCGCTCTTACAACCTGATTAAGCGTAAACCTCGCCCTGATGCGGAAGCCCGTGTTCTCTCTGTTGAGAAGGACAAAAACAACTGGGGCATTATGACCTGCGAACTGAAGAACGGTATCCAGTTTAAGGTTCAGATGCGTGTGGACTCGCACCCTACGATCAACTACCGCGAGTATGAAAATGCTGTTACTCTGATTGGTGGATTCATCACTTTCGAGTATGAAGAGTTCTCAGATGCTGGCGTACCAACAAAACAGGTTGGGATCGGACTACGTGATGTAAACCCATTGACATGGGAACCTAAAGAGTAATATAATATTGGGGAGCAAATACGCTCCCCAGCCAAAGAGGAAAGACGATGTTATTAATAAGTATCATGGTTATAGGTGTGATCACCTACATATTCGCTAACTGGTATGATAAAAAATACTGCGAAGCTTGGCTTTACGACCAATGCGGGCAACCAGCCAAGGTTATCATCACACTATTCCGAACAGGTGAGTACACTGATTATTTCAAGCTTTCAAAGGCTGACAGAAGCGCCTTTAAAGAAACAGATAGAAAGGTCCCTAGCTATACTATTACAAACAATTCAACAGGCCGTGTAACGGAAATATACCTTCACCCGTATGGTATTACTGGTGACATGAGTTGGATGTCTGATATAGAACGTGATCACCTGTGTCATGAGGTTGATATGATTGACCGCCGGACATACTGGGATGGTGTAGAAGATAAAAGAACAAAAGACAGATCCGAAGGTGAAATCCGTAAGGATGAAACCTATGAGCAGTTTAAACACCTAATCCACGAATCAGAAAGGAGAGTAAAATAATGACCGAATTTACACGCAACCAAATCGAATTCATTGAATCTTTTGAGCGCCGTGCATGTTATGTTCCGTTCCTAAACCGAGTCATTTCTTGGAACCTTTTAGCCAAGGGTAAGCACCTTACAGATGTTGATACTATCAAGCTCCAACACGATCTGGTAAAAGAAGAGCTGCGTGAGTTAATCGAGGATGGTATCATTGCACACAGCCCCGTAGAGTTCCTAGATGCGATTTGTGACCTTTTTGTAGTCGCTTCTTACGAAGCTTTTATCAGCCGTATTAGTTACTTGAGAAGTGTTCGTCCAAGTGAAGACCCGATTGAAGATATCGAGAGATCCGCACACAGTTATGTTTGCGATCTTATCGACGTGGCGGGCCACAATTACGGACTGAAAGAGTTGGTCCAAGATCTAGTCGAGGCAGTAGAAGATAGAGACTACAGTGCCACAATTAACTTGGTCGCCCACATGATGCATCAGTTTGATGCAGACATCCATGAGGCAATGAATGTTGTATTGGATTCAAACGACTCTAAGATGCCAACTCTTAGCCGCTTGAAAGGTGCATTATATGGCACTGTTCCATTCGGAACTGCTGGCTTGATCAGTTACCACGCAGATCAGTTAAATGAAAAATACAAAGGGCGTTACAGCGGGATTTCTGGTACAGTCACACCTTCTGGTCGCGTAGTGTTCCGTAACGATGCAGGTAAGATCGTTAAACCATGCACATTCTTTGAGCCTACCGAAGGTCTGTTGAAATTGCTTCCAGAACTTTGATAAAAAGTTATTGACATAGGATTGTGGGTATGTTTTAATATCCCCACTGAAACGAAACAACCAAGGAGACACTATGAACAATGTACAAACTGATATCTTCAACAACAACTGGCCTAAGGTTGTCCGCTTTAAAATGAAAAAGCGTTGGGGCAAGTGGCGTAAGGTTGATGTTCCTGTTGCAAATATCCATGAGCTGAAGATGGCGATGGATAAACTGGAAACATTCGGTGATACAGTGCAACTGATCGGTATCGGTCAGTAATAAAATAGTTCAAGTAATTCGTTGACATACCAAAATAATTCAGGCATACTGCCTGCACTTTAAATACATAGGAGATATACATATGACTACCAACGCAAACAAAGCAACTTCTGGCCTGATCGACTTTCTGCCAAGCAGCACCCAAGACCGTAAAAATCTTCTTGCTGCCGTGATGAATATCGTTCAGCTTAAGCAGGATCGTATCACAATCCAGAACCAGATGAAAAACATCACCACGCAGATCAACGAAGCTCGTAAGTCTGCCAAGAAAGATGGCGGTTACGACCTGAAATTCTTCGATGCCTTGGTTACACGTGCATTCGACGCCAAGTACCAATCTGACCGCGATCTGGCGGCTCTTGAAGCAAAAGCTGAAGCCTTCAACGAAGCGGATATCCTGCTGAAGTCTGAAGAGACTGAAGAAGCTTAATAATCTGAATGTAAACTTTGGGGCCTTGTTGGCCCCTTCTAATAAGAATAAAGGAGAAATCAATGAATATTAATTTCCGCGAAGATACCTACCAGATGCTGTGCCACTTAGCCACCCGTGATGAGCGATCAGTTGCTGCATTTGTTGCCAATCTGTGCTACCAATACACCCGTGCCAAGGTGCATGTCGAGTACACAATCAAGAATGAAGATGATGCTCCAATCATTGACAGTATTGACGGACAGCCGTTAAAGGCTCATATTTTGCCTTCTGATCAGTTAACTGCATCCGGTTATAGTGTAAACACGACAGGGCGAGTTGGTAATATCAGTGTAAATGGTTTCAGTAACATCTGATCAGGGAAAGTAAAGGCCACCTTCGGGTGGCCTTTTTGTTTTTATCTCTTGCAATGCAAAACCAAAAGTGTATAATCATCTCATCAAACAACGAAGGGGATAAAATATGGAAAATAATTACTATTCTGAACTGAAGAACTTTGTACGTGCTACGGCACTATACCCGCCATCGGAGATCTGCTCCGGAACCTACGGCAAGAAGGCAGCAGCAAAGGAGAAGCGACTTATTGATATTTGCGAAGATCTCTACCGCTTTGAGAACCAAACCATCCCAGCAATGCGTGAAGCATTCAAAGAATTCGATACAATGATTAAGATCAGTAATGGTGTGGAGATTAAAGCTTTAGCCGCTACAAGTATTGCAGGTAAGTTGATCTTTTTCACAGACAATGCAATCAAGGCATTGGAGATGATGCATAAGAAAGACCAAGCACTCATGTACTACTATAATGACTTCAAGATTACAAGACACTATGCTGAGGGGCTGATCCGAGAGTGGACGTTGATTCTTTTAAAACGAAGCCAGCACACTGGTGCAGAAATCCAGATTATGATCACCGATGCAGTAAAATCTCAAAAGGAGGCACACAAATGAAATTCTGGCCTGTAGTTGTAACGTTAGTTGTTTTACTATCTGCTATTTTCTTCTCTCTGCAAGCACGTGCAGCAAATACGATGGATCTTGTGGATGAGTACCGCAATGGCAGTAAAAAGATTTGTGTTTACTCCGACGGACGTAACACAGCAACAACTACTAAATCATTAGCTGGCGCTTGCCCATCAAAACACACTTTCCATTGAGGGATAGATAATGAAAATTGAATATACTAAAACTGGTCGGATCCTGTTATCCCTGAGCAATATCGTAGCTGCTGCAATCTTCACAGCTCTTGGCACATACCTGTGGCTGTTTATGGTAACTACCTACGTGATCTGGGGAGATGTATTGAACAGTCTGCAAGTCTACGGTGACGCTCTTAAGAGCCCGATAATCCAAGAGACTATGATGTACTCAATGATTAGATCTTTCAGCTGGTTAAGTCCAATCTGGTTAGTCATGGGCAACATGTTCGACATTAACCACCTTAAATTCATCTTCTTCCGTAATTTCCGTGTCAAGGACGGTACACTTGGATGGTGAGTGTGATTCTAAATAATATCCTCATGCTTCAGTGGATGTATTTAGTTTGGAATATTGCGGGGTATAGCGCTTACTATCATGGGGAAAGCACTGTTGACAATTTCCCGATGTTTGTGTACAGTGTTACGTTCTTTATTGTGTCAGTCATGATTATCGTTATGGAGGTTAGCCGTGAAGCTAGAAATAGAGCTCGTACCAAAAACAGCATGGGGAAATAATGTACGAGATCGTTTGACTCAGAGTCAGTGGGATAAGGTACGTCGAAAGTCATATGCAGAAGCAAATCATACATGTGAGATCTGCGGCGGTAAAGGCGGTAATGGTAAGAAGCATCCAGTGGAGTGCCATGAGATCTGGGAGTTCGATAACATCAATCATCGGATCATCTTGAAAGGTCTTATTTCCCTGTGCCCTCCTTGCCATGAGGTTAAGCACATCGGCAGAGCAGAGGCTAATGGTACGGCCCAGCGGGCGCTCAATCACTTCATGCGTGTTAACGGAATGAACAAGCAGGATGCTATCGCCTATATGAATAAGGTAGCAAGGGAATACCACAATAAGAGCCGGATCTCAGATTGGACACTGGACATCTCGTATTTGATCGAGTACATGGGGCAGGATTTCTACGACAAAATCAAACACAAAGTGTAAGGAGAGTAAATGAGTTACCCACAATATGAAGGGGATATTAAGGATATTTTGACAGATGACTGCCATATCTGGCTGGATGCCGATCAGTCATGCTTTGTTGCAGCGTCGGCGGCAGAGAAGAAGACTATCAAAGCCGTCCACAAGGTTTCTGGTCGTGAGAAAGAGTTCAAGAACAAGACAGAGTTCTGGGGCAGACAAAAGAACGTAGCAGGTGGCTGGCTGGCAGACCAGAACACCAATATGGCAGCTAAGGCAAAGAAGGCGGGAAAGGAGTTCGTACCTTGGACACGTGAAGATTTCGATATCATTGATGTTCAGACACCTGAACCTATTGAGAACTGTCTTCATATCCTCAAGCTGACAATCAATGCCATCATGGATCAGATCGGGGTGTCTAACCACACAGCCGTACTTGGCGGGAAGGGTAACTTCCGACTTAAGATCCCAACCCCTAAGATCTACAAGGGGAACCGTGAAGATACGCTCCGTCCTCTACTTTTGGAGAAGACCAGAGAGTATGTGGAGAAGAAATACGGCGCGATCATTGTAGATGGGATCGAGGCAGATGACTTCTTAACAATGAAGGGGTATGAAGGTTATCTTCACTATGAAAAGACAGGTAAGTTTAACCACATCATTGCATCCTTTGATAAGGATCAGTTACAATGCCCGAGTGGGATCTTCAACACTCAAAAAACCGAGGGTAAGGATAAGACGTGGCTGTACCCTAAACTGATGATTATCGACCGTTCAATTGGTGAACTGTGGATGAAGAATGGTAAATGCAAGGGATGGGGCCACAAGTTCTTTGGATACCAGATGCTTTGCGGCGACGATAGTGATAACGTTCGCCCTTATCAGGACTTCGATATCAGATTCGGGGATAAGTCCGCATTTGAGATCCTAGCTCCAGTTGACACTCCCAAGGAGATGTGGGAAGTCATTGTTGCCAAATATAAAGAGTGGTTCCCAGATTTTGTAGAATTTACGGATCATATGGGAATTGAGCGTAAGTATACTGCTGGGCAATGGGCAAGCATTATATTCCAACTTATTTACATGAAAAGAACCCCTACAGACAGTACAACGTTGAGTAAAGTTCTTAAACATTACGGAGTCATTGATGAGTGATAAAGTGGAAGTTAAGATGGGACCTATTGACACCAAGATCACTGATGCGGTGGAGGCTGACCGCCATGCTCGTAGTGTATTCGGGAACAAGGAGGGGACATTCCTTGTCCTAACCGACAAATGGTCTATGTCTGACAAGCCTTGGGCTGTTTATTGGAACGACGAGGAAACTGGTGAGCGGGCGGCGGCTTACATTGCTGGCCCTATCATGCAGGGGGAGAAGTTGGTTATGATCCCGTGCAGTTTAGATGGAAAGTCATTATTCAACGTCGTCGCTTTCCGAGAAGAGTATGCCATCATGGATTCAGGATCTTCCACAGAAGAGGAGAAGGAATGAGAGTATTAACTATCGACCAGAGTATGGCATCATGCGCTTTCATCGTTATTGATGGAGAAGAGCCGATCTACAAGGAGGTTATGCACACAACTGGATCCGATAATCCAAAAGCTTATCAGACAAAGTTCGATAATCCGGTAGAGCAGATGCGTTTTATTGCTCAACGTATTGCCGAAGTGGCTTGTTCTTTCAAGGTAGAACACATCGTGTCGGAATCTCTAAGTTTCGGATCAGCAGGTAACGCAACACGTGACCTTGCTGGCCTATTCTTTGTGATTCAGTCAACATTGTTAGATTCAGGCTTCTCTATGAGCCAGATCCACATGGTGGCACCTACATCTGCTAAATCTTGGGCCCGTAACATCCTTCCAGAGGAAATTCGTGGCGTTAAGGGTAGCCTTATCAAGATGGGCAAGGATGAGATGATGCAAGCCTGTAAAATCTTGGTTCCGAATCTCCTTGACGGGTATACCAAAACAGGGAAGAATGGCGGGTCAACAGACCTTGCAGATGCCTACTTGATTGGTCGGTGCTTCATTGAGCGGTACGCCGCCGGAGGTAAGTAATCGCCAGAGCATACAGACGGCGAAAGGCGGCAACAGCCGCCAAGCCTCGGGCCAGAAAGAAGCCTGTGAAAGTTAAAAGTGATCTAGGTGATAACTGGGTATATGACTCTGCTGAGATAAAGGCCGAGAGACTTCGACTGATAGAAGAACAGGGCGGCATAGACCCAATAACTGGCTTTAAGCTTGTTAGGCCATGCCTCGACCATGACCACTTCGAAGGGAGGGTTAGGGGTGTTCTTAGCTCCAAGATCAACCTATTCGAAGGGCAAATCCTTCGGTATTGGCAGAAGCATACTCAGGATCATCCGGAGTGGAACTTAACAACTGCGTTGCGTAATATGGCAGACTATCTTGAGAAGGATGTCTCTCATATGAAACTCCACGGAAATTATTTGGAAGATATGAAGAAGTTCTTATGGCGTTGCACAACGGAGACTATTATCCGTAGAGCAAAAGAGGACTTTAATGTTGATTTAATTACAGATTCTGTTGACAAAGCAAACCTAATAGGGCAGTATATATTGCTATTGGCTAAACAGGCAGAGGAGAATGACTGGTGACAGAAGAAGAAGGGTTGTATTTTGATAGGAGCCTTGGCTGCGAACTTCCATTCTTGGAGTTCGACTATGTGAACTATAAGGGTGAAGCTTCCCGCCGGAAGGTAGAGGGATTGCCTCATTTGTGGTATGGAAGCACTGAGTATCATCCAGACCCACAGTGGTTGATGACAGCATTTGATGTAAACAAACAAGCACTACGCGACTTCGCACTATGCGATATTAAATTCTTGTCCAAATAAGGAGTATATGTGAATACATTTACCATCGAAGAGATCTTAGACTTAAAGAAACAAGGCTTAAGCAACCGAGCTGTAGCCCGTACTCTAGGCAAAGAGTCGCAAGAATCCACAGTGCGTAATATGCTTTCCCGTTATGAAGACCAATACGGCGATAGTCAGATCCGTGGGGAGATGGTACGTTATGCCCGCCCAGATACTGAGGCTCTTGTTCCGAAAGGTCCACGTGTCCTTATTCTGGATATCGAGACAGCGCCGATTTTAGGGCAGTTGTGGTCACTGTGGCAGCACGGCATCGGCCTTGTTCAGGTTGACCGAGATTGGTCTGTCCTGTCATACACAGCAAAATGGTTAGGTGAAGACGAGATCTTCTATAACGATCTCCGTAACAACAGCAATATTGAGGACGACTACGACCTTATTGAGGATATGTGGCACCTGTTTGACCAAGCGGATTTCATCGTGGGACACAACGTCCGTAAGTTCGATATCCGCAAGATCCGAGCCCGAATGCTGATCCAAGGCCTACAGCCACCATCAACCTTCCGTGTTATTGACACCTTGGAGATGGCGAAAGCTAACTTTGCATTCACATCTAACAAGTTGGAATATCTGACAGATAAGTTGTGTACCAAGTATAAGAAGTCAAAACATGGTAAGTTCTCGGGCCATGAACTGTGGAAGCAGTGCTTGTTGGGTAACATGGAAGCATGGGAAGAAATGCAGGAGTACAATAAGTTCGACGTTCTTTCCAACGAAGAGCTATTTGAGATCCTGATCCCTTGGGATCGTAAGCTTCCTAACTTCGACCTGTATATCGACGACAACACCGATATGTCTGCATGGGAAACCTGTGGGTATCATTATACTAACCTCGGCAAATACCGTCGTTACCGTCATCGTGTTACTGGTCAGTTCCGCCGTGGGCGTACTAACCTTCTCTCTAAAGAGAAGCGTAAGAGCTTGCTGGCTAACATCATCGCGTAGTATTCAGAGCATAAGGAGCCATTTGGCTCCTTTTATTGTATCTAGGCCTTGATAAGTTTGAATATTCGTGTATCATATTGATAACTTGGTGGAGAGGAGAGAGTATGAGTAAATCAGTTACGGTTGTTACTTTAAATGGTCCTGCTGGTTCTGGTAAAGATGCGATTTGTGAGCAAATGCGTTTAGATTCTCTGAGTAATGGTTCTGTGTTTGTCCATTTAGAGATTAAGGCGTTCTTGTTCAACGTAGCACTGAAGACAAGCGGCCTCAGCAAGAAGCTATGGGAAGCCCTGTACGAGCGTGAATATAAAGAAGTTCCAACGCCATACCTTCAGGTTAATGGTAAGCATGTAAGCCCGCGACAGTGGATGATCCATTGCTCTGAGAATGTAATCAAACCATTATTCGGTGACACAGCTTTCGGTGATGCTGCGGCCCGCGATTTGCAGAAGGTTGTTGATGCTTATGCTGATGATGATCGTGATCTGGTGATTGGATTCTCTGATGGAGGTTTCCCTATGGAGTCTCTACCACTGATGAAGGTTGTTGGTGATCAGAATTACTTCATTTGCCGTTTGCACCGAGAAGTCCCTGATCAGGCGGGTGTTAACTACAGCTTTGCGGGAGACAGCCGTTCGTATCTGTATCCAAAAGATTTTGAGGGGACAGGCCACATGCCTAACTTCGTTGACATCCAAAACATCAATGGGGCGATAGAGGTAACAAGCCAGAAAATATATCAATTAACCAAAGAGTTAGGTTGATGGATTCGCTGGAGGAGTGTATACTCCGTGCTGTTAAGGGTCTTGAGCGTAAAGGAATAGACCCTACAAAAACAAATGTGTTCCAGTACATGATGTATGGTGGCATATTTAAGAAGGATTGGTCAGAAGTAGAATTGAACAAAATAAACCATTACGTAGATATTTACCGAGGAGATAAAGATGAGTAAGATGCCTATCGCGATTGACGTGGATCTGGTTGTATATGACTCAGGTAGTGAGTGGATGAGCTGGTTGGCGCGTGTCTATGGTAAAGCACCAAACATTATCGGGGTGCATGGCGAAGGTCCAGTGGATCAGTTGAAATATAACCTGACCAAATACTTCCCAACGCCGCCGTGCGATAACAGCGTTAAGCCTTTCGACTTTTGGGAAGATCCTTACCTGTACGACAAACTTAAGCCGATTGCTGGCTGTGTTGAAGCTGTAAAACGAATGCATGAAGCGGGCCACCCGATCTACTTCGTCAGCCACTGTAAGAAAGGACATTACAGCTCTAAGGTTCGGAGCTTGAAGCGTGACTTCCCATTCTTAGACCTTGAGGTTGGTAAAGATGGGTTCTACGCGACAAAGAATAAGGGTGGTGTACGTGCAGGAGCACTGATCGATGACCGTAACTCGTTCCTTAACCAAACGGCAGAAGACGTTCTGCGTGTACGATTCAAGACAGTATACGACCAAGACGCTGAGCTTTCACAGCCTCTTGATATGGACAGCAATGACTGGAGCGAAATTGCGGACTTCGTAATTGACATGTTATGAAATGTCGGAAAGGTGACTGGGTGATCCTCTACCATGATTGGGTAGAGATCATCAACGAGGGTGGAGACATCCTCGGTTCCTTCATCGCAAGGAGCAATATGTGCAAGGCAGAACTTGATCGCTATGTTCGTATGAACTTAGACGTATCAGAAGAATACAGAATAAAAAGGAGAAGCAATTGATTAAAGAATTACATGGTAAATCAAACATTATCGTTAAGGTTATCGCTGACTCAATCTCTGGTGTTGACGTTCGACTCACAACTTTCGAGTTGACCTATCCTCGAATGATCCACAGCGAGTTAATGACTCACCGACTGTTTAGCCGAAACGCCATGTCTAGCCGTGCAGTTCCTATCAAGACAATGATCGATCTTGTCCGGACAGCGCCAGCTAAACCTGTGGAGTGGGGTAAGAACAATGCAGGTATGCAATCAAAATCTCTTCTGGATCCGGAGATGGCTCAGTATGTTGAGTCCGAGTGGGAAACAGCCGCCGCTAACGCCGCCAGATCTGCGGCATTGATGGACACATACGGGGCACACAAGCAGATCGCTAACCGTCTACTTGAACCGTTCCAGATGATGCGTACAATCCTTACGGCGACTGACTTTGCAAACTTCTTCTGGCTGCGTGTAGACGCTGATGCGGATCCTACGATCAAGGAAGTTGCAACATTGATGCATGAGTTGTATAAGACCCATGAACCGGAGACATTAGAGAATGGTCAATGGCATACGCCATACGTAGATCACTACTATGACCAAAATGATGACGGTACATTGACGTTCGCCGGATATTGTGTTGACAACACACCAGAGGATATTGAACTTGGGGCGGGGCCATACAAGCTGCTGACTCAGGAAGAGGCATTGGGCATCTCCGCATCATGTTGCGCTCAGGTAAGCTACCGCCGACTGGATAGCACAAAGGACAAGGCGCTCAGTATCTATGAACGACTGCTGTCTGGGAATAAGGTCCATGCGTCACCTTTTGAACATCAAGCCACGCCGATGAGAGAAACTGAAGATCCGATGTGCTCAGATGATTGGGATGCTGGCACAACACACGTTGACATCAATGGTGAGCGTTGGTCTGGTAACTTGCGTGAGTGGGTTCAGCACCGACAATTGCTACCGAATAATGTAATCGGTGGTTGACAAACAACATAGTAATCTGTAGAATAAATAGCTCAAATCGGGGAGCTAAAATGCTCCCCGAATCTTTCATAAAGGAGAATCAAATGGCTTTAATCAAGAAAACCAACGTAGACATCGCAGTGACCATCGACTTCTTGCGAACTATCCCTGACTTCGATATCAAAATTGAATCACAACTCGCTGCCGCCCTCTACGCAATTGGTTTCCAGTCGGTAGATGAAGATCTGAAGCCAGCGCGTGTTGAACGTACACTTTGTAATGTTCGCCTACGTAATGCCCCTTATAAGTACCGTGAAACACTGGTCTTCTCCGGAAAAATGCGTGAAGACTTTAAGTATGCATCCATCTATGAAGGCCACGACATTCTAGATGTTGCAGTGTACACGGGAGTTTCTTTCGAGACAGGTGGTCTTAAGTTTGACATCCCTGTCTTGGAGAAAGCAAACACTCGAAAATATACCCGCCGTGAAGATCGAGAGAATTTCATCGACATGACTCAGGCGAACCTCGACGTATTATCTGAAATTATGGGAGAATAACTATATGACTGACCAAGTTAACGCTGTTGCAATGCCTAAGTGGGAAGCTTTGGGTTTCACTGACAAACATCACTACGTTGGCTGGTTACAGTTTAACGATCTGGCAGATGAGAGTATGGGTTTTGATGACACATACAAAGACGAGTACACAGGGAAGACAGTACGTCTGGGCAAAGAAGTAACCGTACACTAATTAAAATAAGGGGTATAAATTGAGTATTCAGGTAATCAAGGCAAATGGTAGTAAAGAAGAGTTTATGGCTGAGAAGGCCAACAAGGTAGTTATTTGGGCGGGTGAAGAACTAGATGTATGCCCTTCCGATGTTTTGATGCGAGCTAAGATCCAACTGGTTGATGGTATGCGGACCTCTGATATCCACGACATGCTGATCAAGTCAGCTGCCGACCTTATCTCCGCCGAAGAGCCTGATTACCAGATCCTTGCAGGTCGTCTACTGTTGTTCAAACTACGTAAACAGGCCTTTGGTACTTTCGAGCCGCCGCGCCTGTATGACCATGTTGTAAAGATGGTAGCCGCCGGACGTTATGATAAACACTTGCTGGAGGACTATACAGAAGAAGAGTTCGACCAAGTTGATAGCCGAATCGACCACGATCTGGATCTAAACTACGCATATGCAGCTATGCGTCAGTGGCAATCCAAGTACCTTGTTAAGGACCGTGTAACAGAAGCTATTTTCGAGAGTCCTCAGATTGCTTTGGCATTGATCTCCATGTGCTTACATGCAAATGAAGAAAAGACTGCCAAGCGTATGTACCACGTTTACGATATGTACCACGCCGTTGCTGGAATGGAGATCTCTCTTCCTACTCCGATCATGGCGGGTGTTCGAACACCAACTCGTCAGTTCAGTTCTTGCGTACTGATCGAAGCAGGTGATGATATTAGTCAGATCTTTGCTGCCAGTGAAGCACAAGGCAAATATGCCGCACAACGTGCAGGTATCGGCCTAAACTTCGGGGCTATTCGAGGGAAAGGGGCCCCTATCCGAGGCGGTGAGGTAAAACATGCGGGAACCGTGCCGATTGTATCAATGTATCAGGCATCGCTTGGTTGGACATCTCAGGGCGGTCTGCGTAAGGCTTCCGCTACTTACTTCTACCCGATGTGGCACTGGGATTTTGAAGAGCTGATTGTCCTTAAGAATAACCGAGGAACAGAAGAGACACGTGTTCGCCATGTTGACTACGGCTTGCAATTGAACAAGTTGATGTATAAGCGTCTTCAGACTGGAGGTAAAATCTCCCTGTTCCATCCGAACGTGGCGGGAGGTGAACTTTACCGACTCTTCTTTGAAGATCAGGATGGATTTGAGGCGTTGTATACTAAGCTTGAAAAGGATCCTACGGTTCCACGAAAAGAGATCGATGCATTGGAAGCTTTCTCTGTTACAGCGCAGGAGCGTACACAGACTGGACGTATTTATATCCAACACGTTGACCACTGTAACACGAATAGCCCGTTCAATCCGATATTGGCAGCTATCCGACAGTCAAACCTGTGCATGGAGATTGCCCTGCCAACCACATTGTTGCGTAACATTAACGATGAGGATGGTGAAATTGCACTGTGTACACTGTCTGCCTTCAACTTGGGCAAGATTGAAGATTACTCGGATATGGAACGACTGGCAGAGATCTCTGTACGAGGGCTAGATAACCTGTTAAGCTATCAGAACTACCCTGTACTGGCGGCACGGAAGACACTTAAGCGCCGAACTCTGGGTATTGGCTGGACAAACTTGGCTTACTATCTTGCTAAGCGCGGATTGAAGTATTCTGATGGAAGTGCCAACAACGAAGTACACCGTTTGGCGGAGGCATTCCAGTTCTACTTGTTGAAGGCTTCAAAGAATCTGGCAAAAGAGCGTGGACGCTGTGAGTATTACGATCAGACATCCTACTCACAAGGTATTCTACCTATTGACCGATACAAGAAGGACGTAGATGCTCTGCATACTCAGGAACTACGTTACGATTGGGAATATCTGCGAAAAGAGATCGCAATTCATGGACTTCGAAACTCCACACTGTCAACTATGATGCCGTGTGAAACATCAAGCCAGATTACGAACTCAACAAACGGTGTGGAGCCGCCACGAAGCCTTTCTTCATACAAAGGTGCATTGCCTCAGGTAGTCCCTGATGTGCAAAACCTTCGGGAGGTATACGAGTGTAAGTGGGACATGCCTAACCCACGTGGGTATCTGAACCTGATGGCGATCATTCAGAAGTTTATTGACCAGTCGCTCTCTACCAACGTGCCTTATAAGCCTTGGGAGTTCCCTCTGGGCCAACTACCGATGAAAGAGGTCATTAAGGATATGATGTACGCCTACAAGATTGGTCTGAAGACGCTGTACTATCAAGAAACAAAGGACAGCATCGACGCTGAGGAAGTGGAGGACGATTCATGTGGAAGTGGTGCTTGCAAGCTGTAAACCTGCTCAGGTGGTTCTTATTTCGACGATGGAAATTTAAACGTTGGACAAAGGACCTTGATAAGGAACCTCTGGTTGGTAACATGTACCGTTGCAATATTGCTAAGTGCCTGACATATCCGGTTATCTACAGGGATATTGTAAGGATTATGAGTAAATAACTGAAGCCACCCCTTCGGGGGTGGTTTTTCTGTTCATACTGAAATACTTATTGACAGAGCATTTCATTATGATTAGAATACCTGAACTAACACAAAAGGAGAGAACATGTCATACACCACTTTCAACCGTAACGAGTTCAACTTCATGGACCAGCCGATGTTCTTCGGTGAGGGCGTAAACACTGCCCGCTTTGATCAGCAAAAGCATCCAAAGTTTGAAAAGCTTACCGACACACAGTTAGCCTTCTTCTGGCGTCCTCAGGAAATTAACGTTCAGAAAGATGCTGCCGAGTTCCAAGATCTTCCGGCACATGAACAACATATCTTTATCAGTAACCTGAAGTACCAGACACTGCTGGATTCTATTCAGGGCCGTAGCCCAACAACAGTTCTGCTACCAATTGTTTCTGACCCTGCGTTGGAGAACTGGATCGAAACTTGGGCGTTCTCTGAAACTATCCACAGTCGTTCATACACACATATCCTGCGTGGGATCTTTACAGAGCCGTCTATCATCCTTGATGATATTCCTCGTAACGAGTTCATCATGAAACGTGCAGAGTCAGTAACTGCATTGTACGATGAGTTGTATCTGATGAATGCCCGCAAACATTGCGGATTACCAGTGGATAAGTATGCCCATGCACGTCTGCTTTATCTGTGTATGCACAGCATTAATGCCCTAGAGGCAATCCGATTCTATGTGAGCTTTGCATGTTCTTTTGCGTTCGCAGAACGTGGTATTATGATCGGTAACTCTAAGATCATCAAGCTTATCGCCCGCGATGAAGCGTTGCATATGTCCGGCACTCAGTATATCTTACGTGAGATGCAGTCTGGACGGGAGGGTGACTTAATGGCCCGTGTAGCTGAGGATTGTGCAGAAGAGGCTTCGGATATCTTCATGACAGCTTCTGTTCAAGAAAAAGAGTGGGCCAGCGATTACCTGTTCAAAGACGGATCAATGGTAGGTCTAAATAAGGAGATCCTAGGTGTATACATTGATCATCTGACTGACCAACGTATGCGGGCTGCTGGTTTGGATTCTGTATTCAAGAAACCTATCAAATCTCCGTTCCCGTGGATCAACAAGTACCTGAATAATGATGCCGTTCAGGAGACACCTCAGGAAGGTGAAACTGGTCAGTATCTGACTGGGCAGGTTGATACTGCTATGGACAAAGAAGATTTCGCATTTGATTTATAAGGTGGTTTTATGTTTATTGTTTATGGACGTGATAACTGTAAGTATTGTACAAAAGCAAAAGAGCTCCTTACCGAGCTGGGTTTAGATTTCAAGTATATTGATGTTGTGGCCTCACAGGCCGATAACTTATTTATGCAGAGACATGTCATTCGGGCTACCGGAGAGATGGCTAGAACTGTACCCCAGATATTCTCGGTGACGACAATCTCAGGAGGGTCAATCCACATTGGAGGTTATGACAACCTTCGGGAAATATTGCTGCATGATGGGTACATTAAGGCCGATGAGGTCAAGGATACCGACAGTTTCCAAATGGATCTTTGAAACAAGTGCAGTGTTGGAATTGGGCGCTATCCATGATAAGGTAATATAACCATATCGACAAAGAGGGATTATTATGTTGTCAGAAAGACTGAATTTCGAGGTGGTAGACCCTTCCTCACTGTGCGTGTGGGATCTTAACGTCTTTGCAGGTGAACTTCTTGGATACCTAACAGAGGATTCTAGCGGGACACCTGTTATTAAAGATCTTGGAGAAGACGGTGAGTGGGAGTTGATTGACGTATACCTGCCGACGGATCACGGAAGGCTTATGTGGCTTGTTGACGGGTACAAAGTAAACCTTAACTGGGTGGAAGAATACGATGGTGTGTACCTGAAGGCTTCCTTGCTTTCAGGTTGCGACTATTTCGAGTCTAAATCCAACGACGGTATGAGGGCAATCCTCGACGTGGTAGTTAAATTCTTGATGTTTAAACAGGAGAAACAAGATGGCAGTATTAACTGAGCATGAAGCGTTATTGAAGCGAGTTGGCGAATTGGTGGCAGAGGATTCGATCCGTTCAATCATTGATGAGACAGCTAATCTGGTTAACTTCCTTACTGAGGTTAATGAAGATGTGATCACTGAGAACAAGGAAGGCCTAGCTAAAGCACAATCCCAGCTGGCGGCTTTCCAATCACAAGACTACAAATCAGCGGTTGAACTGTTGGTGTGTGAAAGCTTCTCTGGTCTTGACGACAATCAGTTGAGAAAGTCGATTGAGAATCTGGAGTTGAACCGTGCCCTTAACAAAGCCTACATGGCTATGGAGATGCGACTCGAAACACTGAGCAATGACTTTGTTAACGGGGACTATGTTAAACCAGTGGTACACTAGGAGATTTATGGTAGACAAAAATAAAGTAGCAAAAACTTTGGAGCTCGACGAAGGTTTGGATACAAAGATTTATCCAGACCACTTAGGGTATCCAACAGTGGGTATCGGTCACTTACTGACGATGAAAAAGGATTTTGCTCTCGCTGAGCAGATCCTTGACAAACAAGTCGGACGTAAGACTGGCGGTAAGATCACAAAGGAAGAAGCATATAAGTTGTTTGAGTCGGACATGGCGAAGGCCTTGACTGATATCAACAACAACGATGTACTTCGTAAGGTTTACAACCTTCTTGATGATAACCGCAAGGTTGCACTGATCAACATGGTGTTCCAGATGGGCCCTACCAGACTGGCGGGTTTCCGTAAGGCTTTGACAGCCATGTCACAGTCTGACTGGGCGACTACAGAGAAAGAGCTTATCGACTCAAGCTGGTACAACCAGACAAAGAATCGAGCAAAGCGTATCATCTCTATATTTAAAACTGGAAATCTTGGAGCTTATGGATTATGATTGAACCTTTAATGGATTACTCTCTATTGCAAGAGTTTATTAATTCAGGCCTTAAAGAAAACAAGAGTCGAGAAGGTGTTGGCTTTGGTGAAGGTATTAAACACGAAGAGGAGAACTGGGATGTGTAACGAAGAAAACTGGGCATTCATGAAGTCTGAAGAGGACTGGGGTGTACACGATGAGCACCCTGATATCGGATACGGAGAAGGTTAATGTATTATACTGGGGTAGGTTCTAGAGAAACCCCAGTCGAGATCTGTAGCATCATGGAAGATGCTGCTTATCGACTGGCAAGAATCGGTGTGATCCTAAGGTCAGGAAAGGCAAAAGGTTCTGATTTCTCCTTCCAAAAGGGTGTTGAAAGGTACATTAGAGAAAGTGGTTGCTCCCACTGGGCATCTTTGGCGGAGATCTACATACCTAATAAATACTTCGGTGAAAGATCCTTGAAGAATTATTGGGATATGGATCTGGACACTATCGACTACATGTTTGAGCAGGAAAAGCTCAGTCATGAGATATTGAGCACAGTGCATAATGCAGATTATCTCCGTGATGAGAGGCAGAGTGCCTACAGGCTCCATCGTAGGAATATCCACCAAGTTCTAGGCCCTAATTTAGAGATGCCTTTGCCGTCGAAGTTCTGTATCTATTATTGTCCGGAGACAAGAACTGGCAACCCTAAAGGTGGAACAGCTACAGCAGTTAAGCTGGCAAAGCAATACGGAACAAGAACACTTAACCTTCTCCACGAAGAGAATCATGCAACACTGGAAAAGTTCATCCAATCCTTGGAGGTTAAACGTGGCATTCGATCTGAGATTAGTCAATAAGATGTTTGTATTGGCAAAGGATAATAAAGACAAGTGGGCAGTCCACCAGATCCTAGGTAATCGAATATGGACTCTCGGTGTGCCTAGTGAGAAAGTTGGAACGCTCAACAACCTGAAGAAGTTCAGATACCTTCGTAATTGCAAGATTGTGAGTAACAAGTTTAAACTTGACGTTGGTGATGTTGTTTACGATACCGATGAAAAAGGCCACAGAAGTGTGTACTATATCCTGTCTGTTATTGAACAAGACGATGGGAATTTTGAAACAGTCATTGGACAGTAAGGAGACATATGAGCTACAGCCTAACAGCGGTGATCCCACATAAGCGTTTGATGGAACTGAAGGGATGTGGGGCAGTAATGCCTAGTGTAATCGGAGAGTTAGTCGAGAATATCTACAGATCTGCCATTGATCGTATGACGGATGCTGAAATGGAGAAGTTTACCATTAAATTCTTCAGTCCTAGCCGTAAGACTGTCAAGTACCGACAAGAGCGTATGTTTGATACAGCAGAAGAGATGGTTAATCACCTTTATGCCGTGAACTGCACCTCTCAACTGGTCCATATGACAGAAGAAGAACAAAAGGATATGGTGTTCCTGTCTAAGGCTGAAACAGCTGCGCGGCGGTGCCAAGAAGTTCTGGAGTTGTTCAGAAACCACGATGAAGTTACGGCGGATGCTGCCACTTGTGGTATGGTTGATTGGCTTATCCGGAATGAGCGCGTAATCCGCAAAATTGTAGAGGAGAAAGGACAGTAATGGCGGCATTAAAACCTAAAGGCCAGCGCCGAGAGTACGATGTGTATGAAACACCTGAATGGTGCGTTAAGGCCTTGCTGAAGATCATCCCGATCAATAAGGACTGGACCTATGTTGAGCCATGCCGCGCGTCCGGAAGGATCTATAACCACTTACCTATCGGAACAGCTTGGGGAGAGATCCGTGAAGGTGTAAATTACCTTACTGAGGATTACCCACATGTTGATTGTTGTATTACTAATCCTCCATATTCGGAAGCGCAAGCGTTCGTCGAGAAAGCGAGAGGTCACAGCGACGTAGTTATCATGCTACTCCGTGGAGGGTTCTTGGGGTCATATGTTCGCCATGAATGGTGGAAGCTAAATAAACCAACATCTCTTTTGGTGTTCTCCGACAGACCATCGTTCACCGATGACGGGAAGACCGACGGATCTGAATACTTCTGGTATGTATGGGACCCGAAAAACCGACTAGGCTTGGACCCATTCTACTTCCTGTCAGCAGAGGATGGCGGGTGGAATAAACCACGTGACCGTGGCAAGGGCAAGACTAAAAAGTAATACTCCCTACAGAGGCCACCTTCGGGTGGCCTTTTTGTTTTTATTCTTGACACACAGAGATAAAAAGCATTATACTCTCACCATACACAGGAGATACCAAATGAAATACTTCATCTACAGTAAGCCACTAGTAAGCGTCAAGTATCAAAAGTTCATTGGTACACTAATCCAAGTGAGCCGAGAAGAGATTGATGGAATTGAAGCCCGCCGGACTGTTGTAATCGGAACAGAAGAAGAGTATAATCGCTTAGACAAGATGATGAGTCTTTCAAGAAGTTCAGAAGATGATGGTTGGTGTGTCCTAGATAACAAACGCACAGAGAAGAATTTAATCGAACTTATAAAATATTGGAGGAGTTTAAAATGACAGAAGACAATAAGGAATGGAGAGTAGAGTTTGCGTTTGAAGACGACGAGTCAGCGGACATGGATCTTCTAGGCGAGATCACAGCATACAAGGATATGTGGGTATCTTGCATAACTGTAATTGGAAATTCAATCCACATGACTGTTGAGTCGGCTTCAGGACATGCTGAGTACGATATCCGACGCATTGCTGAACATTATTCTTATTTGGTGTATTCCAAACCGGAAGAGGTAATGTATTGATGATTAAGAATTATTACAAGTTCCTATATATCATACCAGAGGCATTCCTGAGGGATGCTAGTAATAGGGTGGATCACCACACGTTCCTAGGAGACATCTCCATTGGTGTTCCTTACGATGGTACAATAATTGTCTGCGTCAATTGCGATGCAGAGGAGTCTCTTGATTACTGGTTAGAAGAGTGGGAAGAATACAGGGTGAAAGTAGTACAGGAGAGCAATGATGACAAGTCGTGAACAGTTTGAGAAAGCATGGGAAACAAACAACGAATGCGACCCTATGGATGGCTGGGAAAACCTACGTTGTGAAGATGGCTACACTGACGAGGTAATTGACGGTCAATGGTGGGCATGGCAAGCAAGCCGCGAGGCTGTGGAGGTAGAGCTTCCAACAGCAGAGCCAGATAGAGGATCCGATTCTCAAGTCGATATTAGTGCGGGTTTTTCTAACAGGATGCGCTCTAAATGTATTGAATCTATCCGCGCCGCTGGCATCAAGGTTAAGGGGGAGTGATGAAAATTTATAGGGTTGGTGGTTGTGTCCGAGACTGGTTAATGGGCATTACCCCTCGCGACTATGACTACGTTGTTGTCGGTTCAACACCGGAGGAGATGCTAAGCCTAGGCTACACTCAGGTTGGATCATCATTTCCTGTGTTCTTACATCCCGAGACAAAAGAAGAGTATGCTTTGGCCCGAAGTGAAATTTCAACAGGACCTCTTCATACTGACTTCGCGGTTGATTTTTCACCAAACACATCTCTGGAAGACGACCTGAAACGTCGTGATCTAACAATCAACGCCATCGCTTTTGATGTTGAAACAGGTGAGTTTATTGACCCTTACGGTGGATTGGAAGACATTGAGAACAAGGTGGTGCGGGCAACATCTTCAGCTTTTGCTGAGGACCCACTACGTGTTTACCGTGTAGCTCGGTTCATGGCAACCTTGGAGGGAGAATGGACACTTGATTCTTTCACGTTCGCAATGATGAAGGAATTGGCACCAAGCTTGACGTACATGCACATTAACCGACGATGGACTGAGTTCAGCAAGATGCTATCACACCCAAAAGCAAAAGTACGTAACTGGTTCATCGTTCTGGAGGCGTTGGGTGTTGAGTACGTCATGAAAGACATGCATGATATCCCGCAACCTGCCCTGCATCATCCGGAAGGAGATGTGTGGGAACATATCATGCAAGTTGTAGAAGCTGGCGGGGAATATTGTTCAGGCATCGTTCGATATGGGGCCTTATTGCACGATATTGGTAAACCTTACTGCTTCCAACGTCAAGGGAATCTGCACGGTCACGAAGGGGAGGGAGAACGTCTGGCTGGGATCATTAGCGCCGCATGGGGGGCACCAAAGAAATGGAGGACATTTGCTGAGGTTGTTGCCAAATATCATGGAAAAGCCCACGGAGTGTTTGCAATGAAGCCAGTAAACGTGTACCGTATGCTGAAAGATATCGCCCGCCGTGGTGTGGATATGGAAGATTTTATCCGTGTATGTGAAATGGATTCAAGAGGTCGTGGACCTGATAACTTCAACAGGGATTACTCACAAGCAAAATACATCCGTGCCGTGTACCGTGCAATGATGAACCCATACATCCGTGATAAGGTTTCATCTGAGATAATTTCTCTCCGTGAGAAAGGTCGAGGGCCGGAGGTCTTGAAGGACAGATCTCTTGCTTTGTGGGGTGATATTGTATCTAATGTATCTAAGACGTATAAATTGGTCGAGGATGAGATGGCAGATATCGAGGAGATTTTAAAAGGAGAAAGAACATGACAGGTGAACAGTTTGTAGAGTTGTGGTTTGGATCTTTGTTTTGTGGTTGGGATTTCTTAGGGGAGAATACAGCACTGACCTATTTCTTAGTTGGCGCAGCCATAGGTGCTATTTTATGCAACAACATCTTTTGTAAGGGGTACATAGAGGATGTGGATGCATTAGGTGCGGGGATAATTTATGTGGCAATTTTCTCACTCTCTACTTTATTCTGGGGATTATTGCCCGCAGTAGTTATACCAATTTATGTGCTTGTGGTTTTACTTGCCACTATCAACGACCAAATTGGGAAATCAAGAACAGACGTCCGGAGGAAGAAATGAAAGTCAGTGAACTAATTAAAGAATTACAGAAGTGTGATCCAAACCATACAGTTGCGATCAATGTCCAAACTTTAGGGTTATCTCTGGGGCCATCTCCCTCTGTGACGCCAGATAGGGTGATTAAAGGTTTCGATTGGAACAGTGGATCAGTTTTCCTTACTTTCGGAGAGAAAAACCTTGCATTGCTGGAGCGAGAGGAGTATCTTAACCTCATTAAGTTCTTGCAGAGCTCCGGAACAATGAGCACTCATGAAGTTAATAAGCGGTATCTGGCCCGACGTGAAGAGGCACTGAAGCAAGAGATCGTTGAATTTATACGGGGCAGTTGTAACGGTGATGTACCAAACTGCGAGGAGGATGTTTACCAAGTGGATAATTTCCTGATCAACGCACCAGAGGTTTTGGACAAGATCTGTAAGAAGTTTAATATTTATACTGAAGGAGATGATGAATAATGATTACCCCTATTGTTCTAGTTTACATTTTGTTGGCAGCAAACGTAGTATCGGTTATTTTAACCCTGCGTACACTTGGGGCTGTCATCAAGAAAGGACCTAAGTTGACAGATATGACAAAATCGTTGAAGATTCTCACAACGTTTGTGGCATTTGTTATCGGTTCGGCATACTACGTAGTAGCCACAACATTTGGAGGTGTTACTGGGTACTTGGTTGCTGTTTTATGGGTATCATCTTCTCTGCCCTCCATTATCCAAGTGTTGGGGGCAGGACGTAGTGTTCTTTTGGAGTCAAAAGATAATCTATACGCCGCTTTGTGGGTAGGACTGTTCCAGTCTATCCTTTTCATTATCTTGGCTGTAAGCTACTCATAAATAAAAGGGGCACTTTGTGCCCCAAACTCTAAGAAGGAAAAAATATGAAATCATATCAACTGTTAACATGTTTAAGCGGTAGCCGAGCATACGGCACAGACCTTCCAGAGTCAGACACCGATATTCGAGGTATTTTCTGTGCTGAGCCGAAATTTATCCGCACCCCCTTCTTTAACTGCAATGAACTGAGTATTGCAGAGGAAGAAGATACCAAATATTATGAACTTACTAACTTCATGAAGCTCTTTGTTGGTCAGAACCCAAATATCATGGAGATCCTTTTCTGTGATGATCAGGATGTGCTTAGGATGACTTCAGAGGGAGCATATCTTCGAATGATGGCCCCTGATCTTCTGTCAAAAGAGTCAGCAAAGAAATTCTGTGGGTTTGCCAATGGACAACTAAAACGTATCACTGGGCACAATAAGTGGATTATGAACCCACAGCCTGATGAATGCCCTGCGATGATTGATCATATCCATTTGGTTCAGAGTTTCCTACACAATAATCAGGGTGGAATGACTACCAAACGGGCCCGTCATATCCTTAAGGTTCAAAACTCAACGCATAAGCTTATTCCTTATGGTGGTAACATGTACGGGTTGATTGAGGATTTCCATAATGGTGGTTGCATTGCAGATGACGGGAGTATCATAAAGCGTGACTACAAAAACTTCTCAGACTCCGAGAAATCAATGACACCGATAATGATCGTGAGCTATGACCCAGTTGAGCATGAGAAGGCCAAGAAGGATTGGACTAATTACTGGGAGTGGAAGAAGAACCGTAACCCTGTACGTCATTCTCTGGAAGAGCAATTTGGATATGACACAAAACATGGTATGCATATCGTAAGGCTTCTACGTATGGCTGAGGAGATCTTGACAGAGGGTACTGTTATTGTTCGCCGCCATGATGCTGATGAGTTGAAAGCTATCCGAGCCGGATCTTGGACATTACAGCAGATGTTGGAGTGGGCAGAAGAGAAGAGCGACCTGATCTTAGGGAAGCTATACAAGGAGTCAACTCTTCCAGAAACAACAGACTTAAACCTCGCAGCAGATATCTTGATGGAGGTGCAAGAGTCATGCTGGAAGGAGATCTGATGGCATCGTTTGCTGTTTTATGCTTGTTGGTGTATGTTGTGATCTCGCTTTGGTTCTTTTCTATGACAGTCGGAGATAAAAGACTCAGGGATCACTTCGGAGTCACATCAAAGACTGCTTGGGAGGACAAGTGTTGGGTCATGGGGGTATGGTGGTTCTTGTTTTTACCTTTTGTTTGGTATGTGTATTGGGATCTGAATAGAAATTCAAATAAAGTGGTATAAGCCGCCTTAAAAATTGTGCATTTTGTTATTAAGGTATTTAATCTTAATTAATCGCATTTAATCACAAATCGTCACAAAGTAGTGCCAGAGTACAACAAACAGTGGGCTTGGCTGATCCGCTGGTTATTTTACGTTTTCTTCTTGTTGTACAGACATACTACGGGATACCTGAAGGTACAGCTGTTCCATCAAACACCTTTGTGATAAAATGGCACCAGACGCAGAAGGAGAATAAATATGTTTTACTCTTATGTTCGAAATCTGCCGATGGTGGACCAGAACTTTTCGGCCCTGTTGCGGGGAGCATTAATAAATACTAAGTCTGGGAGCATCCGGATGGTTAGAGAGGATAGAAAGGGAAAAGACATACGATCCTTCTCTATCAGGGACAGCCATGAGGATATTATGTTCCACCTTGAGGATAAGGCCATGACGGTTACTCACAACCTAAGGACAGGTCGTGATGTTAGGACCTATACCATAAAGCCACATTCTCCACTTCGACCATTCGCTATAGAGAATTTTGAGATCGGTGATCGGCGCGATGTCAGACGGATGCTCCACCTTATACAGACCTTGAGTGTTGAGTACCGGAAGCAGAGAAGTCTTTTGTCACGAACAAGGAAAGTTTTAAGGGATCCTAAAACACAAATTAGTTTGATTTGCGGTTCAATTTATGTCATAGTGACAGTGTTCTTAATGATACACGACTTCCTATGACTCAAAGACCGCCATTTTAAGGCCGGACCTCTTTGGGGTTCGGCCTTTTTGTTTGGAGAAAATAAATGATCGATCCAGAAGAATACCTAGAGATCAACCTGCGAGATGATAATCTACAAAGGTATGTGAAACTTATGAAGCGTTGGCTACCAGAGACAGAAATCCACAGCCGAAATGACGGTGGAGTGATAATCCCCTCACCGAAGACACTCTCTGGTATATACCGAAGCGGGGCAGGAGAGGTAGGGTATGATAAGAAGGGCAGTAGTGATTACGACACAGGCGTGATATCCCTTATAGGAACAAGGTTAGAGGTTTCTAGTGGTGTGTCTTTCCTAACAATAAGAAAGGACTATAACGATACCAAATCTAAGAGCTTGTCACGAATGACGGGAGTGTCGCAAGATAAGACAAACTACTGGGCAATTATGGATTCTAATGCCATTAGTAACGAAGCTGAGATATCAACAGAGGGTTTGCTGGTAGATGAACTGTCTTCTACCATCTCCGCCAGAGAGCTTAAGCTGATCACTATGCTCATGCCTGATTTCTTAAACCACTTTGAATGGTTCATGGAGGTATACAGGAAGTCTCTGGCTAAGGCGATCACCAAGTCGATATTGAACCAGAACGTGTCTGACGGGGTGGCTTTTTTGAAGGAATCTTTGTATAAGGCGGAGTTCCAATGAATAAAGAAAAACTTTCATGCATGACACCTTCTGGGATAATGAGTAATAACTGGTATGCCGCATTTACCAAAGACTTTGAAAAGGCTGGAGTCAGAGATACCTCGGAAAACTTCGGTGCTGGTTTAATCTACTTTGGCCTTTCTGATACAGGTACGGATACAAAGTATGAGTTGGAAATAACCAGACCAAATGCCTTGATGGACTCCTTGAATGTGGAGGTGACTTACTCTGGGGATGTCCTTTTCAGGTTGTTCATTAGTGACAGAGAGGTGTACTGTGCGTGGTATGAGGATACTGGGATCATCCTTGTTGCGGAGACAAGTGATGAAGATTTCAATAATCCTTGCTCCGTGACAGAAAAAGAGTATAATTTGTATGCTATGGTAAATCCTGTGGAGTTATCTCACCTTGATGCCTTGTGGGAGTCGTTTGAGAAGTTCAACGATATCTACAACGGAGCCGTGGATGAGAATGGAAATGTGGATCGCTCACTAATACAGAGCTGTTAGTCCACAGGAAGGCCTCTGTACGGCCCGTGGTTTAGTTTAAATAGGTTCAGGTATCCAACCGTACCAGTAGGTAGTAAAAATGCCTTACAGAGGCTTACAGGAGCTTTAATGGAAACAAAGACGAGTTGTCAACGTGCTAACTACATCCTCCTGACACATTGCTTCAGAGGGTCTATAATGCTGTCTTCGGCATTTCAGCACTTTAAGAAGACTGTGACATCAGACCTTCCATATGATGGGAAGAATCAGCGTAAGCATACTGTATCTACCCACATACCCGCTTCATGGGTTGTTATGGAGTGGTCTGGGACAGAGAAATACAAATCCGGTAGGATTGATGTCCTAAGGGACCATGCCCAGCCAAAAGTTAGCTTCAGGTATGACCCGTCACGGAAACAGTGGGTTATCTGGGCCAATATGCCAAGTAAGTCTTACATCTGGCGGTTCCGAGAGGACAAGACGTTCCAAATGGTTATTGTTGACTACAGATCTAAGCTGTACGAGCCAGACCGTGTTGACATCAGTGATTGCTTTGCTGATATCCGCCGACCAACAGATGCTGAATGTAAGATGATGCAGTTGTTGTACGGTGATGAGCATATAGCGGCTATCAAGTTGTTCCTTCTGGCGATGAAGGAAATAACTGAGACACTGTTTGATAACCATAAAGAACATCAGAGACTCCAGAAGATAAAAGCTCTAAAGAATGAAGAGAAAAGGGCCCGCAGGAAAATGGTTGCTGAATTCAAAGAGAAGATTAACAAAGAGATGAACCTAAAATGGGGGCAGAATGACTTACGATGAGTATCTTGCAGGTAGGGTTATCGTCACAGGGGAGAAGATCCATAGTGTGACAGGACGTAGCGGGAGCGGTAACTGGGAGGATGCCCGATTCACAGAGAAAGAGTTCAAGATTATCCGGATGGTTGAACCGTCTATTATTCAAACACTGGAAGATATCCATAGAGGGATGGAGGCAGGGAGTCATATTGGTGGTGGTTTGATGAGTAAAGCTTACAACCATGCTAACGGTTTCAATGATGACTTTATGGAGTACACTGGCAGCTACTTCCGTTTCAGGGTTGGATCCAAATGGATGAAGGATGTAACCCTTCTTCCCTCTAAGATGGCACTAATATCTGAAACAACAAATATAATAAAGAATATAGGATACAATAGGGCGCTAGTGGAGAGTTTTATCTCCGAGGTCTACGACTATTGCCTCAATGGCGCTGCGAATGTAAACATGTCGATTGAATGCATGACCAGTGAAAGAAGTACGGCTATTGTGAATGTACAAGGATTGGGGAGTAAAAAGGGGTCAAGAGAACTTGGTATTTATAGGAAAGATAAGCCACACGGGAATTCATTATATGTAGCCTCTTGGAAGTGTCTTGAAAAACAGTTAGAAGAGAGTGCAACACTTGATGCGGTTGTAGATAACGCATTCATATGGGATATCATTCATAACGCAGGGTACAAGTACCCACTGGAGGGTAAATATGTTCATAATCTATGAAGAAGACCGAGTTCGGGTATTGCAGCATGACCACTTAAGGGTGTTTAATGTGCAAGAGTACGGGGAGACACTTGACAGCTCATACATGCAATGGCATACTGTCAAGCAAGTGTTCAGTATCGAAGAGGTACGTGAACTTGTCAAAGAAATTTGGGATAGAAAATCGGAGGTGTTGCCATGACTATTTCTCTACTTGAGTGGAACGGTGTGAGCCTTAAATTATCTGGCGGGGATTGAGGAGGAGCTTAAACAACATGAAGAGAGCATTCTGGTCGGGGGACAAAATACGTCGTCTTAATGGCAAAGAGATCTTTGTATTTGGATCTAACCCACAAGGCCGTCACGGGGCTGGAGCTGCCAGAGATGCAATGTCATTCGGTGCTGTCCGTTTCAACGGTAGAGGGCTTCAGGGGAGCTCCTACGCCCTAGTAACAAAGAATCTAAAAGCTGGATTCAAAGAGAAGAGTACAGGCATCGTCTACGAGAAGGAAGGGTATCTGAGCGTAAGCGATGAACAGATCATAGATAACATAAAAGAGCTCTACGCTTGTGCAGAGAGTATGCCGGATTATCGCTTTTACATCCCATACCGTCTGGAGTGTTGGCCCAACGGCGGTGTGAAGAAGTCATTAAACGGTCACGGGGCGATTAAAATGCTTGACTTGTTCTTCAAGGCGGGTACAATCCCTATAAATATCTCGTTTCACACAAGTTTAAAACCTTATTGGAGGTAGTATGTTTATAGATAGTTCAGGTTACACAATTGATTACTGGTTTGATGACCTAGTTGAAGGGTCAGATCTGTGCGCCATCCGTACTGGATTGCCTTGGGCCCCGCTGTCTTCTGAATGGCGGGTGTCTGAAGTCTTTAATGAGTTGGATGGGCAATACAAGGCTTTTATCATCGCTGTCGATGACTCAGATAAACGGATCATCAATTCCAGTGAGTTGTGGCACTTCTCTCTTTACGTAGGAAAAGATAATGATTAAGTTTATTGGCTTTGATGAGGTAAATGGGATCCCAGAGGATAAATTCGCTGTTCTGTGGGAAAGGGCCAAGGAGATGACTTTGCGCCGAGAAGCCTCAGCTAAGCAGGTAACTCCTTGCGTAAAATGTGGGTCAGATCAGGTTCAGCTGTATGACTGGTCCACACCAACACTCAAGATGAAATGCCGTACATGCAAACATAAATTCACAAAGGAGTTGCAATGAAGAATCAAGAAGGGTATAGTGAAGTTGTTGCAGGGTTTGAGTCCTACATCACCAATAACGGTAAAGCTCCACTACCTGAAAAGGGTAATGACGGCAAGTACCTAAGCGCCCAGATGCAAGCCCGTTTTTACGGCTTCAAGGCGGCATACGATATGTACGTAAACAACAAATAAAAGAGGATACCATGACTACTTTAGAGATGATTTTTATCGCACTTGCGCCTTTAAGTACAGCTGCTGCAATCTTCTGGGCTCTTTATACAACAAAGAAAATTATCGAAGCGGGCAGTTGGCTGAAATCAAACAGAATCCGTATTATTGAACGCCTTTCTGCCGCCGGATACGAGTTGCACACTGTTAAAAGCGGCAAAGGTCTGTTCTTTATCTCGGAGCGGGGCCGAAACCACAAGATCGGCAAGCCTTGCGGGGTTATAACTTCTTACGAGAACCTTAAGATGATTCTGTCAACAACAAGCTTACCAGTTATTGAGCTGTTTGCTAATACAATGATGCGTGGAGGAAAGAAATGATCAAACCATTACCTGTTGATTTCATGGGTAAATTGTTGAATGTGGGAGATTCAGTAATAACCCCATTTGGATCAGGAACTGTGGCTCTGGTTCACGGTAAAGTGAAAGAGCTCAGAGGATGGAGAGTGCTTGTCAGCATTTCATGGGAAGATCTTGGTGAAGTAAAGACGTCGGTGGTTGATCGCTACTGCGAGGGTCTATTAAAACTATGAAAATGCCGCCTGCAGCTTGGATTGTTGTTGAGGGTCTTGATGTTTTATCAGCGAAATACCTTAAGTTGCTTGACAAGCTGAAGGCGGAAGGATACCTTGTCTATGCTGTTCAAAAAGATTATGAGTTTCTTCACATACTAACACAACCAGAAAAGGTAATTTACCTAGGAGAATATGACAATGAGTAATTTAAACTACGGACCACTGATCTCAGGTGTAAAAGGCCGAGAAGACCTGCATGAGAAAACTATGCTGTGGGTTGTTATGGGGGTTTACTACGGGTATAAGCCCTACGATATCGTGCAGTTCTACAAACGTATCAGTAAAGGTATTCCCGCACCAAGCGGTACACCCCTATCAGGTACTGGGTACATTACGGTATCTGTTTGTGATGAGTTCTGCACCAGCGAAAAAGATATTTTGAACTACATCAAGATCCATCGTTATTGCCCGCGCCCATTCCCACAGAATCTGAGCGCACAGGATGACATTGACAACGCCAACATCCTCCTAGAGATGGATGCTGAGTTCCGTGTACAAGTATACTCAATTATTGAGGCGCTATAATGACTAATGATAAACCGGAAGGACTTGATTTAAGAAAGAATGTGATCATGACGTTGGCAGGTGTAAGGGTGGAACCATACAACGGGCCGACCACAATCAAGGTTGCTGACCTGACATTATTTGATGTGCTGACGATCACCGATTGTCGTACAGATAAAAAGCCTAACCGCTTGGAGTTTATGATGATGTCAAATGACTCAGAGCAGTTTGTTCTGAGCATAGCCATCAACACAGACAAGGCAAACGCCATTCTGAAAGAGTTCCAACGGGCACTCCAGTATGGTCTACTTAATGCACGTGACTGTGATGTATTCAGAGAGAAATTTGAGGAAACATACACAGATATCGTTTTCGAGTGTCTAAATGTCTACAGACCAGTCAAAGACTAAGTTCAGTCATAAAGGTGCAAAAATGATGCTGTGGAACTCGGGAGGGTATATATTTACACCATCCACCTCTGGTGGGGTAGGTACAGTAATAGAGGTTGAGGGGTGCGTTTCAGAACTCCTATACTCTGACGAGATGAAAGCCTTCTGTGCTGTTGACATACCAGAGAGAGCTATACAGCTTATGCGTATGATTTATCCATTAACATACCAGCGCTGGGTTAATAAGTTTGAGGCCCAGCGGGATGGTACATGGGATGAGGAAGAGGAGATGTATTATGAAAGTAACACTTGATTTTTATGGAGAAGATTACATAACGATCCAGAATAAGACAGCCACGATCAGTGAACACCAAGCTGCCCACGGTGATAAGTTCAACGGTGAATTCCTGTATGTGGTCAAGACTGAGCAGTATTCCATGTGGAAAAATATGGGGGCTAAGCGCAGCGATATCAAGGTTAAGATCGACGGTGAAGAACTGTAGGTGATAAATTTTAAAGGGAGCCCTTGCGGCTCCCTTTTCTTTTTGCTATAGTCTACAAACACAAACGAATGGAGGAAGTTATGAGTATAAACAAGTACACTGGGCGGTCAATCAGGGACTCAAAGGCTTGGGGTATTATTGATTCTAAGTACCGCAATGCCGATAAAGTAGCAACAATCGCCCGCAGGGAGAGAAACACAGGGGAACCAGTAAAGACGCTCATAAGGCTGATACGTGAAGAATTTGAGGAAAGATTCATCATCCAAACTATAAGCAAGGAGGGAGATTACGAGGAAGTTGTCAGAGTAACAGACAAGAAATCTGGTTTTAGATTTGAATTCTCACGGAGGACGTCGAGCTGTGATTGCGGGTTTGGTTCTAAAGGAAAAGTATCGATCTATCCTCAGGAAGGGTACTTTGAAGCAGGGCGCGGAGTAGAATGGATGAATTGCTATGAAATAACAGCCCTGTGCATAGAGATTGCCAACCAGAAGAATAAGATCTACCAAAGAAATGTCAAAAGTAAGCTCGCCGCTGCCAAGATGTCTGAGATTATGGGTAGGAAGAAAGTTGCTGAAATTTATGGAGTTACCCTATGAGTGAGACTAATCGTAAGCTGGCAAAGTGCCGAATAAATACGTACTGTCGATTTTGTTCAGCGGAAGGTAAGAAGAAGGTTAAGTGCATCTGGAAGGCCCGATACAAGGCGACAGACCACAACAAACACTTCGCATGTTCAGAGCACAAACACCTTATCGAGGACACAGATCCTGACGGTAAACTCGCACTGTGGAATAGCCCAGAGCAAAAAGCTCTCCGTAAACGTCAAGAACGCGAGTCACGCAGTGAACATTACACTGAAGCTGATTACCAAACTTGGATGAGGTACTGATGAGTAAAAAATACAATATTTACTTTGTGGTAGACGGTAGAGAGCGGCTTCTGACGGTTGCTGACCTGAAAGAGGTCCCAGTTACTAGGAAACACCATACCTCGCTGTACAACCTGCTGGAGGGTATACGTATAGGTATAACATTTGCTGATGAGAAGTACAGAACTTTGGAGTTTAAATATGAAGAGTGCTAAGTTAACACAGGCCCAAACATACACACTACTGCGTCTGCGTACAGACAAGTTCATAGCGAGCCATGACGGTAAACGTGGGATGGAGCGGCGAGTAGAGGGGAGATATGCTTATCGTGACGTTAACTGTCCAAGTCTGCCAGTGCTAATACGGGACGGGTATGTTGATTATATATCAGCCAAAAACCCTGTTGACCGTGAGAAAGGTAAGTGGTACTATGTGGCCTTAACAGATAAAGGCTGGAAGGCCGTTAAAGAGGAGTTGAACAATGGCTAAGGTAACAAGAGAATCATTAAGCAAGCGGATCAGCCGACTTGAGTGTGATTGCATCACAGAAGGTATATCACTCAACGAGGAATATCAGCTAGAAGCGTATAAGATGCTGCTGGATGTTATGTCACATGAGGTTGTTGGGTACACAAGTCAACGGGCCATCGAATATGAGATTTGGAATAGTGGCTCCACGGTTATCAAACACAAACCGGAATCTGGTGATGTCCCGATGATGGTTGCCCCAGATTTTATTATCGAAGATAAACAATAAGGTAGGATGACAATGACCAAAGAAACTGAATTTAAAATGCCGACGTGCATGTTCGATTTGTGGAATCGCTTTCAGACTGGGGAATTCTATTCCCGAGGAACTGAGGCTGTAAGCATAGGCAAGGGCTATGTCAGTATCGTTACTATCGTCCACATGCCGACTGGAAAGGTATTCTATACTTTCATTGACGAGACAGAGAACTACGCACCTTATCTGAAAGATACCAAAGAACAAGCAGTTAAGTGCTGGGAATGGTATTGTAAGGAGGTATTATGATCCTGACACGTAAGGAAGCTAAAGATATTTCAGATATGGCTCGTTGTGGTCAAGGACCTTCAGAACTGATGCGGGCTATAGAACATAAAGCCCGACAGGGAGGGATCGCCCTGCACGGTCAGACCATCTCTCAGAGAACAATTGACGGGCTGATATCTCTAGGTTATGATGTAATAAGCTATAACGGCGGGGCATTCTCAATCTTATGGGGAGATGATCACTTTGAAAACTAAAAGTACAGAAAAATCGCCTATCTCTGGGTTCTTACATGCAGTCAACTGTGCATCCCATGCTGGTGCGATTAGTGAACGTTTCGATCTGGATTGTGAAATCAGCCCAGATGTTGACTGGAGGCTGGTGCGGTACGATATGGCTATGATTGATAAGGAAAAAGATGTTGTTGTTCAAATCGCCTTCACCGCGAGCTCTGGGCCAGAAGAGATCTTTGATATTTCAGTCCCAGAAGAATTTAGCTGGACTACTGACAAGGAACGGGTTAAAGTGGCTAAAGCTTTACTTCGTTACCACCAAACCAAGAAGAAACGTGATGACTCTTTGGCGGATTACCGACTAAGAGAGGCTAAAGCAAAGAACAGAGCAAAAATGGCGTCTGTATATAACTAGGAGGGATTATGACTAAAGATATGGAGGGTTTATCTGAGAAACGTCTGTTTGATATCACCCAGTCACCAAATGGATCTAAGTTTGCATACGAGCACCGGAGTATGGCGAGCGAACTTCTTAACTTGCGTAAATATGTTGAACACCTAGATCAGCGTGTCAGCGATGCAGGTTGGGAATCGACGGCGGCAGCTGAGCGTGAATCAATCAACAACCAGTATGATTGGAAATAAGGATAAGTCTATGATTAGCAATGCAGTTTCTAACTTTACAGCTGAAATCCTGAAGGCTATTAATGGGATGAATAAGTCAAGGTTCGATCTAACTTTTCGGACTTCTCGTTGGGGAAACAGACCAACAACCCATTACAACCTAAAGGACCAAATGACAGGGATCACTGTAGGTTTCACCATAGAAGGTCCACCAGAATACACCTATGAGCCTGTTCTTGGAGACATCTCCTGTTGTTCAAAATCACAGTGGATGAATAAGGAGGAGTTGCTTACTATAGCCAAAGTATGCCTGAGATATCGGATGATGTTGGATACAGCTAGTAGGTTGAAAGAATTATCAAAAGAAGAGAAAAACCACATGAAGCTTTTCATGGCGCACTATAAATAGGAGGTAACATGAAATATCCAGAGAGTGGACCAGTGGTTTTTAGAGGGTTTACTTGGAAATTGGGGGTATCTAGACCATACTCTACATTTTCAATTGGTGACTACTATATCAACAGGGCAAGCCTGATCTGCCAAGTGATGGATGACCAACAAAGTGATAAAATTGTTGGGGGTTTCAATGCAAACAAACCTAAAGATAATGACTACATGCTCCCCTTGGTCAGAGGAGTTGAAGTGAAAGACAATCCTGAGCTATGTGGTGGTAAGGAGTTGAGATCCGCAGATATGATGATCACTGAGAAACTGTTTAAGGATGTTGTTAACAACGAGATGTTTACAACTTTGCAGGACAGGGCGGAAGTATTTATTAAGCTTGATGATTTAAACGGGTCTAGCAAAATAGTGCATCTTGGTGATCCGTACTCTGGACGGTACGATGGTACGAGTAAGTTCTACCCCAGCTGTGTGGTAAGAGTAATAACATTTCCTATGGAGGTTTAATGGAACACCTAAATACAGGACCTCAATGGCATATACACGGTCCTGAAAGAGTGTACCCTATAGACACGGAGGTTGTTATACTCCGTGGTCGTCAGAAGGTACGTAGGGGCTCTATAAGCTATATGGCTGAACCTCATCCTCTATCCATTGAGCGCAGGTTTGCTGTGTATGTTTTCTCCCCGATAGGATTCTGGGACAGACGACTACTGCTTTTGAACGAATCTGCGTTTAAAGTTGTTGACAACCCGCAAAGGTAGGTTTAATATCCACTCAACTTAACAGGGCAAAGACCCAAAACAAGAGGAAGAAAATATGATCCGCGACCTAAGAAATAAAGAAAAACTGATAAACGAATTCATGGAATCTTGCCGTTGGTGGCTATCGGTAGGAAAACCGTGGAGCAGTGTTTTCAGCGAGGGTAGGGCGATTTGTGAGTCACTAGACTACTTTCTTGGGCAGGGTGGAAGACCAGTCCATATGATGGATGACTATGAACGGCGTTGGATGGAGATCAAAGTGGTGAGGGGTGTTCTCAAGGAGCAATTTACATCGCGAGGGTTGGACAATATATACCCATTTAACGAAGATGCCATAAGAGGCGGTGCAGACGACAGCTTTTGCAGAGAGCTTGACACTGCGACTGTCTGGGAAAACGAAGGCCGTGTTAACTTTGTTATGAATTTCAAACCGCTAGCGGAGATCGAAAAATGAACAATAAGGAAGAAGGCTGCTGTCGGTGTATTCGGCGTAACGACAAAGGGTTCCGTTATGGGCACACCTACCCATATGAAACTGTAGGTGATCGATATGTTGTAGATGACCCGCCAAGCTACGAGTGGTCTTTCAACAGTAAAGCTGAGTTTAATAAATTCTTTAGGGGTGGATTCTACCTATGAGTGACCGACCAAAGAACCTAGAGATCTGGTATGGGGACCAACAGAAGCAGCGGATGGTCGCCAGAAACTGGGACCCTAAATTCACACAGGGCCAGAAGGTGTGGGTGTTGGATGATGTGAAGCAGAAGATCTTGGGTGAATTTGAGTTCCGGTACTACTGCCCCTCCAGTGCAGTTCTGCTACATCGCGGTGATGATGGCAGGGCCCATTCCTTCAGGGCTAAGTTCCTTTACGGTCACAGACTGTTGCCATCAAAGGAATCTGCAAATATTGCCCTCTATATGCTGAAATCACTTGAAATTGAGAAAACTAAGCGTATACTTAGGACATTGGAATCAGAGTGTTCAGCCATCATTGATGAGCTCTCTGGTAAGACAAAAGTAAATGAAGGGGAACCTGAATGAAACCAACAGCTTATCTGACACAAGACCGTCGTATGCTTATCTTTGCAGATAGCCCAAATATGATGCCAGCTGACACTTCCAACCTCATCCCCCTCTTCGAACTCGACGAGATGACAACCAGCTTCTCAAAAGATGGGGTTGTTGGGTGTGGCAAGCTTGTACGATGTAACGCTGGATATGATAAAGTCGTCATTGGTTTGTGTGGTGATTCAGGAAATGCCCTACTTTGCACAGAGTGCTTGGGGAAGTCGGGTAGTAAATCGGCAGTAGAAGAATGTAGGGGTTTCAAACTTAATGACTCCGTGGCTTACTACCGATTCAATACCAATGACAAGCCGATATTGGGCCGTATCCGTAACCTTGTTGATCGCGAGGGTGCCCGAGGGGCATGGGTCGCAGACTCTGAAACAGGTGAGGTGTACTTTGCACCGTTTAGCCGACTAGCCCATCTTAAACGAGAGGATAGAACATGAGCCATTATACATTGATTAACAATAGCCGTCGATTCAAGATACAAGAGCTACTTAAGTTGCGAGAAACATCATCTACATATGAAATGTCTGTAGGTGTAGATGAAGATGGTGATGTATGGATGTCAGAGGTAGACACAGACCAAGAGGTACACGTTGTAATCCCTAAAGGCCAGATTGATGACTTAATCAATGTATTACAAGGCTTAAAGGGGGGTTCAAATGAATAAAAACTACGTAGAGACAACATTCGCCGTGGTTGGCGGTTTGTTTTTGTGCGGTAGAGATACTGATACCCTCAAGGAGGGTAAATACTACCCAATCACCTATGTTGGGGGTTGTGATAAGGATCGTGAATTAGGGGATAAGAGTTGGCTGTGTGCCGATGAAACAGAATTCCTGATCGAACTGGAAGATGGAAGTCAGCATTATATGAACATATTGTGCGATATTGAGGGTGATGGTGGGTCTTTGTGGGAGGGACCTAACGATGGGTATAGACATCCTTGATGAAGTAATTTTACTAGGCTGCTTGTTTGGGATGATTGCATTAGCAATACTATTCGTAGAATAATAAAGAGGATTAAATGAGCGAAGATAATAAGAAAACGATCCATATTGTGCCCGCCACAAACGATACCTCCATTGTGGGTGTATCCATTGATAGTGATGGGGCCTTGTGGCTAGAAGAAGAGAATGGTGGATTCTATGGTGATCAGGAGGCAATCGTCATCCCTAAGGACCACTTAAAAGATTTCGTAGAAGCACTCACTAAGGAGGTCAGTAAAAATGCTTAGCGTTTTCAAAAACTTAGTAACCCTTCAGGCCGAGGTTGCACTCCTCCCTGAGGATGGTAAATTCTATGGTGTACGAAAAGCGGTAGCTGATCTTGTTGATAGTGTGTTGGGCTTGCCTGAATACGAGGACGTAGAGGTAAAGCAAGACAGCGCCAACGTCAGCACGGTTGAGATTCCGTATGGGGGTGTAAAGGTAACAAGCCCAGATCAGCCTTATGAAAAACAAGATCTTTCTATCGAGAGAAAATTCCGTGATGGTACTGTAACATATCAGGTGATCACGTTTACCCATTCGGATGGAGAGGTTACTCCCCTGTTTGAGGTGATTGATGAAGACCTTAATACGTGGCTGACTTACCCTACATCCCATGTTTTCCACGGTAACGGTACACTGTGCCCGCACTATGTCCTTTACAACACTATTCCTGAAACAGTGGCTGAGATGTTCCGCGACTCTTTACGTAATCGGATAACTTTAGCAAGCGGCGGGAAGTCTATGGTTTTGGGATACCCTCCAGAGGATAACCAAAACTACAAGTTTGAGCGTTGCGCTGGAAAGGATAAAGTGTTAAAATTCCAGACAGATGGTGGTAATGCATGGTTCACAACAAAAGATAAAGACACTGGCAAGATGAGTTCTGTTGTCTACGGATCTCAGGTTGATGCATCCAACGCCCGAGACTATCTCGAGGATGTAGCTAAGGTACTGAAAAATCACGAATTGTCACAGAAACCATCGTATATTTCAGTGGAAAACCTAAACGCCAAGGTGAAGAGTGGCGAGTACAGAGTAATCCGACAGAATACCTTCGATTGCGATGATGGTGGAAACCTTAAGGTAGCTACGGTATCCATGAAAGGTCAACCTACTGGGCACTATAGCTACGTTGCAGTGGTTAACCGCAAGCGGGGCAGCGAATCTTACCTGTCGGAGAGGGTCTATGCTAAGATCACTGACGCAATTAATTACGGGGGTTATCTGAATGGAAATCGTTAAGTTTAAGGACTACAGTGGAGATGAGATCCTGATGTACACAACACCCACTGGTAACGTTGTTGTTGCAGTAGGATCAGACGTTTGCGCTGCAAGCATCCTGATGCCTTTTGCAGAGCTATTATCTATGGTCAAGCAACTGGAGAAGGAATATTATGGCGATCAATATGCAGAGACTTGTTGAGGTGGAGGTTGCCGCAAAAGACGGCGATGCTATTATCCTATGGAACATGACTAAACGGATCAACAGCGGAGAGCTTGTGGTGCGCCGCGCCGCCACTATTTATAGTACCGTTGGGTGCTGGAATGATGTAGATGTGACGCTATACAGCGTATCAAAACCAGAGACTGGTGAGTTGTGGTACACAGCACTAAATGAGAAGACAACTAGGCTGGAAGATGTACTACATTTAACTATGGATGCAGCTGTGGCTGCTGCACGTCGCCTAAAGGGCCTACGTGAACTGTACGGTATTTGGGAGGAAGGTAATGGACCAAGCATTAAAGACTAGCGCCATCGAAGACCTCAATCTGGCGAGTAAGATCCTAGCAGAAGCTGTACCGATGACAACCAACGACCGTATCATTCTGGCATTGGTTGAACACGCTCTGGTTAAATTAGAGAGCAAGGATATTAAACCACTGACGGATACCCAGTTACACTTACGTCAGACCCCTGTCAATCCGAGGCCTGTAGACGTTCGTGGTCCTATGGTTCGAGTGCCTAACCTGACAGAGGAACTTAAGCAAGGAAATAAGTATCGTGGCGTGGTACATGCAACAGAGGGCCAGATGCATATTTTCCAGATCACTAATATGGAAAACAAGTCAGAACCCGCCAAGTATGTTCTGTACAGCGTAGAGCACAAAATCTGTTCAGACTGGCTGCACGTATCTCCTGAGGCTGCACTGGCAGATATGGATTACTTCCTACGGGCAGTTATAAGTAAAGTGAAAGAATTCTCAAAGGAAGAAGATGACGACAAGGGGAATCTAGGCAATTTTGATTATAATAAAAGCGGAACTAAGACCTTCGTAAACCTTGAGTACCACTTGGAACACAACAATGGGATTTATGTAAAGGAACTTGTAGAGACTGAGACTTTCAACGGAGAAACAGGCCGCATCTTCTCTGTGAAGGCAAAGAACAGTGATGAGGTGTGGTTCGCATTAGAGAGATTGAATGATGCTGGTAAAGTCTCTCTCTGCAATGTCATGTACCGAACTGTACCAGCAGCGCTTGACGCATTCTACGCCCACGCTAAGAACAATATCATCCAACAATAGTCGATACTCCAACAATATGGGCCCAGCGGAAGCTGAGGCCCTTTTCTTTTGTCCCCCAAATATCATTATCCCAACAAGATATACCCACTATCCCAACATTCCTAAAGTGCCCATCCTACACCCATACACAATCTAAATCTTTATGCTTGAAATGACCAACTTGTTGAGTCATAGGTCAAGACAGTTCTGTCGATGACCAACTACCCAACTTGTGGTACTCATTCTCCCGTAGGGATGTCCAACTCTTTCCAATGTACTCCCAACTCTTCCCTGAAGTGCCCAACTTATTTCTGAACTAAATCTTATCCTAATGTAGTTCTTATCCCCCAACATATTGAGGTCGTTCCCGTAAGGATGACAACCCTATCTCCTACCTCCGGTACTACATCATCAATCCCTCAATCCCTCAATCCCTCCAATCTCTCAACCAATCAATTCCCTGAGGAAGGTTTTACCCGATTTTTATTTTTGGGTTTCCCACAATTTAAAACAGGGGTAGGGGTCTGAAGTGGCTACCCGATAAAATATCCCACAGGTGCGGCGGTGCCTGATACAGCGAAGGATGTAGGTATTGTTGTCCCCACAGTTGAAAGGATGTCCCAGTAGATGTTCCCATCGGGATGGAAGACTTACAGGTTGCTGTCTCTTATCTTCGTCGAGGAAAAGCCTATGATTTTACTAGGAGGTCTGGCATCGGTTTGAAGAAAATCAGCGGAGGTCTGGTAGCGGTACTAGGCGCGTGAAATGGGGATGGGGTCTAGGGAGGGGATGTTGCACAAATATCCTTATGATTCAATGATTTAGCCCTCGAGAACCTAGCTCGATCTGGTTTTGAATTGCCTTACGTGTCCCAAAAATAAAAGGTTTTCTGTTGTGTCTCTCATACTACAGCACTTTATGTTAAGACGTCCGTCAATTCCTGTGAGTTACCATGTTTAACATAAAACCCGTTATACGCACTAGCGATCCTCATCTGGGCGGCAAGCCTTGCCCACACTGGGTTGAATGATAATCATTATTGTTACCGTGGCCTCACTTTGTGGATGAGAATCATTCTCGTTTGGGTCTGCCCGAAGGGGCAATAAAAAATTATTTTGAGAGAAGGGAGAAGAGAGGACTTTACCTAACAACTTTACCATTAAGTGGGAATCTATCTCAATTTCATTTTCATTTGTAATTGAAAATCATTATCATTGTACAAAATATACTCATCAAGATGTCATATAAGAATCATTCTCATCTGTTTAGTGATGTGCCATGCTTACAGCAACGCCCTAATCAGTACCCAATAAATACATAATCATTCTAAAAAAGGGGTTGACTTTATTCAGTTATTCACTCAGTGAAACAAGGCAAAACAAAGAAAGTAGCGCTTTAGCTACGGGGGACAACGGGCACGAATAGGCGTGTTAGCCTATTTGGGGACGGGGTACTTTGTTTTGCCTTGTTTCGCTCACTCCGTTCGCGCTTTAGCTATCGGGGGACAACGGACAATTTACTTTAACAGGTCAAAGGATTAATGCGCCTGTAGGCGGTTGTAAGTGGTTAATGATAAAAGGTAAGCAACCATAAGGGCTACTGTGAGATAGTTTGATAGTGAGCCATACAGGAAGCCGTTTTAATGAGAATTACTCTCAACAAAATTAAATTTGACTTCTATAGATTATTGTGGGTTTGATTGGGTAGGATCTGGGGTTCTAGTGGGTTATGGTGCTTTAACTTGGGGAGTGAATCTGATAGATGTGGCGTGGCGTTAGGTACAAAAGAAAAGAGCGCCCATGATGGCGCTCCTCTTTTATTTCTTGCTTTGTTGGTTGTTGTGTGTTAGCGTTCGGTGTAATAGTTGGTTGTTTCCTCTACAACCACGGGTTGACCTGTGATCGGTGATTTGGTGTAAACGGATAACATATTAGTTGACTTGGCGCAAGCTTTAGAAGCCATCTGTAAAGCCTGATCATCACTCTCCGCCATTAGGGTAATTACGCTCTCACAATGTGGATCATCTGTTGAAATTATAATATAAACATGCATCATGGTATTACCTCACAAAAGAGAATTATTCTTATTTAGGGTAGCGGGTTGTGTAGTAGTCATCGAACCCGTAAAACTGTGAAACGGTGTGATCCACATGTTCCCGATCTTCCCACTCCTCAGCCGTGAACCGATAAGCGCCATCATTATCGAACAATTCGATGTATCCACCATAGACGCGATAAAAAACAGTGTTTACCTTGCAATCTGCGAAAATCTGCGGCTTGCTTGTTGGCTTAGGTGCTGTATTCTTGATCATACCTTCTTAATCCCTTGTTTGATACACTCAGCACGCATTTCATGGTATCCCATAGCACGGATAAGTGAAAAGACTATAACACGTTGCTCAAAGATTGCCATACGTTCTTTTACAGCTTGCGGATCTTCTGGGTTATAGTCCCCCAGTGGTAAACGCTCCTTTGCGGCGTTAATGAGAGCTATTCTCATTTTGTTGCATATGGCGGTGATCGCCGCTCCACCTTGGGAGGGGCTGTAACTATAATCTCTGATCATTTGCTTTACTCTCTGATCTATGCTATAGGCAAAATTAACTAAGGCTTGTTTTAGGTGGATCTGTGAAAATTTAGGATTCATCTATTAACCCTCTAAAATGTTACGGCCTTGGCGGTCTAGGATCTTCGCCACCGGATAACCGCGATCAGAATAGTTTCGTTTTGCAACTTCTAGAATGATAGTATCTGAGTGCTCGTAGCATGTAACAGTTTGCCCGTTTTCCAAATAGATAACGTGTGAACGGCTAGGATCTCGGGTTAATGATTGGGCTGTTCTCTTCATGGTATTTTCTCTTGTTTGGTTAATAGTGCTTTATTGTGTGGCTATGGTATCGCATCTAGCCACACTGTAAAGAATTATTTACCAGCTATCTGATCGGCTGTATGGTACGTTAATGACTTTACGATCATAAGGTTTACCAGACATAGCCTTGAATGTATCACGTGCGGCTTGCTCGTCTGACTCGTAGCAGGTTGAACCCTCTACAGTTACTCGGTACTCTTCGAAAGTTGAGCAATAATGAATCGCATCACGGGTAGTCATTTTGTTTTCTCTCTTCTGGATGGCGGCAACATTACCGCCTTAAAAACATTATACGTATTACTTTACGGAATGCAAATTTATTTTATTGGTTCCAATCCTCGCGGGATCTCTCGCAACAATCGCAAGAATTTTCACTTGCTCTTTTCAAGTCCTCGCGGATCTCTTGCGCCTTGTCTTTAAGAGCAAAAATTGTTTGTAGCTCGTCATAACTTCCCATCATAAAATCATGGATCTTTAGTCTGTCTCTGGAAAGTAAACCCGTTCTTATGTTCTCTATGCGGTCTAGATAGGCACCTAGTAGATCATCAATATGATCCTCTAACCCCTTTAATCCGTTGCACTCTGTTTCACCTTGTGCGCCCTTGATGGTGTAAACTACTTTACTTTTAATTGTGAAGTTGTCAGCGCTCATAGTTTGCCCCTTGCGATCTGTATGGCTCGTTTACGTGTGTGGCCTTGTTTAATTAGTCTTCCTACCCATGCCTTTCTAGAAATGGCCTTGCTAGCTTTTCTTTCATATGGCGGCGTATAGTGTGATGATACGTGATCAGGATTCATCTTTTATGCTCCGTACTTGTGAAAAGTGAAATAATCAGAACCATAAAACAAGGTATTGATCAACATGATTTCGCCATTATCGCACAAAACATAACATGCGGTTAAATCTTGCCACAAAGGAAACTCTAAGATTGCTTTTATCTGATCAGGCGTTAAAGAGTCCTTTAAAATGTTGCCTTTACTGTCCGCTACAACCTGATAAAACATCCCAGCGGTGAACCACTGTTCAAGGTCGCGATCCACTGACTCGGCGCGGGCATACTGCCCGACCTCTGGCATCTCGCAGTGGTTGAACCAATTAACTCTATTGTTGGCGGGTACTAGGTTGTTTAGTTTCATCTTGGTTAGTCCTTAAAGGCAACGATTAAAGCGGATGATACCAGACCGATCAAGGGAATAGCTACGGACGCAAAAGCATCAAAAGAAATTGCCACAAAATCATAAGTCATAGTAAAAACCTTTTAATGTTTGGCGGTGAACCATTTCCCCGCCTTGATAAACATAGTATAACAACGTGATTCAGATTACAACACTATATTAAAAATAATTTTCTATGAATGAGTCGATCATTGTTGCCAACACTGCGCCGATGGTACAACAAAACATAAAAACACCTAGGGCATATAGGAATAATTTGGCCTGATTATCTGCGCTTAATAAACCGTCTGGGAGCATGAAGCAAGTCAACATAATGAATGCTGCAACCAAAATAAGGATCACATTAAAAACCGTTGCCTTATTCATTTCTATAAACCCTAAATTCTGGCCTTGCCCGTTGCTTGGCCTATGCGGGTATTATGGGGGGAATCCGTTCCCCCTGTCAACACCTCAAAACAAATTATTCAAAATATTTATTTGTGCGGTTAGCCGCGATCAAAAGCATTTCCTTTGCTGTTTCCACACTATAGGCGATCCGCTTGATTGTATCATTATCTATTACAATAAGATGCCCGTCAAAATAAAAGCTTCCGCCTAAAACCTCTGATAGATTTACTGGGCACTGTTCAACGGAAACATTCAGATCCATAGTCTCTAATTCTTCCGTGTTGCATAGCTCGGCGCGGATCTCAAACTCAAGACGAACATCAGGATCAATTGTGTTTTTAGGATAGATAGGAAAATTGATTTCTGTTATAAAAGCCATTGTGTAAACCTCTCTATTATGCCTTGAATGCATCGTTAGCGATAGCGGCGATCACGCCGTAAACCTGTGTACTGGTAAGCTCATCACTTTCTGCGGATTGAATGCAGGTGTTTAAATCCATCATTACATAACTAACAACAAATGATTTTTCTACGTTGGTAACAGTCACAACAAGTTTTGATTCCTGATCAGTATCTTTCTCATGCCAGAAAGTGATCTTTGTTGTAACGGGGTACTGAGTAGACACGGACGCATCTATGTGGGATTTAACGGCAGATAAGAAAAAGAAGTTGTTTGCCTTCATGGTCTTTACTCTCAATTTGTTTGTGTCTGGGTATTATGGGCGCTTTCCGCGCCCCTGTCAATCTTATTTTCAAACTTTCTTTACGCTGCGGATCTGCTCGGCTTCCAACTTGGGAACATAACCGATCCCAACAATATATTCGTGCTGCTCGGCTATCATTACAAAGGTTCTATGCTTGCGATCTAGTACCCCGTTTAAACGTTCTTGATCGTTAAAAATCGGCTCTTCTAAGGCTGTTTCAATATAATGATTAAGCGCTTGCGCTTCCAGCTCTGTGAGTATGTGCCCTGTATGGCACTTGTAACCCGCTGCAAGGGGTTGCGCCTTTGCTCTCAATACTTGCCCTTGCATAGCTGATAGACTCGGTAGCTCTGGGTTTTCGTTGAACTTGTACATGTTTAAAATCCTTTGTTGTTGTCTCGATTTGGGTACTATACGCTTATAAAATCGGGAACACAAGAAAAAATTTTCCGCTCGGGGGCGTTTCCGCCCCGTTGCACTTTAGATCATAACGCCATACATAATAGTTTTTACATACAATCCAGAAAATCTCTCCACCTCGGATGTATAAGATCTATACTAGCAAGGTGCCCATATGGGAATAATATTTTAAATAGGCCTCGCATTATTGCTGGCTTTATGGGTTGCCCTCGTACATTGGACAACCTAAAAACCGCCTAAACATATAACTATTTACAACAATGTGATTCTATGATCTTCGATAGGTTGGCCGCTTTTCGTGTGGCTCCTGTTTGTATCAGTCTTTGCTTTACTTTGTCCAAAACTTCCAGTGCTTCCAGCTCTGGGAGGAAAGCGATCACATAGTCGTAAACATTCCGCATGGCTCCTGATCTTGCTTTACGCATTGCGACGGCTTCACAATTGATCATGGCATTGGCTCAATTTCGGGGCTTGGGATACACGCCACCAAATAATAACGCTTATCACGTGCGGATCCGGCGGCGCTGATCTCACAGGTTAGACGGTCATCATATGAGTCGATTACATAATCATCACACTGATTTAAACCGTAGCCACTCAGGGCACATACTACCGCGAATACTTCAAACATTTTTAAACCCTCGCTTGTCTGTGTCTGGTCATTATGGGCGCTTATGGTGTGGTTGTCAATCTTATTTCTTAAAAACTTTCACGGCGTACTGTGTAAGCTCTCCGGCCTCTACTATTAGGATCTGCGTTGTACTTATACTGATCCCCTCTCTGGTCGCCGTGGCTGTTAGGCTGTTCTGTGTGGTCTTGTATGCTTTACCCTCCGGCACAAAGTAAACATAAGGATCCCCAGCTTTACCCTCTTTTATGGCTCTGATAAAGTCTGTTAGGCTTAAAACGTTATTCATGATAAAACCCTATACCTTTAAATTAAAAATCCCCTAGGGGTTCCTAGGGGCTGTGTATGCTGTTCTACTCTGCGGTTTCCCACTCTACACGGCGGGCGCGGTTCGGCTTGTTTGCCTTGTCTCGCTTGATCCGTGTTTCTGCTTCACTATAGCCCAGTTTTGCACGTTTTGCGATCTTTTCTTTATTTGTTGAAACTACCATATTTTTGTTGCTCCTGCTCATCATAATAACGGTTATCAATAATGTTTTCTATGTATTCCTGAGATCCGGATCTGTGGTACAACACAAAACCGCCGCGCTCTCTGATCTGCTCAAGTAGCCCAACACCTAGCAGATCGTTTAATGCTCCTTCCTCTCGCGTTGTGTATGTCTCCCTATATATCCGGTATTCAACGTAATGGTAAATACTCATTTTTCTTTTGTCCGAAAATAAGCGCGCCGCCTTGTAAATCGCCACCATCACGGCGGCGGTTATGATGAAATAAGTGATCCCCATTATGGCCCCTTATGGGTATTTTAACAGGAACTTTCGAGCGTATCAACACAATAACGGGCCACAATTTCTACGGCAGCATAAACAAAGGTATTATAAATATAATTATCTTCTGATTTACCCCACAAAGCGATCCCGATCTCGTCGTCGGTGTAGTCTTTCAGACCTGAAAAACCTTTAACCATTTCAAACATGCTTTCGCTGATCTGCTCGGCTTCCAGTTGGAACACGGCGCGGATCGCTTTCTTGTTTTTCTTCCAAAAGGTTACACACTCATGAGTATAACAGAACGAAACTCCGGTATTTGCTCCGTGGTTGTAAACATCATTCATGGTGTCCCGCTTCCAATCTGCCCAACCACCATGCGCCGCTGCTACGGTACGGATCAAAGGTGCGGCCTCTTCACCGTATACGTTGATCACTTGTTTCATGGTTAAAGTTGAAATAGTGGTTTTCATGATGTATTTCCTGTTGTGCGTTGTGCCATTGTTGGCGGTTAAATCTCTTTATCAGGTGCCTATAGTCTCATAGGCTAGGCACCTTGTAAAGTAATTTATTGAGCGTTTAAAACCTGTTTCCCTTTAGCGGTAATGATTACACCGCGAATATCGAAATAGGAAGCACTCAGTGAGATTAAACCCTTCTCTAGCAATACACGTGCAACTGTGGTAACAGCGCAACCACTCATAAACCAACGATAGGTATTATTTGTTGTATCAGCCAGCATCTTTGCATCGCTGTTTAGTTGAGATAAAACGCGGGTCTGTGCGGCGGTCAATTTGATAGTGGTAGTAGTCATTTTGTTTTCTCTTTTATTTGTGGGCTTCGGTGTCTCCGTTGCCCTTGTTAGATAATTTAATTGTTTTCGGTTATGTTGTCAATCTTATTTTTAAATCTTTTTTATTTCTTGGCTAGGTGGTAAAAGAAATAACGAGCAACTGATCCGTTTCGTGCCTTGGGGCTCGGGGCGCGATACTTTGCGACCTTGTACCACTCGATCAGCCCTTCAACCTGAGAGCTAGAGAGTACATGAAAATCTTCTGTGAAGTCGATCCCACGTCCAGCTAAAACGCTTTTAATATACTCGCTCGATACTGTTTTGTTTTTCATGTTGCGGCCTGTTTGGTTGTTTGCCTTTGTCCGATGTGGGCTATTGTAACCCACATCACAAAGCGCTTACAAGTTATTTTTGATAAAACTTTGTGCCGTTGGGTAAGCGATCCCCGAATCCTTCCCGATCTCGCAGGTTCTTTCTAGCTTCCTTTTCATTACGTCCGGCAATGGTTAGGGCGTGGGCGAATTGCGGAATGTTTACATAATAGTTTTTCATACATACCCCTATTTTTTAAGGCTTGACCAGTTGAAACACTCCGGCAATGAATCCAGCGTTAAACCTTTAGCCTTTGCGATTTTGTTTGCCTCGGCCTTTGTGATCTTTTGTTGTAGGCGCTGATCTTGTTTGGACTGCAAAAGATAAACTGTTTTGTATGTTACAAAACTTTCCCCCGTTTCACGGTTCACGTGGTGGATCACCTTTGCTTTACTATCTTTTACCAGATCGTGCGTTTCTGTTTTCATTTTTAAACTCTCGTTTGTTTGTCTGGGTATTATGGGCGCTTACTGCGCCCTTGTCAAACAATATTATAAATCTTTTTTACGCTTAACATCTGAGCAGTTAGAAAAAATCTGTACTCCCAGCGCTTCAGCTGTACGGTCTAAATGATAATGATTCTCAGTAGTGAACCACTCGGGGCGATCCGTCAAACATTCCATCATTAAACGCATGGCTGTATTCTGATAGTGATCACCGTAACCATATTCAAACGGAACATAAGCAAGATCAATATACACATCTAAATTTTTATCGGTTAGTGGGTATTTAACCGGATCAACTCTGTTCGCTGTTTGGCGTGATACAAGGGCGCTTAGCTCTACGCTGTGATAGGTGTTACCGTAGGATGATTGGAACCAACGACGCGCCACGATTGAGATTTCTTTGATTTCTTTGATTGAAACGGTGGCGATAATGTTTTTGTTTTTCATATTCTTAATTCTCGATTGTTGGCGGTAACATTACCGCCTTTGAATATACTAGTTTACTGTGATCAGGATTGCAAGCGATTTATAAAAGAAAAGCAATCTCTTCTGCTTTTGCATCAACCACAAAGTAAACATGAGAACGATCACGCGCTCCCAGCGTGACGGCTAGATCCTCACACTCTCGCAGTGTACCAAATGCGGCGAACTCTTTAAACTTGTGATCATGGGTACGGTACAACACGCCATAATCACGGCTGACACTCTCCCAGCCTTTCGAGAACTCCGCCACCACTGCCGGATCTTTATAGCGTGATGCATTGATCGCGCCGTTACGCGCCGCCTGTTGCCCTTCAATGTAATATTTAGATACTTGCACTCTCTAGGCCTCCACGGCATAAACTTTGATAAAATGGATCTGCTCTGTTGGGTGTTTCTCCCTAAGATCTTTTAGGATAATGGCCTTTGCTTCTACTTCGCTGTAGGCCTTCACATCCTGATCCCCGTAAAAGTTACCGATCCGCCACTGAATGGAATATTTTTTCACTTTTAGTAGTCCTCAACTCGATAGGTGTTTAATGTATCCCGTTTGTTTTGTTGCTCGCAATAGGATTCAGCTTTTTGTTTTGCATTGTCGCCGGAAAATACCGCGCCTGTTCCGTTGTTGGTACACGTTACCAGATACGCCGGATCATCATGGCGATTCATAAAGGCTGGCACATTCTTTCGATAATTCCACCCGCAAGACTCATGCCCCATAGTGCCCGCCTGATCACAGTTACAACGTTCTAAATCATCCTCGATTGGGGTGCGGCCTGTTGCCTGTTGGAAGTATTCAGCGGTGATGATCTTTAATGCTTTCATGGTTCCGTGTCCTGTTTATTGTGGCGGGCTATCCCGCCGATGTGGTAAATATAGCCCAGTTAAAAATCCATTGCAACTAGTTTAGCGGTTTAATTTCAACGTCCAGAACTTCACCACGCAACAATTCAAACGTATAGAAAAGATCCTGATACACTATAGAGACAACGGTTAAAACCCCTTCATTGTGCTGTGTGTCTGTTATGCTGTGGATCTTCCCGTATCTTCTGCAATCTTTGTATAGTCTGTTATTCATGGCTGCTTTCCTTGTATGTAGTCCGATCATTATGGCTGTATATCGTGGCTAGGTCAAAGATTTTTATGATTTATTTTGTTGCTTTCTGTTTTTGTGTGGTCTATAATTCTGTTGAACTTAAGGAACAACGCGCCACCCCCACGGCGAAAAGGCGGGGCTAGGGCTTCGGCACAAGGTGGATCGCCGGTAGCTCGGCCTGAAAAAGTTTTGTAAAGATTGAAAATAATGCTTGATCGGTGGCGTGGTTCTGCTATTATTATCACATAGCGGGAACACAGAAACCGGAGTTCAAAACACCGGAGGTGCCCGCTATTCCGGTAATGAGAATGATTATCATTCAACAATCTAAATGCGAATGATTCGTATTTCGCCTCGAAAAAAATCCTCCGATGAAAAATAATTTTGATTTTGTGAAACCATAAAAAATTTTTTGCGCCCTACCCTGCCGTAACGATTACAAAACCGAATTTGAAAAATCGATCGAGATCCTTGGAAAAATTTTACCGCCCTACCCTTCTCGACAAATTACGAAAGCTACATCGAGAAACAGATCGAGATCCTAAATTTTGGTAGGTGTAGATTTTATGAGCGCCCTGCCCTGCCCGCTATATTGTGATTGCTAGATTGAAAAGTAGATCGAGATCCTAAAATGTTAGGTATCCTTCTATTGCCTCAGTTATGTTTCTTACCGTGAGAATACTCAACTATTTCTGTGGATGCTGCCATTATGCGGGACACAGTGAGGAGATGTTCTTAATGGTGGTAGATTGTGTGGGAATATCTCTGAGGGTCTTACAATGGCCTGTAGGTATCTAGAATCTATCTTGAATCCATTTTCATCTCAAAACGAAACGAAGAAATATCCCACAAATATCACAGGCCTTTAAAATATCTAGGATCGGTTTTTGTCTACGGTTGGAAATCGCATCGGGCTTTCAAATATCCCAGTGGGTAGTCCTTACCGTTAAGCATTTTATACATCTTAATTTCATTCTCTGTTGGTGACAGGTAGTCCTCAAAGGAATCAAATAGGTCATCATACTTACCAAAGGATTGTTTGTACCCTTTATCAATGTACCCCTTAGATGGAACGTAGTCATAATGGGACTGTTTAAATGTTGTTACTCCTTCCTCAGATTCAAAACTTAGGCAAGTACCATCCCAACGTATATCACACCCTTGACGGTGATGGAGGTAATAGTGGGAGGAGTATCCTTCACCGCGCCGAGCTATGTCATACACGAACCTATTTGAATCGTGCATCCCAAGACGTGTCAGTAATTCCTTGTGCATCTGAGACAATCTTTTGTGTTTTATTTCACCGAATGTGAAGTATCCCTCGATAACCTCCTCTGCTTCAGACAGGCACTCCTCAAGTATTTCAGACACCTCATCAGACATCTCCCCGCTAGACAAGGCTAATGATATGTTCTTGTGGATAAGGCACATCTTGTCATGCAGGGTGGAAGCTGTATCCTCCAGCCTTTCAGCATACTCTTCATACTCTAGACAATCCGACACAGGAACCTCAAACCCTGATAGATAGTCTCCCTCCCTAGTTATATCTTCTTCTTCACTACGGGACATCTCTTTTACTGCTGACTCTATTGCAGATTGGGTTTTCCTCAGCTCAGATACAGGCATCACTGGGCATTTATAGTAGTTGTTTGCTGTATGCTCTATGCCGCCTAGAATGTGGAAGTTTTGAACAGGTGTTGAGTTATTCTTAATGCTCATGTACGGCCTCTGGTTGTGTTTAGTTTCATCGGTATGGTGATTGTATATCTTTAAGTGTTTAAATGCAACAGCGGGCCTCTGAGAGCCCGCATTTAGTGTTATGATACCTTAATCTCTCAACTCGTAACCTAGGAGGGAGATAATGTTGAATAGCTTATCCATACGGGCCTCTAAGACCTTATCAGGTAGGAGCTTATCATTGGTTGGCTTGTATTCCACCATGAAGCTATCGTAGGACAGGGTGTCCTCGATGAATGTTAGGTCAGTATCGTAACAGAACTCACGAATACGGCCTTCCAGTTCTTGCTTAGTGACCAAAGGTCTAATACCTTCCTTGAGGTCAAGTCGTCGGGTGCGGGCCCGCACTTCTATTCCATACTTACTCATGATTAACCCTCCCCTTGAAAAATTAAATCAGGGTATTCCTTGCTAATGTGGATCTGTAGCCAAGTGAATGCCTCTGCAACATGCCGCCGTGACATCTGTGTTTGCCCACTACCCTCAATATAGAATTTGAAGAATGAGTTCGCACTCTCAACCAATCTTACAAATGGGTATACCTCCCCCAAAGCTGCCTTGATCTTATTCTCGATTTCAAACATCGCACTAAAACCAAGATCAATCTCTGTATCCTCATCCAACATATATTTCAAGACTTGTGTAGTCATTGAGATATCCGCCTTGATAAGTTCCATTATTTCACCTTCTTGTTGGGGTTATCGTGCAACGTATAACGGAAGTAGGCCATGTTGCGTGATGCCTTAACACCGTAGTAGGTGGGATGACCATATCCAAATACCCATCCGGTAAAGATCAGTGTGTATTCCCACAGTCGCCATACAGAACGACGATAGAATTGTTTAACGTCATGCATCGCTTTTATCCTCTTTCTTGATTTGTGTGATTACAATATCCGTGGCCCCGTTTAATGCTAGTGTTGCTCGGATCTCTTCCATTAAAGACTTCTCTGTACGCCAGCGCCAGAATTGGTACAACTTGAATGAGTATTCCAGATCCTGTGTTGCTACCACTCCAAGTACCTTATACTCTGCTTTGAACTGTAATGCAATCATAATTTCTCCTATCCAATCCAAACATGGATGTCTATGTCTTTATCCGCAAAGAACTCTTCGCGATCCTTTTCACCAATATAGTAAGGTTGACAACGAGCCAAATCAGTAAAGAACTCTACAGCCTCATCACCCTTAGGTCGGCGTGTTACTACACCGATCTTGTGCCCCTCTTGGATTACAATTGTTGCCAATTGCTTCGCTAGGTTTACATCCTTGCAGAATAAACCCTCGAAGTCAATAGCTATGTTAAGCTTCTTATCTTTATACTCCTTATCTGGGCGTAGACGGGAGAAATCAGAACAGCGTTTGATAAGCTCTTCAGCCCGCTGGTTGATCTTACGAGAACCGATATGCCAGTGTACCATCATCACAGAGATTACTGTGGTAGCCGATATGACAGCCGTTGGATACAAGTTTTCATTGAACATACCAGCCGTATTGGTGATCAATGCTACAACAGACACACATGAAGCGATAACGGCGTACCCTATAAAACACAACCACCCAAAATAAAGTGGGAGTTTCACCGCCCACCAAATAATACTCTTAAACATTTCCGGCCCCCCTCGACTCTCATGTTACACATTCGTGACTTTATCCACAGTACGGTTGCTTTGCAACCTCTCCACAATGCTACGCTGGATCACCTAACAATTCAACTCTTTTCACACTAAATCCTTCCAGATTTTGTAGTACACCCTAAAGATCTTTTAAAGATCTCTTATAATTTAGGAGTGTAACGAGTAAATTATATAAAGTAATAACGAGCGTATGCGAGTTATAGAGTTGTGGGTTATCTAGTATTAATATACTGTCCCTTTTTGGGGACACACGCTTTTGTTGTCCCCTTCTACTACAACTTCTCAATCTTCCCCGTGTACAGATACACCAGTGATTGGAGAGTGCCTTCAGTATGCCCTCCCGACCAATGGACACATAGACTGGAGCACAAGTCAAGAATAAGTTCCTCTACTTCTCCCCAGTTGTTATCATTCAAAAGCTTTAACATCTTACGCTCTGCCTCTGTTGGCTCAGAAGGATACAGAAATGTTTCAAAATCTACCAATTCTGTTACCTCCCCGTTCATGTCTTTAGGGTCATGGGCCAACTTTGATAGGTTAAAACCTCGGGTATTGATCAGGGATGTGTACACATAATCCTGTACAGGTTCCCCATCCGGAACATGGGTGAGGTAGATTTTAAGGTCTACCCCCAACCGACCAATATATAATTCATGGGTGATATTGTACATCATTTCTCCTATTTGGCGTAACGATCAAAGTTCAGGGCTTTTCCGAACGGAGCTTGCCAAGAATCGTTGTTGAAGATAACCCACAGAGTGTTCTTGTATTTTTGACTCCACTTCTTACCTTTGTCATCCACACCCTCTTTTACTGAACCGAAGTAACCGTCCGTGAAGATGATGATCTGGTCGCAATCCTTGATCTCGCTATCAACAAACTTAAATGCACAGTGGCAATCCGTCCCGCCGGACGTAGTGATCTTGTACTTGACCAACTCTTTTATGTTCTTACGATCATACTTCTGTGGGTTAGCCGCGAATGTTGACCAACAGAACAGAGTGATCTCGAACTCATCAAACTGACTACCAAAGCCGGAAACCTCTGACCAAACCTTATTAAGTAATGCATCTGTGAATGAACCGGACACGTCGATGCCGATAGCTACACGGATTGTCTTACGTTTCGACTTGGAAGGCAACACAATACGCTGTGTGTTCTTAATTGCTCCACGGGCACGTAGTACACGTGTTAGCGACCCAGACCGACGGTGGGGCTTCTGGTACGTAATCTTCGTCCGGCGCATAGATGACAGGCGCTTGATCAGGTATTCAACATAGTTGATCTTTGGCTTAGTCAGAGTTTTAACTAATTCACGCGCTTCAGGTGGAGCTCCGGCACCCGCCGCTGTGGTAGCATTCACGATAGCTCGTTTCATAGATTCATCGTTGGAGTGCTTTTGGTCCTCCGTTAATCGAGGTTCAACAGAAGAGTCGATCCCCAAAGCCTTACCAACTTCATTGTTGGTGACATAATCGTCGTCACTATCACCTTGCTCGCCACCTCCGCTAGATGGTGTACCTGCGCCATGTCCTGACTCACATTTTGGTCCATCAGATTTCTGATTTGTAGGTGTGCCATCGCCCGCGCCCATATGGAAGTCATTACTCATCTTCCCTTTGGTATCTTTGTTCTTACTCATCAGATCTGTGTAGATCTGCTCTGCCGTCCAACCATCATACTTGTGGTTGATATAGATCTGGGCAAAAGATTCGAACTCTTTACCCTCTTCAAAGGTATCCTGCCCCTTCTTGAACCAAGGGTTTCGGCTCATCGCGCAGGATTCCGCATGAGTCTGGATCAAGTCTCCGTTGATATAATAGTCAGCAGCAATGTTAAACATCACCGGATCGTAGCCCTTACCACGACTTAAGTGGTCACAGATAACGTGACGGACTTCATGCTCAAGGAAGAAGATAACTTCTTTCAGTGTCTTACGCTTGTAGAAGACATCAATTGACTTCTGGATCTTCTTTTTCTTCTTATCTGACACATTCATCTGAGAGATACGCTGTGAAACATTGTCCTTACGTTCATCACAGAACCCAGCAATGAATTCAGGGTTAAAGATAATGTCTCGACCATTTGTCGCAATAGTTGGTAGCCAACGGGTATCTGCATACACAGGCATGTTGCTCAACAACGTACCATAGAATGGGCGGTAACGCATAAGCTGGATCTTGGCTGCTTCAATCAGTCGGAATGCTTCTTTCGTTGTTCCCTTGATTAGGTCGCGCTCGTCTTCTGTCATCAATGCCGGATCGTTGTTTTTCATAGTTCATTCTCCATAAAGAAAAAGGGACATCATTTAGATGTCCCATTATTGCATATCCTACTATGTTGTCAACTTATTTATTCTGATTCTGACATCAGGTCGCCGTAGCGCTCTTGGTAGGTATCCAAGATATCAACAAGTGTGTCTGAGCTTGCCAACAGTTTTGGTTTCAACTTACCACGTTTAGGGTTCGCTTCCAATACAGCCGGATATACCGTTGCCTTCTTGAACAGGTTAATTGTCACAGCTGTGATGATATCCATCTGCTCTGCTGCATAGTTGTGGAACATGAAGGTTAAGAAGTTACCAACACGTTCAACCAGCTCATCGTCGGTATAAACATCGTCTAAAGCTTCCTTACGGAGCTGTGACAAGGCACTCTGAGACAGAACATACAACAAGTCCACTTCAGAACGAGCAATTGAGTGGTCCTTCAAAGACCCATCCAGAACTTCACTCAGTGTAGGTAAAGATTTTGTACGTTGGTTATACGCCAACACTTCAGAATCCATACCATTGCCAAGGACACCTTGAAGCCCAATGGATGCAATGACTTCATTAATCACCCCAGTTTGGAACTCAGTCAGGATTTTACCACCCTTCACGTTGGAGCGCGGGGTACAGTAAGAAGTACCGCTTGACTCGTCAATTTGATCACCAGTGTAGAACTTATCTGGGTGATTCTTTAGGAAGCCGATCATTGTCGGGTTAACATCGTTAGGGATAGCGTAATCTTCGATCCACACATCCAGATCATAACGCAACTCACAAATGATCATACGGTTAGCCAGAGGCAGCAGTAGGTTGTTAACGGCACCGCCGTCGCCCTCACGGTTCCCTGCGCCAACAACAATAGCACCTTTAGGGAATTTCATTGAACCGATCTTACGGTCTTCCATAGCCTGATAACCTACATGCTGGCTTGCCTCATCGGCGTTTGTAAGTTCATCAAGGAAGATAATACCTTCCCAGTCCGGATCTGTAGGCCAGAAGTCAGGGACCGCATAGACTGTACGAACTTGTGCCTCTCCATTGATCACCACGTCAACGGGAACCTGTACACCCGCCAAGTCTGTTGGCTCTTTATCAGAGAAACGGATATCCACTAGGTTGTTACCGATGTTGTTTGGGAACAGAATGTCAGCAATTTGCTGCATCTTTTGAGATTTCCCTACACCTGCGCCGCCATAAAAGAAGACCCCTGAATTTAGTCGCTGTGCCATCTGCACCATATCAAGCATTTGACGTACTGAAATTGTGTGGTTGAACATAGCCATGCTTATATTTCCCTCTTTAGTTTATTAGTTTAAGCGGGGATTATAACATCCCCTGTACACAGTTATTAGCTATTTGTGCTATTTATTGGGGGTTGAATCAGTCTTCCATGACCTCAATCTCTTTAAACCTTACCGAGAAGTATAGGGTGGTATCATTTTCCCCGCAGTCCCCTGCATAATCATCAGTATCCATGCCCGCCTCCTCTCTGTAGAACGGCAGAATTTCTTTCTTGATATTTAAGCCGTTTATTTTCCCATGACGCAGACTCCATACCGAAAAATCTTCATCAGGGAGATCCAAAACAATAGGGAATGTTGCACCAACGAAACCGCGATAACCACCATTGTTCAGTAGTTTAATCTTCATAAAATAACTGCCTCCACTCCAAATTTATGACCTTCCACACAAAACGCCCATGCATGTTCTTTATCTAAATCCGTGAAACCTACCGACTCCAAGACATCAGATGAAATATTAACCACCTTGCTCTTAGGAAATACTTTGGCCCGATCATCTTCCACAACTAATGGAAAGGTGATTCTCCAGTTTGTACTATATCCACCATCATTTAAGATCTTGATTTTCATTTCTTATCCCCTTTTATGTTACGGAGTTCTTCCATCTCATGCTCACGAACTACACGGTCAAGAAGAATGTATGCTTTGGCGTATTTCTCCCAACGGTAAATATCTTTATCCGTAACCTCTGGTAGACGGTCTAGGTTCTTATTGTCCTTGAGGTCAGCCATTTTCAGACGTGCCGCATCAATATCCAAAGAACAACGGTGGATGAATTCCTTATAGCTCTCTCCATCCTTACGAGTTAACTTATCGACAAGGCGGATAACACGGTTGCTGAACATTTCCGAGTCTACAAGTCCCTGAAGGGTGACGTTCGTATCCTCTACAACGTCATGCATCACCATTGCTGCCGCCAGCTCGTAGTCTCCTGTAGTTGACAGTATGTCTGCCATGCAACGTAAGGGGTGAAGGATATATGGAGCACCTGCTTTATCTAGCTGGTCTTTATGAGCAGCTGAGGCTAGGATTATCGCATTTTCTAACATACTGCTTGGTGTTGGTTGTTTGCTCATTTTATTCCCCTTGTGATAACCAGTTTAGTATTTCTTGTCCTCGGTACTCTCCCCCGAACACGTTGAATAGAGTATCCTTGTTGTTCTTGAACAAGTCAAGGATTTCTTTTCCAATACTTTCATAGTTCTTTTTGTCGAACCACACAACATGCTCACCAGAGTTAACTGGGCCCAACTCATAACCATTCCGCTTGTGACCTGTCCAACTCACGGTTTTCTTCTTAATGTGGATACGTAGTCCATCCCAATATCCAGCACATCCAGCATTCCCGCAACTACAAGACAGGAAGTAATCACTACTCCACCCACGGTTGTAATCAGATGGAGGAGATAAGAATATAGAAATATCTGTATCACCCTTCAAAAATAGTCCGTCAACAGTCACATCGATCATTGTCAGTGGGTATTCGATGGTTTCATCATCGTAATCTTTAACCATTTGGGTATTTGTCACTACTGCTAGTTTCTTTAAAGGTCGCATCTTGTTCTCCTTTGTTTAAGTTACGAGCATATTACCTGAAAAATATTTCTGGTCAATAGTTGACTTCAAATAAATATATGGGTATAGTCACCTCATCAACAAAATACGGGGAACACGAAATGAAGATAGTAAAAGAGACACGCCAAGTTTCAGTTAATACACTGGTTGTTGACGGTAAGAGTTTTGACCTTCATCCGTGGTCACGTTATATCGCTGTAGACGCTGATGGTGAAGTATGGGAGTATGAGGATGAGCCAGAGAAATACTACCCCAGCATCCAAGCGCCAAGCTGGTACAGTCATGGTCGTTGTTATAAGATAACAAGCTTTGCAACTGTAAAAGAAGATTGGGCTAAATCATTAATTAAAATTGGAGAATAAGATGAAAAAGATTATTTTGGCAGTTCTGGTAGCAACAGCTCTGGTCGGTTGTACCCCTGAAACAAAAGAAGTAAGTAATAGCTGGGTATTACCTCCAGAATTACAAGACTGTAAGGTATACGCACTAAAAAATGACACAGGGTCTACCATGAAAGTTGTTGTGTGCCCTAACACACCAAGCTTTGCAACAACCGAGCGACAAGGTAAGGTTGATGTTGACACAACAGTGATCTATAAACGAGGAGAATAGAATGGGATTCTTCACCAAGGAGCCGCCTTGTGATCACAACTACATTGTAACATCTATGCGTTATGTTGAGTACGTTGGATACCAATCAATGAGGTTTACCGTATTTACTCGCGTAGCTGCCACCTGTGTTAACTGCCACCAAGAGGAATTTGGAGAGTTTGCTGGTAAACTAACTGTTGACACAGTCAAGAAGTTGTACGATGATAGAACACCAAAAGAACGAGAGGTATATATAGATGTGTAAATATGTTGTTGACTTTTCATCCCTACAAGATAGCATCTTGGGTAAATGTATCCTGTCAATGATGACAGAGCGCGGAGGCATTCTTTCTGTATGGGATCACCAGAAGCGTATGTCTGTTTATGATGGCGGTAGCCACAGACTGATTATCTCAATCGAGGACACGGTTGAAGGATTCACTACGATTGTTGCGTTCCTCCGTCTAATGGGTGGGGAGTTTCCGCAAATCAGTGGCCTCATTGAGGATATAATTGCAGAGATCTATAAAGGACGCCGCATGGTTATTGTCCGTAAATTTAAAAATTGTAAGGAGATTCAAATTGCGTAACTTAACATTCCGAGACATCTTAGCCCTGCCACGCGCTCCAGTGGATAGTGACTACAGCGACTACATTACTTCAGCTATTCGTTACGGGGCTATTGATAGTCCTCTGCGTGGTGCTTATGATGACCTGTATGAAGACAAGATCTTTAAGGATATTACCATCGGCGTATTGATTGATGACTACACAAACTTCCGTGGTACTGATATCTTTGTCTTGACGTACTTAGGGAAGGATGCATGTTTTGTACGTTCCGCCGGACGTGGCTGGGAGTATAGCAATAGCTTAGTCATTGATGAGGAGGCTTATGAAGCAATGGTTAATTATATTACCTCTATCATGTTAGCTCATCAAATGGGGGAAGGAGATCCAATTGAGGGCTTAGATCTTGATTCCTGCGCTACAGATTTCCTAAACTACTACGGTAGCCAGTGGGGATTGAAGGAAGATTCTAATATTTTGGAAAGATTGTATTGACATCGCACAGGTGAGGGGTTATCCTACCCTCACTGAAGCAATCAAAGGTAGTTAATAAAATGACGATCAGAAAAGAAGCAAAAATCTCAGATGTAAATCGCGGACACACAAAAAAGGAAGATATCTACCGTTTCTTTGGGGTTATTAACGGAGAGAAGTTGGTTAAGCGCTTTAGAAATAAGCGCGGTAACTCAGCCCAGCGCGGGATTGATTTTGAATTGACATACGATGATCTTCTTACCTTTGGCAATAAGCTGCTGGGGAGAGGGAAGTGCGACTACTCAGGAGTCACATTCTCTCCCGTCGCTGGCAACGATATGTACCCATCAATAGAAAGAATAAATGATGATATTGGGTATGTACGTGGTAATATCGCTATTGTTACTGTTAGGGCTAACATGTTGAAGGATTATTTCTTCCATCAAAACAGTAATGAAATGAGTATCACTATCAGTAAGAAGGATAAGACTCTTATGAAGGGTATTTATAGCTTCATGGCTGATAAAAGTGAACAGAAGCGCGTTGCTGAACAGTACAAAGTCCGTGTGAATGTTGAAAAAATCAAAGAACTTAAAGAACCTATTACTAAAGAGGAACCAGTTGTGACCAAACAAATCCAAGAAGAAGAAAAAGCCCCTGTATCCGCCGTGGTTGAGTTAGAACAGAAAACTGGGGCGGTTAGTCACCATCTGCCAGAAGACGTCGTAGTGGCCCGTGGGTATGCCGGATTGGCTACTTCCATGCATAATATTGGTGTTGTCTTCGAGATGACCTTTGCACAGTACAAAGCGGCCTATATGACCAAGCGCTGCCCGTTCACAGGTCGCCCTATCGAAGGGATACCGTTCGCTGTTGTTTTTGACCGTACAAAACCTATCGCTGTGGGCAATATCTGTTTCACGTCTGAAGATATTGCTATGGCAGTAACAAACCTTCTTACCGCTACTGGTGGGACATTGGGTGACTTGACTAAAAACCTTAAGCGTTTAGGAGCATAAGATGAAAAATAAATTGAAGATGTACCAGCAACCAATCCCAACATCTGCACTTGTACTCCAAAAAGGTAGCATCTTGAAGGTTGACATGCGTAGCTTGGGCCGAGCATACGGAACGATCCTGATGTACATCTCTGGGGCTAAGGATTTGACATCCTATGAGTTATCCCACATTGATAGCTCCAACACTGGTAAATTGTGGATCTCTTTTGAACAGACCGAAGAAGTTATGGTATTTGGGGAGGTTATGCTATGAGCGAAGAACTGGCTTCTGAGCTTGATAAGACATTTGGGCGCAGACTGACAACTCATGAGATCCTTGTTTTAGACCTGATCGGTATGCCGGAGTACAAGGTCGGTGATAAGGTGTGGGTGACACTAGACCAACCGTTCATAGTGGCTAAGATTATTTGCGGTCAGGTTATCTCTGACCAGCCAGCTTGGTTTTATGCCCCTGCTGGTTCAACTCTCTTCACCGATGAAGAACTACTTGAGAAGGAAGATTAATATGCAACATGAATATGGTTATGAATACAACAACATCCATACAGCGAAGGATGATGAGATTCCTAAGCTTGTTGGCGATAACTACGTTAATGGCTATTTCTACATCTACAACAAAGACAAGACAGTCTCGATCTATAACTGCATGAACAGTGAGGCTACGTTGGTTCGCACCTTGAGCCACGCCATTGATAAAGATATGGCCCGCATTCAGGTTGGTGTTTATGCCCGTCATAATCCAGTCTCCGGCGGAGAAGACCGTATGAACAGCTACCTGCTGACGATGTATCCACGAAAAAATGAGTTTCATTCTTTTGTAACTGCCCGTTCCATTCGTAAGGGTGTTATCTACAGCCCTAAAGAAGTAGATGAACTTCATCATATCTTTACCGATTTCTATGATGATTTTGAATATATTATTTAATATGTGTTGACAGCAGGGAAGCTGAGTAGTATTCTCTAGGTATCGAAACAAAACAGAGGAAGTCAAAGATGAACAGTAAAGATATCGCCAAAATCGCAGACAACGTATTGAATATTGACCGAGTAACCCTATTAGATATTAATGGGAAATCCTATGGTTTTCCTCGCCGCATGGTCACAAACCTAATCTTCAACAGTCAGGTTGAGATGGCTAAGGTTTATGATATTATCCATAAAGATATCATTATTGATCCAGAAACTGGCGTACCTTACCCTGAACGTTGCGTGTTGGGTCTTTTCAACCCGAAGACGGGTGCAGGTTTTATTTCCGTGACATTTACAGAGGCCAACCGTAAACTCTGCAAGGATATGTGTTCTGCCTTGATGAAGGATGAGGAGTTCGGCAGAGATACGTTTTTGAATCACATGGGCGATATGCCATCATATCAGTTAATCCCTGTGTTGACGGTTGATAAACCGAAGGTAGCAATTATTGGGTTAGGTGTTGGCAACCGACTTCCTACCCGCCTCTGCGACTATGTAAACTTAGCTGAGCAAGTTGGGTACTCAGGTTATGATGACCGTAACTGGGTGGACGGTTACAGAGCTGTTCGTGGGGCAACGGATAATACGTCTTGGAAGGTAAGCAAAACTCGTTTCAAGAAGAAGGGGAAGAAATAATGAATATCAAATATAGCTTCACAGAGTATAATGCACACTATGATGGCTTGTTGACTGTTCAACCTTCAGGTCTTATACGCGGATCTTTCTGTTTTGAAGTTTATGCAAAAGACATGAAGAGTGGTGCGTGTTCCAGTGCAGGTATTCGACTGAACAAATCACAAATGGAAGATCTGGTTAAAACTCTTAACCACCTTATTGAGGAGTATTAAATGCGAGATCCTAAAGATACAGAATGGGCAGATCAGTGGATCAGTAATGCCTTTGAGTTATTCTTCGCAGATTTACGTGAAAAACATGGTGACGTATCATACTCTTTCGCGTACACTCTGTGGCACCAAACAATCAGCCGATTAGCCAATAAAGGCTGGCAAGCAGAGATTGACCGAATCTATGGCCTACCAAAGCCTGTGAATAAATAAGGGGATAAAATGGCACGTAAATATGAACAACCTACAGTAACCAAAAGACCAGCAGACATTGTAGGGTTGGACGATGAGTACACTATCACCCATCCTGCGTATGGGGTAATATCTCTTTCACGCCCTTCTGGTGGCAGTCAAGAGATGTTTGGGTCAGACCTTAAACACAACTCCCGTGTGACGTTGACTATCAACCGAGCTGTCGAGCATCGTAGCTTGAATACGTCATGGATCCACGATAAAAAAGAACTGATTGAGATCGATATGACTGAGCACCAGTGGGCTAAGTTTGTATCATCTTCGGGTATGTCACCAACACCATGCACTCTCCGACATGCGCCGGAGGAAGGATTCAAGTTGGAGCGTCTTCCTGAAATCATGAACCAGTCTAATGCTAAAGAGAAGGCATCGGCGGAATTCAGTGAACGTATCGCCAAACAAGTTGACGGCGGGGCTGAGGTACTTGAAAAACTGTCTGTTCTTATTGCTAATGGAAAGGCAAACAAATCTCAACTTATTGAGCTTTTGTCAGCAGCCAACAATTCCTTTGGTCGTCTTAAGACAGATGCGGTATTCGCCATTGAATGCTTCGAAGAAGATATGGAGCGTATTGTCGAGAGTGGTCGTACTGAGATCGAGGCGCACCTTACTAACCTCGCACACAATACAGGACTGGAAGTCCTGAAGCAGCGCAGTTTCCAGCTGGAGGATAAGAAATGAAAATGGTTAAGGTAAACGGGACATTTAATGTCCATCAGACGATGGATGTTAACTTTGATGCAATCAAGCGGGCATACCGTGATAATGCTTCCGTTCAAGATGTCCTATCGTTACTGGCATTTAAGTTGCGTGAAGAGCTGTGTGGCGACGGAGATGCCCGCCTTGTTCCCGATGGTAGTGAGGGACAAGGTTGGAAGTATGAAGAATACATCAACAATGGTGGTCATTACGATGGGTATTACTTCATCAAGAACGCTACGGATAAAGGTTTTGCTGTAGAAGAGGCTCTTCGCCAGCTTTGTGTCGCCTATAACGATAATAAAACTGCTTGACTCTGAACACTGATTGAATCATAATGGCCTCACTTAAACGGTGGAGGCCATTTTTCGTTATGAACGTACCAGATTACAGAGTAAAAACAATTGAATCAGGAAACCTGCGTAGCGCATTAGAGGTTTCATTCGATCACCAGCTATTCTCCATCATCGTGTTGAAGAATAAAGAGTACAGTCATCCTGTGTTCGACAGACTGATTAATAAGATCTTGAAGGATGTTACTGACTCCACAGCTGAAAGAAATAAGATGAATAAGACGTCATGGACTGTTAAGCGTAGAGAACAGAAGTTGGTAATTAAAAAGCTTGACTTCCGTAGTCGTTTTGTTAATCTGTATGGAGACATTGAGCAAGCCAAGGATGATTGGGACTATAACAGAGCCCCAGCACATTCAAATACAAATGGTAAATTTGGCGACCTACGATCATTTCTTACAATGCGTAAGGGATCAGAATTAGACTTAGGAGATATAAAGTGAAAGTAACAATTTCAAATGCTAAAAAGAATGAACTCACGCTTGGGGATATTTCCAGCCGGACAGGTACGCCATTTGTACCATATAACAGTATCAAGGAAGATGTGGATATCTACATCGTACTTGAGTTATGGACTAACCAGCGTGTCAAAGTATTAGACATTAGGGGGAATGAATGTATCTACCTTCCAGCAGAATTGGTAATTGAAGAGGTGCAGATCGATGCTATGCAGGTATCCATTAAGAATCCACTACAGGGGGTTTTATGATCACCAAAGGCACTAAAGCCTGTATGCTTGACGAGAAGGATGAGATCCTTATCTTTAATGGTAAAGTTTGGGAGAAATGTTCAATTGTTGCCATCCATTACGGCGGCGTTACAATTAACCTAATCCTAGAAGGAAAACACGAACGTAAAGTTTGGTTCTACCGTGATGAGATCGTAAATAAGGTGGTAGGTTGATATGGCTGAAGAATCTTTCTATGTTGGTGGTGGTACAAATAAAGGGATCATGACAGTCTCTAAAGACCCAACAGAATCAGGTAGTAAGATGGTAAGTTACTTCAGTAATGATGATTTGGAAGAGCAGACGGAATTCCAACTCTACACATCTGTAGATGGGAGTGTCAAAGTCAATGTATCGACATCACATTCCCAACATGCTACCATCGGTGTTCCATTGGAGGTTTTCAAACACATCCTGTTTGAAGGCGAGAAATTAAAAATTGCGGAATCTATGCGGGGGTTTAATGCTGAGCGATATTGTACCAAGATCTAACATAGCCTGTTATCTGGTTCATTCTGGTGACGGGAAGAATATGCGCCTTTTAAAGGAGCCCCTGCCTCCGTTGCCTGACTGGTGCGGTAATGATGTTCCTGTTACCTTTACAAAGGACACCACCACTATCAATTTGGAAGAGTTGTTCATTGAACTTAAGCTCCAAACTGTGACGGTTGATGAGATGTACCGTATCTGTGAAGTCCTACTCCGCAAGGAAGAGGCAAACAATGGGAGTATTTTCCGTGAATGATCAAGATGCTCTTGACGCTACGATGTATTTTGTGAGATTGTGCCGTAATCCTCCAGAGGGTTATCGTTTATCAACGATCCTCAGAGAGATTGGTATCATGTATCCTCAATACAGTGATGCGGAAATTAAAAAGTCACTACAGCCCGCCATGCAAGAGATGGTGCAACTACTTGCTGGTAACTAAGGAGATAGAGATGTTAAGTTTATTGAAGGCGTGGTTAAATTGGTGTTTAGGTGGTTGCGGTAATTCCGTATCTATCTCTCAGTCCGGTAACGGTAAAAGCACCAACGTTGTTCAGGTTGGTAATGATATTTGGATCAACGGTGTAGAAATCAAAATTAACGAGCCTGTCCGCTCCATTAAGACCATCAATGGCGTGACTTGGGTAAACGGGAAGCGAGTACAGTAGCTAACCTCACGGGGCCGTACAGGCCCCTCTGTTTGGAGACTGGATGAGTATATTAAAGAAATTGTTGTTGTGCTGCGTTTTGTCTTTGGCTCTAGTGCATCCTGCTTTGGCCCAAGAGAAAGCGAAGAAGGAGCGCGTATATCACGTATGTTCCCCAAAAGATGGTGCAAGAGATCTTCTTGCATGTAATATGTATAGGGAGGCTAGAGGAGAGGGCGAGAGAGGAATGATGGCAGTCGGTTTTGTAACGATAAATCGCCGTGGTCATGACTCATTTCCTCCTTCCATTAAGGGTGTAGTTTATCAAAAGGCACAATTTAGCTGGACACTGACCAAAAAGTCGTTTAAAGTACACGACATAGAAGCGTGGGAGTTAGCAAGAGAGACAGCCAAGTTCTTGTTGGATTTAAATAAGTTTCCTTGGGCATACGAAATGCTTGACTTCACATTCGGAAGCATCTATTATCACACCATCGGCGTTAAACCTATTTGGAGACACGCCTTAAAATATACAGCCACTATCGGCAACCATAGATTCTACAAGGAGAAATAAATGTCTTATTCTTTTTCTTTCAACGTTAAACGTCTGATCCTTACTATCGCTATTAGCGCTGGCGTAGCTCTCGGGATTATCCACTTGTTTGAGAATAATTTCTTCTTTAACGTGCTCAATGAGCAGGGTGAGCTGTTGGTAAAACAATCCGCTGCACCGTTCATGGTCATCGGTGCCATCTTTGGATTACTGGCCCCAAAAGTATCTAACACACTGGTAGACATTGTTATGCATCTAACCCGATCAAAAGCTGAAAAGGAAGCATCCAAAACTGAAAAAGGCAAAGTGGATGAATAAGAAACTCAACTTTAGCAGCCGAAAGGCTGCTGTTAGGAAGGTGCTGGAGCATAACATTGCTCCAGCCTTGGTGGCAAAGTCTGTCGGGATCTCGACAAAAACAATGTTACGATACCTTGATGAATTCTACCCAGTAACAGATGATCGTCCTTACGAGTTGGTTAATGCCAAAACTGCCAGTTTGGGGGAGTTTCCGTGGGGTGTTAAAGCTGACACACTGGTTGATGTTATCTTGTATCAAGACAACGAGTTGTGTACTGGTATGGCTATGTCATTCATTTGGCGAGGTATTAACCGAATAAAAGCATACCGAGTAACTAAAACAAAAGAGGGTATTATTGAAATGCAAAGAGCAATGTTCCTTAAAGATCTTAAAAAACGCCCAGATGTGGACAGATTCTTAGATGCTGGCTACTGCTACCTTCGAGATTTCAATTTGCGGACTGCCGAGGGACCTCAGGCGGTATGCCTACACACTGTCAGTAAGGCGTACAAAGAGAAACGTTGTATGCAGTTGTCTTCATTAGACTTAACTGACGTATTGTTAGTTAAACCGGATATTGCAATGACTAAATGGGTTATTGCTGAAAACTACCAGTTCAGCGACCAGAGTAGCGGTGCGGTTGTTGATGTTCTACGCCGTAACGGTGATGTATCTTGTCGTGTTCCGGCGGTAACGGTTGTTGGTTTCAAGGAAAAACAAGAACGTATGGGTTATTCTCCGCAGGATATCGTCGCTATTAGGGTGTGTGAGCGCATGTTTCTTCATGGTGAGTTAAGTGACATGACTTTCGTAAACGGCGGGAATATGCCGTTATCTCTGGTAGCCGCCCCTCGGGATACCCTGATCGACGTGATGTACCACACTGGCCTTGTTTCTAAGCGCTCAGCTTTAAAAAATTTGGACTGGGATCAGTTCTACAACAGACCATTCCGTATCGTTGCGTGGCGTCTGCACAAAGCTGATAAGTTAACCACTGACAGTGGGGAAGAACTAACCACGTATTTTGGGTACAAAGACCCAACATATTCTGAACATAAGCCTGTGGAGGACGCTGTGGAAGGGTTTGACAATATCAGTATTGTATCTGGTTGTGTTGTAGCGTATCGTACTGGAGAGATCGCTCACCCTGTCTTGGTACTGAAAGAAAAGCGCCCTATCGAGTACATGAAGATTTGCAGTCTCATGGGTCTTGGGGATGAAGAAGGAATCAAAGACGTATTGAGAGGTATTTTTGACAAATGAGTAATCGTGATCCCCTGTTCGCAACCTTCGAGGCAGGGGCTTACGCTTTACGATATGCCCAAGGCTCTGTTAAGCATTACATGCGTACTGGGGAGCACAGTAAAGCGATAGTCCTTATGCCAATCCTAGATTTTTATGTACATGCACTAAAAGATGATGTAGAATTCATGGCTGTTTATAACGAAGCCAAAGAGAAGTATCCAAAATGGAGAGATGATGAATGAGTAGTTACGAATTAGGGACAAAGGCCGCATTAAGCTCAGTAATGAAGGGCAATAACACCTTTATCACAGGGTCTGGTGGTTCTGGTAAGTCACACACCATCCGTACAATGCAAGATTTCTTTGAAGACGACACCATCTTCTGTGGACCAACGGGCATTAGTGCCTTAAATATTCGCGGTGCGAGCTGCCACAAGACTTTCGGTCTAGCAATGGGTGTTTCCCTAGAAGATGACATTCGTCGCGTTAAATCGCGTAAGCAAGCTGCCCTGCTGTCATCCAAAGCGCTGGTTCGTATCGTCATTGACGAAATGGGGATGGTGCGTACCGATAAGTTGTATGAGATGGATCACAAGATGCGTTACTTCCGTAAGAATGACCTTCCTTTTGGTGGTCTTCAGGTTGTTGCTCTCGGTGACGGCTTCCAGATCCCTCCGGTATTACGCAACGAAGAGAAGAGCGTTTTCCATAAGATCTACGGGTCAGAGATTCCGTTTGGTAGCCCGACGTGGAACGCATTGAACTTCACCAATGTACTGCTGAACAAGAACTATCGTCAGAAAGATGCAGAATTCATGCATCACTTAAACAACATCCGTACAGGTGTTAATGTGTATGATGCAGTGCAATACTTCAACGACAACTGCTACGGTCAGCCTCCGTCGGACGCTTATGTTACTCTGTGCTCCACAAACAAGCTGGCTTCAGAGGTCAACCAAGAGCGATTCAATTTATTGGCGGGTAAGTCCAAGCAGTATCGTGCATCCATCAAAGGCGATTTTAAAGAGCGACCTGTAGATGAGATCATGAGCCTGAAGATTGGTTGCAAGGTAATGATCATCAAGAATGACTCCGCAACACCACCACGGTACGTGAATGGTTCAGTTGGTATCGTTAAGAGCATGGCTGCAACATATATTGTTGTGGAAATTAATGGTGAACCTATTGAAATCGCCATGCATACGTGGGACAATGTGGGTTATGAGACTTCCAAAAAGAAAGTTGTGGAAGATGATGAGTGCGGCGTACCAGTTCAGAAAGAGATCGATGTAATTAATGAAGTTAAGTTAGGATCTTATGTTGCACTGCCAGTGAAGTTGGGTTATGCTATTACCACTCACAAAGCACAAGGCCTGACATTGGCAGGAGTCAATATCGACCTAGGAGCCGGAGCATTTGCAGCAGGTATGACGTATGTCGCATTATCTCGGGCAACTAACGTACAAACTCTTACGTTAACTCAACCGCTTCGAACCAAGGATATCATTGTTGATCGACGTATTGTAGACTTTTACCGTAGGACTTTCCCAAACATGAACCAAGATCTTATTGACGGAAACAAAGGAGACTAAGATGAGCAAGAACACCATTAACCGTGCAGTACAGCTGGGTATGACATACTCTGAAGAAGATATCAAATCTGTTGTATCCGCCATCAAACAGGCTATCAAGATGCATTGGAAAGGCCCTCTGGGGCCGGAGGTAATCAAGACATCTCCACTTAGCACCTATGCAGTGCAGGTCATGTCACTGTTGGAGTTTATGAAAGTTCTGGGTTACTACCCTGTGGTTAATAACCACGACATCGTGGGCAGCGTTACAGGTATGTACGGGTTCGAACTAATTACCTCACTGAAGTATAGTAAAGAAGAGGAAGTCACGCCGCTTGGTGTTTCTTTCACTGATGCAGTTATGCTTCACAACACAGGATACCTGACCTGCTTCCCGTCGGAGGATGAAATTTTCTTCGGAGGACGCCTAAGTCTGGCACTGAAGAGTAAGGTCGTAGATGCCGTCGGGCTTCAGAAGCGCCGAGGAAAGATGTCCACCAATAAACGCTATGTTCAATTTGTAGGAGATTATGCCGATGTCTAAACAAAAACTTTTTCTCGTAGATGTTATGTACGGTGTTAAGCGCGATAACTTGGTTCAAGCACTTCGTAACCAGTTCATGCTTCACGGATTGTCTTCTGATCTCGCTGCCGACAGCTCGGCTGCTCAGATTGCAAGCTTGTTATTCTTTGCACACCGTAAGGGTTTGTTGGTAGTTGGTCGTAAAGAGGGTGAACTCCCTCAAGGGCAGCACGGTTTCTATGCCACGCACTCCACATACTTCACTTCAGAAGGTGAGTTTGTTTCCTTGCGTAAGCTGATCCATATTCACAACTGTGCCTATGCGACTCCGGACAAGATTGTTCAAACTATTTCCTTGCAATATCATAAGAAATTAGGTAAGTTATTGCCTCAAAAGAACAAGAAGTGGGTCCACTTTGTTGAAATTTCTAATGAAAAGCGTATTGTACCTTTGTCGATGGGAGTGTAATATGTCAGCAACTAAGACGTTTTATGAAGAATTTGGCAATCTTTCGTATTATCCCTCAGATGATAAAAGAGGAGTTGCGGATGTTAATATCTACTTTAACGACCCTGAGTGGATTAATATTGAACAAGCTTACGACCTACGTGATGCTTTGACAAACCTGATCAATTACCATGAAAGACTGGAGAAAGAAACAGAGGTGTCTGATGATCAAAGATTGTTTCGGTAGAATTGCTCAAGTTGGTGACGAGATCGCATTCTCAAGAGGGAATGCCGGAGCAAAGGAGTGGGAGAAGGCAACAATCACACGTATAACCCCTAAGACTGTAATGTTCTCAGGTAAGACTGGGGCCATGTACCGCCACGGGAGTGATGAACTCCGCCGAGGTGAAGGTTGTTTCGTGATCGATATTAATAAACGTTTAGGAGAGTAAATTTGGACAAGCAGACCGCCCGAACTTTGGACCAGTACAAGCATGAATCCTTTGAAGATCTGAAGCAGTTGGACTCAGAGAAGCTTATCAAGATGCGTGACCGTGCTGGCGACTTGGTTAATGAAACCAATACCGCACACCGTGAAGCATTGCTGCATTGGACCCACATCATCAATGAGCTGTCTGCTCGCGGGGTTATTCCCGCAAATACAGACCGCCAAGATCGTGCCAAAAAGATCCACGGGATGTTCTACAAGGAGCAGTAATGCAACGTGTATTTAAGTTTGAAGTTAATCAGGTAGTAACGTACAATCAGGGCCCAACAAAATGGGATAAGGCTGGAACAGGAAAGATCATCGGACTTAATGGTGAGTACGGTGCCTGTCTTGCCTACCTGATTGATGACACACAACAAGGCTTCAAAGTCCAAGTGACGGAGGAGCAAATCACAGGACTAGCATAATGAAACCCGTTTTTAATTTCTACGAAGTGGTCATTTCCTCTACGGAGGTTGACCACCCAATGTATAGCGCGACAGGTGAAAAGCCCAAGACGGTCAGACACTTATATGTAATAGCAAGTAGCCCCGAGAATGCCGAGGAACAGCTTGCTTGTTTTAAAGGTTTGAAGGGTATCAATATTCAAATAGGGGAGCACGGTTCACACCTAGTAGAATTCGGTCCCTACGATTACACAAAAACTAAACTTGTACACTAAGGAGCAACAATGGAAATTATCACTTTGTTCATCAACCATGAACAGTTCGGTAAAGTTATGGTAGAAGCGGAAGTTACGGTTAAAGCCCCAGAACCTAATAACACAGCGTCAGACTACGACTGCCGTGGCTATATCGACATCAACGACTACGAAGTCTTCCTCATGGCAACAGATGGTCGAGTGATCGGTAAAGCAGAAGTTGCAATTGATGAAAAGATCCTGTACTCTGAGATCTCGCGCCAAGTCCGCGATCATGACATTGATGAATGTTTCGACGCAGAGAACGGGGGTTTCTAATGCCACAGGCAGCAGCAAAGTATGTACGAGTTATGTCTCACTCAAACCTACAAACCCTGTTAGCCAACCTCAACGAAGCTCTTTTTTCTACTCAATACCGCCCGCTGGGCGGTGTATCATTGAATCCCGACGGAAAATACTACATAACGCTATATGATGAAGCGAGCTTAATCATGGACGTCATTGAGTCGGATATTAAAAAGGGGGCTAAATGAGTGCATTTGGTGAGGGTTTGTTTGGTGGGTATAAGACGGGGCATAAAAACCCCTCGGCTACCCGTTATGTATCTGGGGGCAAAGTGGGACAACAAGTCATAGAGACAGTAGAGGACATCCTGACGTACCCTATGATGGGTATTCCAGAACGTGGTATCACAGAGGAAACAGCTAAGCACTTTGGGATCCGTGTCAAGCTGGATGGTAAAACAGGACTTAAACATGAAGCGCACTACTTCCCGTATTATGTGGAAGGGGTATTATCCGGATTTAAGAAGCGCGACCTGACTAAGCCTAAGCAGCAAGCAGGGCACTTCTCCGTCGTAGGCTTCCAGTCGGTCCAGTGTGAACCGTTCGGTCAACACGCTGCCAACAAGACGCGAAATAAGACAGTTATCATCACAGAGGGTGAGTACGATGCAGCAATCGTGTGGCAAGCCATGCGAGAGAACTATAAAGGACGTGATGGTAGCACTCGTAAGATCAACCCAACGGTAATCTCCGTATCCAACGGCACTTCCAATGCTGTCCGTAACTTGGGCCAGAAGAAGAACCTTAAATATGTGGAGAAGCACGAACAGATCGTATTGTGTTTTGATGCGGATAAGGCAACTGATGCGGAGAAGCAGCAGGGTATTATCAAAGGTAAAGAGGCAACAGCTCAGGTTTATTCTCTTATTCCTCAGATGCGTGTAGCTGACCTGCCAGATGATAAGGATCCGTGTGATATGTACGGCGAAGGTATGGCTAACCAGTTGTTCTGGTCAATCATGAAACCTATCGAGTACATCCCTGACGGTTTCCGAACCTATGAGCAGATCCGTACTAAAGCTCAAGAGATCCCTGTCTTGGGCCGTCCGTGGCCTTGGCCTACCATGACCAAGAAGACTCTGGGCCGACGTATCGGTGAGGGTTACTTCATTGGTGCTGGTGTAAAAATGGGTTGGCATACTAGCCCATGTAAAACTGTGTGAACTCAGGGGAAGTCTAGAACAGACAATCCTGATCCAAGCCTCTCAACCTCCTAGATAAGGAGGTGGCTATGAAAAGAATTATAGGGTTTGAAAACTACATATTGTCTCGGAATGGTGTTGTTTATCGTAAAGGTAAAGCACTTAAACCAGATAAGAATAGTGTAGGATACCGGAGAGTATCTTTGTCGAAAGACGGAAAAGTCACACGTAGATTCATCCATCAGTTGGTGGCTGAACACTATGTTGACAACCCTAACAATCTGCCATACGTCAATCACATTGACGGTGACAGAGAGAATAACTTTGCGAACAACCTTGAATGGGTTACTCCAAAACAAAACGTTGACGATGGATGGCGACGTGGAAGAAGAAACCCAAACAGGTACAGTGATACAATGGAACTTGCAGTGATGGCCCTTGTTGACTCAGGTATGCAACAAAAGCTAATAGCTGAACATTTTGGAATCCATAGAGATACTGTTAGAATGATAACGCAGAGGTTGAGAGGAAGGAGCAACGACTATCGAAAGGGTAAGCGAAAGCTGAGTAACCGAGTAGAGTAGGGCCAAGCGGTCCGAAGCGCACAGCACTGGTGACAGTGATGATATAGTCTGGTCTGCATGGGGACATGCAGCAGCACCGACAATAGCCAACGGTGCGGGGATGGGAGTAGCGAACCATCCTGAACACAACGAAGAGTGAATGGCTTAACCAGCTTATTGAGCACATCGTCAAGATAGAGAAGACGAAGGTTGCTTGCTTTAAGTTTGAGGAAGAGAACGAGATCACCTGTAAGAAAGTAGCGGGTAAATTGTTCCACAAAGACTTCGTTAACGCCGAGAAGGTGATGATCCCCAACGAGAATGGTGATGGAGGTTATCATGACGTTTGGGGTACGGAGGTATTTGAGGGGCAACGTGGTTACTTCAAGCAGGAAGAGTTGGTGGCGGCGACTGATGCCGTCGGTGATAATATCATCTACTATGCCAACTATGGTCGTGCGGTTTGGGACGAAGTTAAGGGCGCTATCCGTCATGCTGTATTGGTTGAAGGGGCTAAGGACGTATTTATTGACCCAATCACCCGATTAACGCAAGGTATGCAAGCGTCTGAAGCCAACGTGGAATTGGAACGATTCTCTGATGAGATCTCCAAACTTGCGAAGGAACTTGGTTTCACGTACTATTGTTTCTGTCACTTGAATAAGCCGGACAACGGTAAACCTCATGAGTTTGGTGGACAAGTTCAATCAGCTCAGTTTGCGGGTAGCCGTGCGATGATGCGTAACACTTACTACATGGTTGGGATCGAGCGTAACAAGGATCCTAAGTTATCTAGTAAAGAACGTAATACGTCGTGGTTCGTTATCCTTGATGACCGTAAGCATGGTCGTTCAGGTCGTTTCCCTGTATTCTATGATATTGATACTGGGGACTACTTGGAGCCGCCAGAAGGATTCTTGGATTCATCCTTTGATACGTTGCGTGAGTTCTATAACGCTAACCCAGAGCATGACCCAACACGTGAGTTTGATCCTTCTCAGGAGCTATCTCCGGAGCAGTCTGAGGTTGTATACACAGATCTGAAACAGGAAGATATTCCTCCTGCCGCCGAGGAAGATCAGGAAGAAGTTGAACAGACACCTTTGACTGAAGCAGAAGAACAGGCCGCTTCTTTGGCCCGTGCAGCTGCCAATACTCCTAAGGTTGATCTGGATTTTGACGACGACGTGCCTTTCTAAATAAAATTGGTTGACTTATCTCAAGGGAGGGCGTAAGCTCTCCCTTAATTTGTTATAACTGGAGAGAAGAGAATGGCGACTAAATCACGTGAACAGCTAATAAAGATACTCAACAAACAGAATGAGAGGTTGGATGCGGCGGGCGGTCCGATGTCTGGAACTTGGATCCACAACATGCTACATAGTGAACCGGACACTGTTGACTTTGAAGAAGTCCGACGACTAGCTCTTGAAGTATTGAATTCACGACTGAACAACAAATTGTACGGAGGGTGATATGACCAAAGAATACTTTAAGCTTGATGCGGATAAGATCTTACAATCCTCAAAGGATGAAGAAGATCTGTTGGACTCTTCAGTGATGGAATCTATCTACGTGATCAGGCAATTACGGGCCCTGTGCGCCCTCCGTGACGGAGTTTATCGTATTGAAGATGTCTTAGACGGGAAGATCAACACCACCTCTAAGATTGTCATGGTGGAAGATGTATGGTGCCCTATCATTCTTGTTGACCAAGACGAGGAATGCACCGATGAGTAACTGCCCCATGTTCACCGGATGGTTTAGTAAGCTTGTCGATTGGATGTCCGGTGATGAGTGGATCAGGGTTGGGTACGGATACCCCGCCAAGTCAAAGGTCTGGTTGACAGTCTACTACAAAAGAAAATCTAAGCAGTGGTCTTTTGAGTGGGATGATTTATTTGCAGATCCTCGACCAAAGAGTTATACTTGGACACAAAGCTATTTCTTCTTCGAGAAAGATATCTCTTTGGAAGAGAAGACTACCGTAAATAAAATGCTACTAGCGAGGTTAGGATGAAAACAGCACAACCACTATTCAACGTAAAGGCCCGTATGGGGTCAGACAGTGACTGGTACGTAGTAAAGACCGACGTTAACTACAATGATGCGGTAAAGGCCGTCAATGAGTACGCTAAGACATTCCGTCATGTAGTTATGGTTCCATTACAATCCAACGATCCATCTATTAACTACATCGTTAAGCGAGATTTCAACCGTTCACATCATGCGGGAGGGTGTAATTATCCTCTCCACATGTTTGTAGATCAGGTACGTACAAGCGCCAGTAATATTGATTACTCTCTGAATGAGCATATGCCGATCACGGTTATTGAACCAATCGACACTGAAGAGGTTTCTGCCAAAGGGTCACATGTGTATGTAGCCACTATTCAGGCTGTTGATGAGTGCGGAGAGCATTCTGAGTATGTGTTTGGTGTCTTTGATAACTACGAGAAGGCCTGTAATATTACACAACATGAGTGTGATAACCTAAGTGATGGCGAGACAAGTCGATACCCTACAATCTTCTCGTACTCTGTAGCAAAGGAGGACTTACTATGAAATGCATTAGCTTAACCCATGACCAAGTTAAAGAGTTCATCGACCAAAGCACACTCTATGCCGCACCATTCTGGCTTAACGAATCAATCTTCCGTGGAGAGCTTGGAATAATGCTGGGCAAGCTGGTACATGTGAATCTGATTCACGATGAGTGGAAGATAACCCCAATTGGGAAGAACGATCTGATCTGTTTTGATGGGAAAGATAAGAAGGTAAAAATTATCAAAGGGGCTTAAATGAAAGGATTATACATATTCGATGCCGAGGCCGACGGCCTGTTGGACGATATGACTCACTTCCACTGTATCCTTTTTAAGGCTTACGGTGAGAAGAAGTTTTATCTATTCTTGGACGAGAAGCATGAGGAGTACGGCGGGGCATTACAGTACGCCAAGCAGAAAGCAGTTGGGGCGGAAGCTGAGCTGATCGTGCGGGACTTCTCTGAGGTTAACGCATTCTTGAGCACAGAACCACGGGCCATCGCTTGCCACAACATGTTTGGTTATGACCTACGAGCTTTTAAGAAGTTCTTGGGGACTAAGTACGATATGTTTGAAGACAAGAAGTGTATGGGGATGATCAACGGGAAGCAGGTTTCTATGTTTGATACCCTGTCAATGTCTCGTACACTCTACCCTGACCGTCCTTTACCAAAAGGTTGTCCTGATCAGGTATTCGTACCTGCACTTGGGCGCAAGAAGAAGGTTGGCCCTCATGGTTTGGAAGCATGGGGTATGCGTGTTGCCAACCTGAAGGTATCCATTGACGACTGGCGCGGGCTCCCACTGTGGAAGTACGTTGACCGTTGTTGGGAAGACGTTGTAATCAACGAATTAGTTTGGCAGAGACTGGTTCAAGAGGCCTCAGGGAAAGATAACCCCGACGATAAACGCTTCTACTACGGGGATAAACCGGATCGTCTGCGAAACCAGATGATCAATTGGAAGGATTCTTTACGACGTGGTATGCTGGCAGACTACCTGATGATTGAGCAAGAGATTCAGGGTGTTTGTTTCGATGAAGAATCAGCTATCAAGCTGCGAGATTATTGTGACAAAACAATGGCAGAGATCGAGGCAGATGTTGAACCACAGCTTCCAAAGAAGGAGTTGTCTCCATCTGCACGTCCTACGTTCCCTGCGGCACCATTTAAAGCGGATGGGACGATCTCTACTCACGGTTGGTCATGGCTGAAGAGGTTAGATTACCCTGTTAACCAAGAGGCGTTGGATTACAAGGATCCACCTAAAACTTCGTTCAAGGCTAACGGTGAGGTATCTAAGGCGGGGGAGACTTTCTGTAATAAGGCGGGCATTACCGATCCTGAGCTCTATGCGGACTACCTGCGAGAGATGATAGATCGGGGAACCAGTCTATCACCTTTGCCTCCAGACTTGATGGAACAGGCCATACAGGACCTCAGGGACCGTAAAGAACCTTCGTTCATGGTAGAGATGAAGATCTCCAACCAGAAAGACATCAAGGAATACCTTATCCGAGATGCAGGGTGGAAACCTACGGTTTGGCGACTGAAGGACGTAACAAAAGATCAGTTCAAGAAGCAACGTAACCAGTTCGAGATTGATGACTTGGTTAACCAATACATTGATTGGCTGGCGGAGGTGTGTCCTCATCGAGGGTTGATCTTGAAAGAACTTGGACTTACAGAGTTCCAGTTCAAAGATCGTGAGAAGATGTTTAAGTTCTTTGTCCGTAAGGCACGTGGACTACCAACCACCGCCAAGTTTAAGGATGATCGCGGACAGTTGTGTGAGAACCTTGAGAAGGTTCAGGGTGATTTGGCTAAGCAGATCGTTAAGTGGCTGTCATTACGTAACCGACGATCAGTTCTAGACCCGATGAAGGAAGATAAGGTTGATACAGGACTTCTTAATCATCCACGACTACGGATCGATGGAAAGTTACCAGCTAGGGCCAACGGTATTACCAACACAGGACGACGTAAACACTCAATCTGTGCTAACATGCCTAAGCCTGATCCAAAGGTTTTACTTGGCAAGGAGATGCGAGCCCTCTGGGGAGTTCCAGAAGGTAAGTATCAGGTAGGTATTGATGGTTCCAACCTTGAAGGTATGATTGCAGCGTGGGGCGCTTATGAGTTCGACGGCGGCGAATACCTACGAATCATGGAATCAGGTGATGCCCATGCCCGAAACGCGAAGGCTTATTCCATTGCAGCAGGGGTGGAGGTAACACGTAACGGCGGGAAGGGGGTAACGTATGGAATTATGTACGGGGCCCAAGCAGCTAAGATCTCTGCAATGCTAGGCATCTCGTTGGAGAAAGCACAGGCCGTAATCGACGCATTCTGGGATAGTAACTTTGGTTTGAAAGGTCGTCGTGAAGCCCTAGAGAAGTTCTGGGAAGCAACAGGTAAGCGATTCATCTACGGTATTGATGGACGTAAGATCTGGACTCGTTCTAAGCACTCATTGTTGAATGCTTATCAGCAGAACGGCGGGGCATCTCTGTTTGACTTGGTTGGTATTTTGTTCCATTATGCTATCAAGAATAACGGGATGTACGATGATGGTGTCCGTCGAACCATCTACTACCACGACGAGTATCAAATCGAAGTACCAGAGAAGTACAAGAAGAAGTTCTACTTTGACACACTGGAAGAGGCTGATTCCTTTGTTAAAGAGTTTAAGGCCCAAGGTAAACATCTCGACGGACATAAACACTTTAAGGTCCGTAAGGATGAGAACAAGAAAGAGGTGTTAGATGAGAACGGCAATCCTGTACGTGACCCAGTTCTGAATGCTGACGGGAAGATTGAAATAATCTATTGCCCTGTCGGAGAACTTGTGGTTAAATGTATTGAGAAAGCAGCCAAAATGCAAGGATCCCCAGTCCACATTACGGGTGAATACTTGACAGGTTATAACTGGGCAGACTGCCACTAGTGAAATGGGCCTACGGGCCCTTTATAGGGGGAATAATGATTAGGAAAGGCCTTTCTTACTATTTTTTGAACACGGATGGAGATATATTCCATTATGCAACAAATCCAATTGATAAGGATTTTGAAGCAACGGTCAAAGGGCGTAATGGAATAGTTGCTATGAATCTGAACGGACCTGTTACCTACGAAGGTGTTAAGTACGACCCAGTTGTGGGAGTAAACGATGTTGGTGTGGTGGTATTACGCCTGATGCGAAAGAAAGGTAGTTTATTCTTTACATCACCACTAACTGTAAACGGAGAAATAATTTCATGAGTTATTGCGAAATGACAAAAGAAGAGCGTAAGTGGGTAGCCAAGCTTAACAAGATGTTAGCTAATCCCCCGTCAACTCGTTTGGGGTTCTTCACCATCGGGGATAATTATATCGCCATATTCAACACAGATATCTTGCCGGATTCTTCACCGTTACTAGACAACGAAGATCTTGTTCACGTTGTCAACTCTACAGGTGCCTTATTCGGAGAGGTTATTTATTTCCCAGAAGCTGTTCAAGGAGTATGTGGATGAGTAAGAAAAACAAATTGGTTGAAGTTTTTGTAGACGACGATAGCGAAATGATGCGGGTAGACATTGACGGTAAATCTTGGTTCGAGGGTAACTTCTGGGATATTGATCGAGATGGTTGGATCGAGATCATGCAGAAGGCCGGACTTAAGGTTGATGAGTATTCATATCAATACGGCGATGGTTGTGAAGAAGAAGTTGACGACGAGGAAGAAGAGGAGTAAGATCCTCTGTACCGAAACCAAATAGGGCCCTTCGGGGCCCTTTTCTTTTATCTGGAGGAAATAATGGGAAAAGAAAAGTTAGAAATTGGTGATGTTGTTTACCTTAAATCTGGCGGAAAACCTATGACCATTGTATCAACACATGAAGGTCTTGGTCTTATAGATACGGGCCATGTTGGGGTTATGTGGATGGGTGAAACGGGTGTTATGCATTCTTCCAAACTGTCAGTGAATGTAGTCACCAAGACTCAACAATCCGCATACTACCTACGATACGCATCTATTAGCGATATTGGGGGGTTATAATGACACCAGATACTGACGGGATTGACCACATCAATATCTACACCAAAGGAAAGACAGAGCTAGGTAGAGGGTTAACCAACCTGTCGCCGTATGCATTCCTTCATGACGGGACGATGTTCCACAGTATGGAGGCCTTCTGGTATTACCACAAGATGAAGATGTTGGGATTTCCATATGCCCACTTCCACACCATGCGCGGGATGGAGGCCAAGAAAGCAGGAGGTAAGATCAAGAATAATCTTTCACCTGAACAGTTTGAAGAGTTTAAAATAATCATGATTGAGGGTATGAAATGCAGACTACGACAGAACCCGAAATTACTTAAACTATTGGTTGACTCTGACCTCCCTTTCAAGCATTATTATGGGTACGGAAGTACAGAGACTGGATGGAAAATAGTTGAGCTTGAGCGCCATAACTGGCAGTGCGAGCTTTATGAGGAAATAAGGGCTATATGTAAAAAGGCTTGGGGGAAATGATGGAAAGAAACTTTTTAGAAATTGGTAAGAAATACCTTATCACCACAGACAATTGGTTTATTGCGCCAAACGGGCGACAGTACCGCTCAGTATTTGGGACCGTGAAAGGAATCAATGATGCTGACTCTACGTTGGGCCTGAAGACCAACCGTAACAGCACAAACTGGTACGTTATTATCGGCGGGATGGTCATTGCGGGATGCCAGATCCACTATTTGGTAGAGACTGAGAGTATTGTCCCTGAAGGACAGGAAATTGTTGACTTCGAATTCCATGAAGGTGAGGTTAGATTCAACACTGCGCCTTCCCGTATCTATCGTGCGGATGAACCATACAACAGCAGGGCTGAAGATCCTGTTAAAGCTCTCTCAGTAGTCCATGCCGAGCGTAAACGTATTGCGGGTGTTATTAATGGATAAAAACAAACAAATGCGGGAATGGCTTGCTAAGCAGAAATACCTACCTGCGGAGTTCAGGGATTTCCATAACCAAAAGGATCTGTTCGAAGCGATCCACTTTGTTATAGGGAACGCTAACGATAACCCTAACATCAACCAAAGGACTGGGCATATCTATGTGGTAGATACATTCCTCTGGTATATGGCTAAGCGGGGATATACGCTACAGCGTAGCCGACGGAAGGACCTAGACTTCGACAGCATTGAGGCGGATATCAAGGCGGTAGATGAGTTCACAAAAAAGCAGTTTTCTCAAATGTTAAACAACAGCAAGGGGTAATACTATGATCACTATCAATATCAGTTCTGAAGGTACTAAATCTGGAAAAACTTCTGTGGCGATGATTATCGCTAAAGCATTATTCGATGCAAACATCACGGGTGTTGTTCTATCATGCGATACATATAAATCTTTGGAGGAGAAATTCTTCACCAACCCAAAAGAGCTGGGTAGCCGTGTAACTGAAGCTGAAGTGACGATCTATGATGATGCAAATACAGAGTTTATCGAAGAAAAAGGTGGAGCTTTCGGCTTCTAATTCATTGAGGGCTTTATTATGACACCAAGACTAAGAACTGTGGAGATTGCAATTAAGAAGTATGCAGACAATGGTAAAGCCCTGCCTCCTAATCTCCTATACGGGAAATTCCACGGTTGGGGTAATCAGGGATTGGAAGGGGATAATGGATCAGTTGCTTCAGAGACAATAGGTATTGTTGAGCTTTCCGATGGTCAGATCAGCACATACTACCCTTACCAGTTACGCTTTATAAAATGGAGTAACAAATGAAAAAGACATACATTGTAAAATACGATCTCTTCCCATACTACATCGTCATTAAGGGGGAGAAAATGGAGTTTTGCGGAGAGACAAGGGTTATGTCCAGTAGTCTTGGAAACTTCAGTATGAAGAATATTCTTGGGGAGTTTGGACTAGAAGCATACGAAGACCTAAAAGCTGAGAAGCGTATGTTGTGCAGAAAGTATGATGAAGGACTCTTACAACTTAAAAAAGATTTGCTTGCATCTTCGTCGATAAGCGATATAATGAAACACAAAATCCCAGACTAACAGAAAAGGAAAAAATAATGAGCCAACTTACCAAGATTGAAACTTCAAAAGATGGCGTTATGTACTTTGTGCATCCGCAAACAGGTAAAACCCTCGTCAATATGCGATCACTGATCAACTTCTTAGCTCCTGAGAAGTTCCATAACCGAATCAATATCATGCTGTCAAATTCATGGAACATGTTTGACCAGTGCGGGCGTCTGAAGAACTTTGAAGAGTCTGAGAAATTGCATTTCCATTGTCCTGTTGCTTGTCGGAACATCCGTGCCACTAAGTGGGGAGACACTGAGGGAGCGATCCGATTCGTTAAGACCATCCATATGTACTTGCACAAGACTGTTGCCGATGCCGTCTGGACGATTAAGAGCTTTAAACATGATGTAAATACAGTCCACGCCGCCACTGTAAACTGGCCCTCTGTACGTGTTAATGAAACAGCTCCGATCCTACCAACCAAGTTGACCGATGTGTCCGTTGTTTCCAACACCTTGAAGATGCGGATCGATTGTTTGGAGTATGAATTGAAAACTCACAAGGATACAATTGGTGCTCTTCGTGTAAAGGCTGTTGGTGATGATCTAGAGGTAAAGAAATCTGCAAAAGATCTGGCTAAGGCTCAGTGTCGAATTGAAGAGCTTGAACTTCAGGTGGCTAACCTTACGAATACTGCTTTGACTTCAACTCATGGTAACGTATTCTTCAACGATGAGGCCTTCCTGCTGGCCTGTGATAACGTCGGAATTAGTCGGGAGTATGCGAGTAAGCATTTGATGAGCGAGGCCTGTAGCGTTGTCTCACAGAGCATCATGACTATGGCGCAGATCCATATTGCGAACTCAGGCTTCAGGACTACAGGGGCTGAGTGTCTTAACTCTTGGGGTATTCGTAGATTGAAGGAGCTAGACCTGAAGAAGGTTGCGGTCAATGTCTATACAGACCATCAGAAAAAGAAGCTGAATAAAAACTTCTAAGACTCCAACAGGCCACCTTCGGGTGGCCTTTCTTTTGGTTTCAAGTTATGGTAAAATAGCTTATTGATTGATATTTTGGAGGAACCTATGTGGAATATGCTGTTGAGTCAAACTAAAGCCACTTTCGGGGCTAGGTATGGTGCTGCAAAGATAAAGATAATGAAGGCAGTTAAACCTTCAGTCCGGTTCGGCGCGGCTAAGATTAAAATAATGAGGAAGGCATAATGAGTACAGTGTACATGACGGATTTTGATGATATGTTCAATGCTGGTACAGCAACATCATGGACTTATGGAAAAGGCGACCTTCTTGCAAGATTTATTGCTGACTCTTCTAGGGTTCAAGATGGAACGAATAGGAACGGGGTATTAAATTTAGCAATAGGTAGCAATGTGGGTGTACTGAAGTGGGTGACAAAAGAACTCATGATGAAATTTCCACAAACTACAACACCATATGCCAACGGTACAGGATCAATAATCTTCTCGGCAGTAGAGAGAAAATCTAAAAAAGAATTCGTAGTTGGTGAGTGCTATACCCTAGGGGCTAAACTTATTAAAAGTTGGTCAACTACAACGCCAATTGTCATGGTATATGGGTCAAATGATCAGGTTGCAAATAAATTCTCCATTGCAACATCTAGTTCAGCAACAGATATGTATGTGGAAACTACAGTCAAGATAACTGGAGTGACAGACACTGAATTATCTGGCATTATTGAAGTGTTTATCAACGGTGTTAAAACATACAGTCAGGCGTGGAAAGATATTGGGTCAATAATTATAGGTCCGTATTATGCTCAGGTGTGGAATGGGTCATCTTTGGTATATCCTACAATGCCTCCTGCTGGCGGGCAGATTTCATACTCAAATATCTATGTAGATTCTAGTGCGGGGGATCCAACCAGACACGGTTCTGTGATTATATCATCACAAAATTTTGACAGTGTTAAGGTAGGAGGGGAAACAGAGGAAAACAAAGACAGGTTCTACTCACAACATTTTAATATTGAGTCTGGTTTGTTTGGTATGACAACTGACGGGTATGTTCCCAGTGGGAACGTTGAGTTTGAGGCTACGATCCAAGACACATCGGATATCATATCTGCAACTTGCTCCTTACTTTGTGACAGCTCTGACCCAGCTATCCCAGTTAGTGTTGTTTCAAAGATTGATAAAAAGGGGGGAGGTTCGGCTTCGGAAACATCTAAACTAGCGTTGCTGGTCGATAGAGGCCTTGGAGTGAACATACCAATAGACCCTGTAGATATTTTGAATGGGGGTATTACTTTTAAAAATACCACCGAGAGGTTATGATATGTGGATAACACTACTAGCATCTGGGCAAGCCTCAGGCCAATCTGCAATAATTCAATCTGTCAGTGAGTACATGTATGTTGTCAGCCCAAAATCGGCAGTTGTTTGGACATTGACAGAATATCTTTACACCATCAAGAAGAAATAGGGGATACTATGATTGTAGGAATGGGTAGTTGGAATGGTCTTGCTTCAGTTGACTACGCTGCAAGTATGGCCCAAGATCTTCGCACACGGATCAGGGAGATAACCAAACTTGATAAGGGTCTTTCACCAATTAATACTTTTGACGCTAATACTCAATCTCAGATATCCTTTGTAGCTGGTACAGGGGTACGGTGGAAAAATGTGATAGCTAATGGGTTGCGTATGGGTTACGGAACTTGGCAACCGACTAGGAACTACGGTGGAAAGTCTTGCAAGCGGTTTATTTTTGGGGTGTGTTTGGCGAGGGATGGGTCTAATTACGGGCACCCCGTGGTCATGTACGGTAACTTCCCTCAAGATGCGGGTGGTTACAAAACAGGTTGGTTAGGTGCAGGTACAAGTGCCACTGGTAACGTTTTTGTTGAGGTTGTTGTAGACTATGGCGTTGATGATTATGTAAGTGTATACTATAATGGCACACTGACATTGAAGGTCAAGATGTCGAATATTGGTTCTATCAGTATTGGATCTCTAAACGCAACAACAGATATTAATGGTGGGGCAATTGCACCATTCCTAAGACCAGAAATCAACGGACTATTGGAGTTTAAGCAGTGGTATTATGCCGTCAACGGACCAGATGATGTAGTTCTGGATGAGCCACGTGGTGCGTTCTATGTAGGGAAGATGAATCCTTATGGTCGGGAAGATGGCGATGAAGATGGTGGTACTCCTCCAGACTTCTCTTCTCAATACCCTATAATCAACAGCACCTTACCATATACTGCCGGAGTGTCGTCACCACGTGTAACTCTAGCACCTTCGGGGGGTAAGAAAACCGATTTCAGATTTGACAAGGCATCGGGGACCGATATAAGTGTAATAGCCGTAGCTACTAGGACTCTCGGTATGTCATCAATATCCGGCCTCAATTCCGGTGTTGAGCAAACCATTACGGTAGGTGGTGAGGTTAAGAAAAGTACAAACTTCGTCCCTTTGACATCTGCAACGGTACAAGGTAACTACCAAAATGTGTTGCAGTTTTCTACACCTAAAGATGCGCTGGAGAAAGGTGATGTCAAGGTGTCTTATTCTTCAGTGAAGGTGTAGCCTATGTGGATAACTCTTCTAGCCTCTGGCACTGTCGGGGGTACTTTAGTTGGAGCTACCAGTACAACCCTGATGTTTAGTCAGGTTTCATCTGGGGCATATATCGGTGCAACATCGGCTACCTGTTTATACTCTATCTTGTCGGCAGTTAAAGTTGGACCGACACAAACAACAACGATATTTAGGAGATCTGTATAATGACAAAGATGTTTGTAGACCCTCAGGCGAGAATGACACCAATAACCAGCTATGTTCTTGGTAATAACGCCACATGGTTACAATTATCACAGAACACTGCAAGTGTTGTCGGCGCTATTACTGGAGGAAACCCACTATACCCTAGGGCGGGTAATGCCGTTAGTGTACGGTCTGAGAATGGCGGGAATTTGGACTACTTACTGTTCATGGCTGCGGCAGGCACAGGGTCGCCAACAACAAGTCAAAACTCAAGGGCTTCTCTGGAGCAAGAGGTGTATAGTATAAACGAACTAACCAATCCTAACTATCCAATGGAGGTTATTATAGGGGCGAGGGTTAGAAGAAGTGCAGGAAGGTCTGCTCCACTGGCTAGTGTGTTTTACGGTTCGGCTAACTTATTGTATGGGCCGAATACGTCGGAGACTGATGTGTATGTCGAGGTATGTTTTAATATTGTTACACGTAAAATCCAGATGTACTATAATTCAGAGTTGGTTATGGAGAGTACCCTAACAATCTCATCTGGTGCCACTGTGGCTATCCTGTATGTAGGTTCAAACCCAACAAGTAACGGGAATAACTCAGCAATAGCTAACGGTGAGACAATGAACATCTCCTCTATTGTGGGCATTCAGAATAAAACAGCGGGGGATATGGAAAGACTTGGCCCTGTTTCGTGTCAAAGGATACCTGCCAGCGCATCACCAATCTCTAATCCCGTTGGTGATTGGGCTGACCAGAGTGCTGTTGTTTCTAGCCTTACAAAGACTTTTGAGAACACAACCACAGGTCTTACTCCGTTGGTAAGTCCTGCGACATTGAATACTAGCCCAACTGGCGGTACAGTTGATTGTGCTTTACCTGCGCTACCTGCGGGGTATGAGCTGATCGGTTTTGCGACAACCACCTCAGCACAGCGAGCTAATCCCGCTAGTCCTGTGAATCTGGCAGTAAGTACCCTATTGGACGGGGCGCTTGTTGGTGATGTTGTTAAAGCATCTATAAAATCACCGACGACACACGTTCAGCCTAACGTAGTTCTCTTAAGTAAACCGATAAAATCTGGCGATGTATATCCTACTAAATATACAGTTAAGTTTGTCAGCTCAAAATAGGGACTGTGTGTTTATTACCTTCAAGGGCCCTTCGGGCCCTTTTCTTTTGCCTAAAATAAAAGTTGACATGTCTTATCTGAGTAGGTAATATCTCCTCATCGAAACAACGGAGGCAGTTATGGAAATAAACTATCCAACAAATGAACAGATAGTCGATGTTATTGACTACAACTTTAATAACTGTGAATCAACGATTGTAATTTTTGAATTTGTTACTTTCTATGTATTTTACAATGGTTATGTTAAGTTCAGACGTCATGATGATGTTGTGGCAGTAGCAGTAAGCATTGAAAATCTAATTAATTACATGGAATCAAAACAAGCAACGAGGGTTTGCTAATGAAACGATTGTACGAGTTCAAAGAGTCACATGTTTGCCAGATCTACCTAGACCAGTATACTGACGATGACGGAAGTTATTTTTGGCGGGTAGAGGTAAAATACTTTGGAAGTGGGTATTCCTCACCACATGACTCGTTGTCGGAGGCCAAACTCCAATATTTAAAAGAATTTAAAAAGCATATGATCGGGGAGCTATGATGCAAGAGTTCGGATATATTCGTCTACACAGACTGAGCGGTGAGCCAGATATGGTCAGAATCATGAGTATTGATATCGAGCATCTTTATTCATGCAACAGAGATTGGCAGGGCTCTTCTAGAATCAGCACATTTGATGGTTTCATGTCTTCATCGTTCACAGTACAGGAAAGTGTACCGACAATCAGATCAATGATTGCAGATCATGACCAATACTTTATGGCTGAAGCTTTCGCGCTTCTGCGCCGTAATCAGAGCAAAATGTTAACCGGAGGGTATTATGACGATAAGTAAAGGTGTAATCGACCACATGAAGACCTTGTACAAGGAGGAATGGGAGGATTTAAAAGGGTTATCGAAAGACGATCTTATTGCAGCGGTAATTGTTGCCCGCTACGAGGCCAAAATGCTAATCACCTCCCTTAGTGAGCTGGAGAATCAGTCACAAAACAACAGAGCGAGTTACATGTGGGGACGCAAGTCTATCGGGGGTGTAACTGTATGAAGTCAGGAAAATGGCGTCCAATAGAGGATGAGCCTGAGCATACTCTACGATATGCTTTGTATTGTATGTCGTATGGTTCATTGCGACGAAAGGCTATTTTAGAACGTATGGAGGGGCCACCGTTTAATGGGCGGATCCCAGTCAATCGTTCACACACTTGTCAAATTAAGAAGGATCCGGATCTACGTTTCCTAATTAAACGTGGGACCCTTGTTCTTAAGAATGGGACACCGCAATATCTAGTCCTCAAGGAGGCCTAAATGGTGGAAGTGTTAGCTGTTGTTTCGGTAATCATCCTTATATTTCTGCCCTCAATAATCGCCTTGGTGAGAGGGTGCAAATATTTCATGTTTGTCCAAATACTGATGGTTCTTGCTGTCATATCAAACAGTGGGGATTATTCTGCTGGACTCTGGGGTATAGCTTTGATAGTATCACTATACAAAACACAGACCAAGACTATTCAGGGACCTAGGGGTCCAATGGGGGTGATGGGTATGTCAGCGTATGATACATGGTTAAAGTTAGGCAATAGAGGAACAGAGCAAGACTTTATTAATTTTCTTAAGAAGGGGTAATGATGTCAGAGAATAAGACGTTGGAAGCAATTGTTGAAGTGAGTAAGCGTATGCCGGAGAAAGGGATCTTTGAGCGTATGTCAAAACTAACAGAGGAAGTTGGAGAGGTGGCGACTGCACTGAATAAGGGTGAATCGGACCAATCATTTATTGATGAGTGTGCAGACTCCATGATAGTAATCATGGATATGGTGAGGATCGTTTCAGGCGAAAACGCCGTAGAAGATATCAGTGAGGCCATCCGCCGTAAGCTGATCCGTTGGGAAAATAAATACGGGGTAGCGATGAGTGGTTAAGATCCCAGACAGGTTAGCTTCTCCGTAGAGACTAGCTACCAAACCTATTATTTTACCAACCCAACATTTCAGAAGAAATAGGAGATTTAGTTTGCGGAAGTTACGAGATTTTAAGTGTGAAGCAGGGCATATGCAGGAACGTCTGGTTAATGATGATGTTATGGTGGTATTATGTACGGAATGTCCATGTTATGCACACAGGCAGCTATCCGCACCTGCTGGTACTGGCAACCATGCCCACGGAATGATGAGGAGATCAAAAAGTAATGTTAAAAGTAATTAATATTGCCATCATGGCGCTGTTGTTTTCAGTGTTCTTTGTTCTGGCTTTGTCCGTATATTTCATCGGTTTTGTTCTTTATGCGGTGGCATATGTGCTCTTAGAGTGCAGTGATTGGGTATGTGACAAGCTGGACGACCTGAGCAGGAAAGCGGTGCATATCGGGAAGTTCTGGGATCGTGTATTGTGGAAGAAATTGGGCTTGTTCCAAAAGGGCCGTGAGCTTAATTAGTTGTTGACTTCTAAGGTGGGGCTGATATACTGGCCCCATCAACTAGAGGAACTTGTTATGAACATCTTTGAGAAATTCGATTTTACTGGTTACACAATCACTTCAGCAGTTCGTCACCTAACACGGGGAGATGAATATACCGGAAGCAGAACGGCGATTAAAGCCTCCAACGGGGAGAATGAGATCGAGGTTCAGGGTTCATGGTCTATAAACGCAGGAGGGAAGGTGTCAAGACAACAACCTGTTAAAGTGCTAATCAAAGATCTTCATAAGAAGTATCGTGTATGTGGATTCAATGAAGAAGAGATCGACAACGACCTAATCGCGCTGGTTAAGACATTGGAAGAGATGTTTGAATCGGCACCAAAAGAAACTAAGAGGGTATGGTAAATTATGAAAAAGTTAATTATTGCAGCTCTCCTCGGTATGGCCTCATTCGTGGCCTGTGCCGAGAGTTCGTTTATCTGCGGTGTTGCAGGTAATATTCAAGGTGATAACTTGGAGCAGAAGGCTAATGACCCATCCGCCCCGAGTTGGACAGCAGAGACTGTACGTATTGTTGAAACCGATATGTATACAAAGCTGTCGAATGGGATTGATTCAAAATTCTTACATCCTGTAATTGAAGAGCAGACAGAAATGTTTGTTGCCAAGAAGGGAGTTGATCTGTATATTCGTCATACAGTGAATGGAAAGCCCTTTATCAATCTGTTCAAGTTCAAAGACGCCAGTCGAAAAGAGAACGAGGTTATTCAGGTAGTATTACTTCGTGAGTGTATCCAAACAAAATAGGGGAATGTGATGATCGTATCTAAAGGTTTGTTAAAGAAGTTGGAGTCTATTTACACACCAATCTACACACAGGGTAACTGTGATCCACACAATGACTTCAAGAATGCTTTGAACTCTGAGTTCAGTGCATCTCTTGAACGGCACGAAGCAAAGACGGTATATTATGTTGTTGTGTACAACCTGTGCTGCGGGGCAGATCTGGAGAACTTCAGTCTAGAGCCGCATGTGGCAGAAATTTTCTCCGCATTTGTAGAGGGTAACTAATGAAAACAGAACTTGATTTTGAAGTATCTTTTAAGTGTAGTGTCGCAGTATCAGAAGATGGTCGTAAAACCATCATTAGCACAGTGATGGGGACGAGTCCAGACGAATTTGACCTAGACGTGCCAGAAGAAGTTAAGTCTAGAGGTCACTTGTTAGACCTGAAGGCGCTGGTAGGCGATGATGACCAACTTGTGAAGGTGTTCATGGGTAAGTTTATGGCAGAGGAAATCGGAAAACTCCTCATCTACTCTAAGGAGGATTTAGATGATGATGACCACTTCTCTGTGGAATACACAAATCAAGAAATCCGTTTAGTGGAGAAGGGTAATGAATAATCTATCCCCTGATCTGGTAGATCTCTATGTCAAGGTGGTTGCAGTGCATAATAAATATTTCCACCCTGTTCCGGTAGCACTAGACGGCAAAGCAATGATCCCACGTTTAAACACGACTCCAATGGTAGATGAAGATCAAATCCGTAAATTTATGCCTATGTTCCACTGCGACAAATACCTCCTCCGAGAGATTGAAACGATAGATGCAGAGGTGGAGAAATTTAAAGAGCGTGAACGGAATGAACTATCTGACGCAGAGAAGGAAAAAGCTTCAATGTTGTTCCAGAAATACAAGTCCGCCTGACTTGACATTGGCACCCATAGAGGGTAAGATCATTAGTGCGGAATTGTCCGCTTAAAGGAGAAATAAATGGCTGATTTATACGCAGTTTTCAATATCACTGACCCAGACAACCCTGTCCAGATCTCTGCCTTGATGACACTGATTGAGGCGGAAGTTGAGATCCAAAAGATGTTGGCTGACCCATTCCACGGTGTTACAATCACCCCTGCGGAAGACGGCGCGGTAATAGGTGAACTTGATGGTGAGACTATTGTCTTGAAACCTATTCTGGTCATCCCAGATTCAGCCGTTTAATCTTCTGAGTTGTAGTGTAGTGATTAGGGTGGTTAACTCCACCCTGTTTTTCGTTTAAATAGTTGAGGAGATATACATGCCAGTTATTCAAACCGTTAAAGACCCCGCCACCCGTAAAGATGTTAAAATGGCAGAAGGTGTTATCAAGCGTGTGAATGTTTCACGTATTAACGCAGACGGTTCAGCACGTGAGTCACAAATTAAGAGCGGACCTAAGGCGGGCACTGTGATCCGAGCTACGCACCGTTACTCTCTTCTCTTGGAGAAGGATGGTGATTCAGTTTGGATCGGGTTCGGTGATGGAGAGGTTAAGAACCTCAAGTATGAGAAGCAATTCCAAGTAAAGAATGATGAAGGTAAATACATCGATCTTGTTGAAGGTATCGAACTGAGCGTTTACCCAATCGTAGAGGATTCTTGGACAACCGAAGACGGAACAGTGAAGACGTCGATCAAAGGTAAGCGTAAGAACATCGCGATCTTGAGCATGGAGAATGCAAAGGCCCCAGCCCCTGCTGGTCAGCAACAATCAGGCGGTAATTCACAAAGTAATCAGCAATCTGCTGCGGGGGCCAAGAAGTTCTTCGGTAATATTATCGAAGTTAACGGTAATCTTGTAACCATCGAAGATACCAAGTCAAACGCTAAGGTGGCGCTGGCATTGACCGATGAGCAACTGGCTCAGGTTGTTGAAGGCGGTCGCTTAGGTGGTGATTACGATCCAACAAATGGTTCTGTCTCTGTGTTCAAGCCTTACGGTCCAGTGGGTTCTGGCGGTAAAACTACTAAGGATATGACGGGCGTTGAAACTGGTCACGCAATTAATGGTGCCTTAGAGTTGCATCGCCGTGGTATGGGCGAGAACATTCTTGAGTTGGCTAAGATGATAAATGCTGTAACACTTGAGCACAAATCTTGGTACGGTGAACAACCTTCTGGTAAAGGACTCTCTGATTATGATCGCGGTAGCGCTGTTGGTAACGCCATCCTTAATGGTTGCCGTGCTGTTAGCGGTTCAAGAATTCCGGAGTTAGCTGTAGAGATCGGTGGATACACTAAATGGCTCTTGACTGACGTTGTACCAGCACTTACGGATCATATCCGTGAAGTACATGCAGCTAACGCACCGAAGGCTCAGGCACCCGTAGAAACGCCTAATAAGCCTAAGGCAGAGAGTAAGCCTAAAGCTCAGGAGCAATTACCTCCTGTGAAACAGCAAGCCCCAGCCAACATCCCTGCGAGTGGTCATGTAGATATGTCAATTGGCAATGCTCCATTCGACTTCGACGAAGATATTCCTTTTTAATTCAAGAGGTTAGAAAACAAATAAGGCTCCCGAATGGGAGCCTTTTCTTTTTGTGCTTCAAGTATTATACACCCAAAGTTCCGTCGTCAATGTTTGTAGCCTCTACCCATTTACGTCCGGACGTTGGACGGAAGAATGGAGGAAACTCTGTGACGTTTGCGTTATACCCTGCGAAGTAACACTCCCCTCCGATAATAGCCATAACTGACTGTTCCCCCCAGAAGATATTCTCCAGTGTACCATTCAATGCTGTTGGGTCAGAATCTGAAGCCTTGATCTTTACAGACATATTAGTTGGTTGAGTTATATCACCAAGCGTGTTACCAATACAGAGGACTGGACAGACATAGGTCCCGCCCGCCGTTTCCCCTTGACCACCTGAAGCCTTAGAAACTCCAAGACCTTTGCTGTTGTAGTAGTATTGTACTCTAGGTTCGAAACCAGAACGGTAATAGGATTTAACGTTTAATAGATAGATATCACTTCCGACAGGGGCTGAAATTTCAGACCATGCCGTGGTTGTTGTGTTTCCATCAATCTGCCCAACATTCTTTCCTTTCGAGTACCACTTCTGAGTAGATGCCTCTTTAGCTAAGAAAAATGTATCATACTTCCCTAATACATCGACGTTATCAAAATGGCTAGAACACTTAACCGCATCATAAGTCAAAGTTGCTCCGGTGATGGCTTGCCACGTGGTGTAGTTAGCATCATTAGCCACTGCGGGGTTGATGGCTTTAGAATTACCATTATAGCCCTTGGCAAAGATCTTACCTGTGGTGTCACAATAGATCTGGTTATTCACACTGCAATCATAATCTTTGACGTTATCAGAGACTTTGGTAAGCTTGGCTGGAACTGTCTGCCACAAGGTGTTATCATTCAGCAGGAACATGATCCCGCCGTTTGGCAGGTAGTTGACGATCTTGCGAATGTTCTGGGTAGTCAGCCCTGAGCCGTTGAAGTAAGTTGATGGTAGTTCAGCAAAGATGTTCTTGTTGTTATTGTCTGCAATAGTCGGGATGTTTACGTTATCGTAGGCCATAAACAGGAACCGTCCATCTTCCATTACTGCCATCTTAAGCGCCGCCGTTGAGGTATAGAATGATGCAACGCCATCCATCACCTTAGTCCAAGCACCAGAGGAGGCTTTGTGGGTGACACCATCAGGCATTAAGCCTAGACCAGTAAACTTCTTAGCTGGGCCCCCGACGAACAGCTCACCTTTTGTGGTTAGTGCCCAAGCCAAGAAGTTTACTGGTCTAG